>Ga0209181_10002541_pt1 | contig 29708 bp, 21 predicted proteins | sample MAT05_FD_187208 | JGI IMG/M metagenome (GOLD analysis project Ga0209181, IMG submission 187208) | Freshwater microbial communities from Lake Fryxell liftoff mats and glacier meltwater in Antarctica - MAT-05 (SPAdes) (version 2) | ecosystem: Environmental > Aquatic > Freshwater > Ice > Liftoff...
CTTCAGACACAAGACTTCAGACACAAGATTTCAGACACAAGACTTCAGACACAAGACTTCAGACACAAGACTTCAGACACAAGACTTCAGACACAAGACTTCAGACAAGAGATTTCAGACACAAGATTTCAGACACAAGATTTCAGACACAAGACTTCAGACAAGAGATTTCAGACACAAGACTTCAGACAAGAGATTTCAGACACAAGACTTCAGACAAGAGATTTCAGACACAAGACTTCAGACACAAGACTTCAGACACAAGACTTCAGACAAGAGATTTCAGACACAAGATTTCAGACACAAGACACAAGACAACTGGGGAAACACCAAAACACCAAAAAACACTAAAATACTAAAACACTATGCATCGTCGCGAATTTATCCAAATGCGCAAAAATCAACCCGCATCGCCAGTCCAGTCCCCCGCAGAGATGGGAGCCATGCCATCCGATTTAGCCCATCGTCTTACCGCCCGCGCCGCCGCGCCGCCGCTTTCCGGTTTGGCCCCTTACAAAGGCCCCTGGACGCGCAACGAGGTGACACACCTGCTGCGCCGCACTGGCTTCGGTGCCATTAAGGCTGATATAGACCATTTTACGGCAAAAAGTATGCTGGAATCGGTCAATGAATTGCTACGCCAACCCTACATACCGCCGCCGCTGCCAGTCAATGATTACAACAATCAGGACTACACGGATCCGGACGTGCCCTTCGGCGAAACGTTTGTCAATGCGCCTTATAACCTTGATGCCGAAGGCAGCCGCACGGAAAGTACCCGTGCCTGGTGGATACGGCAACAGTTGAACAGTGGCCGCGACATCCGCGAAAAAATGACGCTGTTTTGGCACAACCATTTGGCCATACAATTTTACGAAATTTATTTTGGTGCGCCATTGTTCCGGTATGTGAAACTACTGCGGGATGGCGCTTTGGGCAATTTTAAAACGCTTATCAGGGAAATTACGCTTGATCCGGCCATGCTGATTTACCTAAATGGCTACCTGAACTCCAAAGATGCACCGGATGAAAATTATGCCCGCGAAGTTCAGGAACTATTTGTGATCGGTAAAGACCTGCCCCAACACTACACGGAAGAAGACGTGCGGGCAGCAGCCCGATTGCTCACCGGCTGGCGCACAGACGGGTATAATACTTTTTATGATGCCAATGAACACGATACCGATGACAAACAGTTTTCTGCCTTCTATGGCAACCGAATCATCAAAGGCAGAAGCAGCGGTTCGGGTGGCCATGCAGAATTGGATGATTTTTTGGATATGCTGTTCAATCACCCGGAGACAGCCAAATTTATTTGTCGGAAATTGTACCGTTTTTTTGTGTTTCATGGTATAGATGCCACCACCGAGCAAAATATCATTGAACCATTGGCCCAAATTTTTCGGGCAAACAACTACCAGATACTACCTGTTTTAGAAACCCTGTTTAAAAGCGAACACTTCTTTGATCCGCTCAATCGGGGTGTCATCATCAAAAGCCCGCTCGATTTTGGAATCGGGCTGTACCGCGAGTTTGGTATCACCCTGCCGGGCAATGCAGATATTTACGACAATTATATTTTGAGCCTTTACTGGGCATATATACTTTCCGATCTGCTGCAATTTCTTGGAGAACCCCCTAATGTAGCCGGTTGGCAAGCGTATTATCAAAAACCAGCGTTGGATAAGATGTGGATCAATACCGGAACGCTCCCACGCCGTGGTCAAATCACGGAATTTATGATTTTTGTGGGGCTGTACGCCGATAATTCCCAGGCAGTCATAGACCCGCTGGCCTGGGCAGATACCCTCACCAACCCCTCCGATGTGAATGACTTGGTGAATGAAACACTGGAATTAATGCTCGGACTTCCGGTTACTCAACCCGTCAAAAATTTTCTAAAATCCATATTGTTGTCCGATTTGCCCGCCGAATATTACTGGACAGATGCCTGGGAAGCCTGGAAAGCCGACCCAACCAATGAAATGCTGCGCGGGACAGTATTAACCCGTTTGCAGGGTTTTTTATGGGCTTTGCTCCAAAAAGAAGAGTATCAGCTGATGTAAGTCCACAGTCCATAGTCAGACAGTCCACAGTTAAACAGTCCACAGTCAATTCAACAAATAAACCCATAAACAGCCGCAATATTTTAATTATGAAACGTCGTAATTTTCTCAAAAATATAACCGCCGGGGTGGCTATTCCATCGCTGGTGAATGGGTTTGGTGTAACGGCTTACGCCAATTCCCCTTTTTCTCCGCTGCTCAACGCCATCACCACCGATACGGATCATGTGTTGGTGATGGTTCAATTGGCCGGAGGCAACGACGGACTCAATACTTTGGTGCCGTTGGATCAATACGATCGCCTGCAAAAAGGCCGGGCTGATGTAATAATGCCCAAAAACAAACTCCTTTCGCTCACCGGCGTAACCAAATCCGCCTTTCACCCGGCCCTGACGGGTCTGCGCAGCCTTTATGACGAAGGTATGGTACGGGTGGTACAAAGCGTGGGTTATCCCGAGCAAAGTTACAGCCATTTTCGTTCTACGGATATCTGGATGTCGGGCGCCAACGCCAACGAATACGTGCCGAGTGGCTGGGCAGGCCGATACCTGAATTATGAATACCCCAATTTTCCGGCAGATTACCCCAATCCGCAAGTGCCCCACCCGCTGGCGATAGAGATCGGTTATTCGCAATCACTCAGCCTCATGGGGCCTCAAACGGGTATGGGATACGTCATTGCCGACCCGGAATATTTTTACAACCTGCTGGCCGGCGTGCAAGACCCCGCCCCCAATACGCCTGCCGGAGCACAACTCTCGTATATCCGCTTAGTAGCGCAACAATCACGAGCGTATGCACAATCCATTGTTGCTGCATCCGGGAAAGTGACGGCTCAGGGTGCTTACCCGGAAACGGAATTGGCGGTAAAACTCAAAATCATCGCCCGACTGATTGCCGGAGGATTAAAAACCCGCCTGTACGTAGTGACTTTGGATGGCTTTGATACCCACGACACTCAGGTAGACCCCGCCGATCACACGGCAGGTGACCATGCCGACCTGCTGAAAACATTAGGAGATGCCATCCGCGCATTCACGGATGATATCCGTACCCTCGGCGTAGCGGATCGGGTGACCGGCATGACGTTCTCTGAATTTGGCCGCCGCATCACGGCCAATGCCAGTGGCGGCACCGACCACGGCGAAGCGGCACCGATGTTTTTGTTTGGAAAAGCGGTGTCAGGTGGCATACTCGGCAATAACCCGGAAATACCGGCCAACCCGACGGAGGAAGATAATTTGCCTCTGCAGTTTGATTTCCGTTCCGTTTATGCCACCATTATGCGCGATTGGCTTTGTGTGCCGGAGCCTGATGTGTCGGCTGTTATGCTGCACAAACATCCGTATTTAGATTTGTTTAGATCGGGAGTGGCTTGTATCTCCACGGCAGTACGCGATGCAAATCGGGCAGCGGGAACAGCCCTGCTGCGGGTATCACCCAATCCGTTCAGCGATCAGGTGCGATTGGAATATGAAACCAAAGGCAACCAATGTATCGTGCAGGTGCTGGATGTCCACGGTAAGGTATTGGCTACCCCTGTACGATCTTTACAGCCAGCGGGTATTTATTCCGAATGGTGGGACGCCACTGCGCTGCCGGCCGGCACCTACTTTTTCAGGTTGTTGAATGGATTGCAGCAACAGACGAAGATGGGAGTAAAGGAATAAATATTCGTGGCAGTTAATCAAACGTTTACTAAACTTTTAAAGTTTAGTAAACGTCAGCACCACTAAAATTTAAAGTTTAGTAAACGTCACCACCACTAAAATTGTCAAAGAGCCAAAAATTTTATCCCCCGTAAAATAAGCAGCCGTCAATAGACAAGTTCAATATTTTTGGCAGAACAGCGGATTTTTGGCCTGATTGAGGCTTTTTTTTGAGTTTACAGCCTACTTACCTGCCAGTGGCACGGGGAAATACCGTTTGACAACGGCACGACGTTACAACAGTACGTTGTCATTTGACAGGATTTCAGGTTATTCAAAAAAATATTTCACATTTCTCTAAATACACCATAACTGTTGACTACCAGCTATTCACCAGGCCGATCGAATGGGGAAACGCCGAATCAAATTTGCCGAATCAGCAACCGGTACTGCGGTAAAATGCCCGTGTTTACCAAGCAACAGGGAGACGGAAGGTTCGGTAAGTTCTTTTACATCGTCTCCTACCGGTATCATACTGTGCGCTATTGATTGTCGGACAATATCCTTTTGGCCGTCGCCGTCATAATCAAATAACCAACTGCCAATCAGGTTTTGGCCGCCATCGCCGCCATACCACTCCGCCAGCGTTATCCTTTCGGTAAACCTTTTTTGGGGTAAACTGTAGAGCAGCAGGGAGTGGTGTTGAAACCAAAACTGCCTGATCTCTACCCAATAGGCGGTGATACTGTCATTTAGGGCAAAATAGTATCTGCCCAAAACAACGGCTGCCGATGAATCAGCCACATAATCAATCTCCTGTAAAAAGGCTGATGGAAGGGTGCTAAAAAACAGCCGATTGGGTATTGTATCACCCGCGACGATGCTATCCGATTGGGCGGAGATTTCTGCATGAATCGTGTCGGTTGGCGGGAGCAACTGAAAATAGTCAGTTATCTCCCGTTTTTTGACCGATACCGATGTATGGCAGGCAGCGAACAGAGCGATGCCCAAACAGGAAAAAAAGCAGATACGAAAGGAAGTCATAACAGAGAATCGTTTGATGATGAGTAAAACAAACCGTTGTCAAATCGTGCCATTACCCGGCAAATGTCACAGCCATATTGTTTTTTCACTGATCGGACCGCGCTTCCCCGGTATTTCCGACATCTGATGCCAACCTGTATAGAATAACCCCAAACAGGTTTCACCGGGCGGCAAATCAAGTAATGCCGGGCGGCCGATCATGGCACCGGGAGAACTCCAGTAACACCCAAGATTTAAATCGGTTGCCACCAACCACATATTTTGTACCGCACAGGCCACCGCAGCCAATTCTTCCCATTCCGGCACCCGATTTTCCAAATCGCGCTGCATGCAAATAGCAATAACCGCCCCGGATCGCAACGGATTCTCGCGCATTTTTATTTTTTTCTCTTCGGTAATCTCCTTTTCCACGGTGTTTTTTTCGTAAAACGCCACTAAATAATCGCCCAACTGTTTGCGGCTTTCCTCCGAATGAAACACCTGAAACCGCCACGGTTCCGTCAGGCGGTGTGTGGGTGCCCAGTTAGCCGCTTCTAATAGCAAGGCTACAGTGGCGCGTTCAACCGGCTCCCCCGGCGTATAATTTTTGGGGTATATGGCCCTTCGGCGGCGTATTAATGTTTGAATATTCATGTATTATTACATCGTTTTTATTGGTGACAGAAACGAAATATAACCCTCGGGGTAAAGATGTCATATTAACTGTTGTTGCCTGTTGGAACAACGATATGCCCGACAGAGATACCATGATGCCGCCTGTGCCATCCGAAACGGTCAGAATATCCGAAGTTTGAAGTTGTATATTGCATTTACACGGGAGCAATTGCGGTTTGTCCAGCTGCTAATGAAGTAGCAAGAAAAATATCCATAAAAATTTCAGAAACATATTTGATCTGAGTTTTTTATTTTATCCACACTAAAAAATAATAGCGAATACAAGCATACCTTTGTGATTGACGAAAAAAACATAAATATGCAAGTACCCGCTACGAGCGCAAAGATACTACAAGATTCGCTTCGATAGATTTTAAACCACCAAAACCTTTTTTTTCACTTTTTTCAGGTGATTTTCTAAGTTTTGAAGGACACCTGTACAAGTCAGTCACTGATTTGTACGATTCAATTGCCTCTGTGTTTGTGCAATTAGTCAGCGATTTAGGCCCTTATCAGGAGCATTTACGTACATGAAAGGAATAATAGCACCCCACAAGCAACAATTAGACCATAACTTTCCCGTGCAAAAAAAAATTATTTTTACCGTGTTTGTTTGCCTGCTGGCAAACTTGTCTGCTCTTTTTTTTCAGGATAGTCTCGTTGTCTCCTGCACCAACGGCAAACAAACTTGTGGCTCTTTGACAATTTTTGTGGTTGCACCCAAAAGCAGGTTTAAAAAAATGACTATTCTGTTGAAAATCATACGCTTATGGAATCTTAAAAGTTTCGTAAAAACCGGTGCTGAACGACTACGGTATGGAAGAATTAAATTGATCTTCAACAAGTTACATTTTTGGAAGCCATCTTCAGTGCGTATTTTTATCTTATTAGCCGAATATTGGCTCTAACCACGCCTGAAAATGGGCTATTGGTTTTAAGGGTTTTCATAACAATTTGATTGTCAATTATAATGCCTCCATACAATAGTCGCGCGGTACCATTAGTTTCGTCATTTTACTTATTATTAAATGATTTTAAAATCACCATATTCGACACTAAAAAGTCGTCGCCTCGGTATGCTTCTATATAAAAACCCAAGACACCTCAGAAATAAAAAAACAAAGCGGGTGATACCCGCAGGCATTTTGCCCGACTGAGTATCACCCGCTCGAATATAACAAAAATATTGTAGTATTTTAGCGCTAAGCAGGTGTTTTGAAATAAACGCGGTTATAAATTTACGCAAGAATCACACAATCAAACAGTTGTGGAACTCATAACTCATAATTAATAACTCATAGCTACTTAAAACACTATCCCCTACCCGCACGCGGCAGCACATAACCTTCCGGTTTGCCACCTGCCTTGGCGGGTTCCGATACTTTTTGCTCATTAAACTCCTTGATTTGCTGACGGCGAGCACCCCACGAACCGCCCTCCTGAAAGAACGCAATAATAGCCCAAATCAGGAGCGCCGTAGGCAACAAGACCGACATCATCAAACCACGCACTTCATAAGCCATGTGCATGAAAAAGAAAATGATGAAATAGGCTTTATACAGGGAAAAGCCCACCATGAGGGCCATATATACGTAATGACCAATGCCGTGTTTGAAATCCACGCCATATATCAGGTGCCCCTTCGAGAGCAAGGCAATAAGTACTTCTACTATGGTAATTATGCCCAGCAGCATCAGCCCCCGGAATACAAATGCTTTTTGTTCTGCGTATGTTTGATGTCCAGCCATCTTTTTTAATTGTTGAGCGGTGGAGGTTGTTGAGGGTTGTGCGGTGGAGAATGTTAAGTATTACACTTCAATCTACGATTTTAAATCATAAATTTAAGATTTACAGCAGATAGAATACCAGAAACACAAATACCCACACCAAATCCACAAAGTGCCAGTACAGGCCGATTTTTTCCACCATTTCATAACCATTACGGCGAGCGGCATACACCCCTCCGGCGGCATTAATCATAATAATGCTCAGGAAAACAACCCCGGATAATACGTGAAACCCGTGGAAACCCGTGATAAAGAAGAAGAGCGCGCCAAAGGCTTTTGGCCCCTGACCGGCTTCCACTACCTTATCTTTATAAAAACCCTCGTCGGTGTATTTTATTTTCAAACCCTCGTGGTCCACCATGGTACCTTTGTTCAGGTGCTCATCGTAATAACGCAGCGCTGACGGTACTCCGTCATGGTAGTGCAGCAGGTAACTTTCATCCTTTTTAAAGGTCATCAGCGTACCATCTGCTTTTTTTGCCGGCTCCCCTTTTTGGTCTAAATAGACCCCTCCGGCCACGTGACGACCAAACGGATTGCGTCGGACACTCACGTTTTCTTTGACAATCAGCGTCGTCCATTCGTACGCCTGGCTGCCGAGGAAAATAGCACCCCCCAAAATGGTGAGAAACATCCAAAAGACTACCCCGCGCTGATTTTCCCGGTGCCCTTCCTGCACCGCCCGCACCATCGTCACCGAACTAAAGATCAGGACGAAGGTCATAAACGTTACAAAAATAAGCGGCCAGTGTGCCGTAACAAACGGGAACGAAGCAAACACAAAGTCTGGTTCCGGCCACGTAGGCATGCTAAAACGCAAGGAGCCGTAAGCAATCAAAAAACCGGCAAAAGTAAAAGCATCGGATACTAAGAAGTACCACATCATTACCTTGCCATAACTGGCTTTAAACGGCACTACCCCACCTTCCCAAGATGCGGCGTTTTCTTCGTGATCGTGCGCCTCCTGCGCGTGCTGTACAGAATGATCTGCCATATTGTTAATAGTAGTTAATTATTATTCCAAATAGTGTTAGTCTTCAATTTTGAATAACTATTTTTTAAAACAGATGCCGTCCTCCATTTGAAAATTTTAATATATACAAGCCTGTTGGCAAGTTTTCTATGCTGATTTGATCTCTAAGTAACGTATCAGCAGACAAAAAAATTTTATCAAGCACCCGAATACCAGAAAGATTATCAATGCTTATATGGCAATGATCGGCAACGAAGATACCTGTAACTTGCAATAATAATTTATCGGATACGGGATTGGGAAAGACAGTCAAAGTCAGTTCACCATTGGTTAATTTTTCTTGTGTTCGTTCTAATAAAGACTCATTTCGATGATAAACCCAAATCACATCTGATACATTATAAAATTTATATACGTATTCGTAACCAGTCACATCTATTTCATTTTGATGTGGAATATCATATTCAGTATATCCATTTTTCTTAATAGTGTTAGTTAGAGTATCAATTTTACGAATAATTATATCAAGAAATGAATCAGTAATTTTTTTATTGGCTATAATCTCATAATTATAGCCAATATCATCAAAATTGCCTTTTGCATACACAACTTCATCGTCGCTAGTGGCCTTCTCTACACAATTTAAATACCTTATGCCGTCAAGCCCATTATAGTAGTCACACTTTTTTATAATAATACATAAGGTTGCGGTACACTGCGACTGATTTTCAACTTGAATACAATACTCCCCAAATACTAAATTTGAGACTGTATAACTATTGAACAACATTGTTGTAGTAAATAAGTAGCCAATGGGTCCGTTAATAATTAATGAAAAGGGAAGAGCGTAATTAGAGACACTTATGGATAAACTTCCCATATTTGAGTTTACCCCATGAATAGCAGTAATACTAATATCCGTTACCTGACAGGTAGCCATGTAAGGTAAAAAGGCAAATAAACAAAAAATCATTAATTTCATCATCCTACTTATTATTAAATGATTTTAAAATCACCATATTCGACACTAAAAAGTCGTCGCCTCGGTATGCTTCTATATAAAAACCCAAGACACCTCAGAAATAAAAAAACAAAGCGGGTGATACCCGCAGGCATTTTGCCCGACTGAGTATCACCCGCTCGAATATAACAAAAATATTGTAGTATTTTAGCGCTAAGCAGGTGTTTTGAAATAAACGCGGTTATAAATTTACGCAAGAATCACACAATCAAACAGTTGTGGAACTCATAACTCATAATTAATAACTCATAGCTACTTAAAACACTATCCCCTACCCGCACGCGGCAGCACATAACCTTCCGGTTTGCCACCTGCCTTGGCGGGTTCCGATACTTTTTGCTCATTAAACTCCTTGATTTGCTGACGGCGAGCACCCCACGAACCGCCCTCCTGAAAGAACGCAATAATAGCCCAAATCAGGAGCGCCGTAGGCAACAAGACCGACATCATCAAACCACGCACTTCATAAGCCATGTGCATGAAAAAGAAAATGATGAAATAGGCTTTATACAGGGAAAAGCCCACCATGAGGGCCATATATACGTAATGACCAATGCCGTGTTTGAAATCCACGCCATATATCAGGTGCCCCTTCGAGAGCAAGGCAATAAGTACTTCTACTATGGTAATTATGCCCAGCAGCATCAGCCCCCGGAATACAAATGCTTTTTGTTCTGCGTATGTTTGATGTCCAGCCATCTTTTTTAATTGTTGAGCGGTGGAGGTTGTTGAGGGTTGTGCGGTGGAGAATGTTAAGTATTACACTTCAATCTACGATTTTAAATCATAAATTTAAGATTTACAGCAGATAGAATACCAGAAACACAAATACCCACACCAAATCCACAAAGTGCCAGTACAGGCCGATTTTTTCCACCATTTCATAACCATTACGGCGAGCGGCATACACCCCTCCGGCGGCATTAATCATAATAATGCTCAGGAAAACAACCCCGGATAATACGTGAAACCCGTGGAAACCCGTGATAAAGAAGAAGAGCGCGCCAAAGGCTTTTGGCCCCTGACCGGCTTCCACTACCTTATCTTTATAAAAACCCTCGTCGGTGTATTTTATTTTCAAACCCTCGTGGTCCACCATGGTACCTTTGTTCAGGTGCTCATCGTAATAACGCAGCGCTGACGGTACTCCGTCATGGTAGTGCAGCAGGTAACTTTCATCCTTTTTAAAGGTCATCAGCGTACCATCTGCTTTTTTTGCCGGCTCCCCTTTTTGGTCTAAATAGACCCCTCCGGCCACGTGACGACCAAACGGATTGCGTCGGACACTCACGTTTTCTTTGACAATCAGCGTCGTCCATTCGTACGCCTGGCTGCCGAGGAAAATAGCACCCCCCAAAATGGTGAGAAACATCCAAAAGACTACCCCGCGCTGATTTTCCCGGTGCCCTTCCTGCACCGCCCGCACCATCGTCACCGAACTAAAGATCAGGACGAAGGTCATAAACGTTACAAAAATAAGCGGCCAGTGTGCCGTAACAAACGGGAACGAAGCAAACACAAAGTCTGGTTCCGGCCACGTAGGCATGCTAAAACGCAAGGAGCCGTAAGCAATCAAAAAACCGGCAAAAGTAAAAGCATCGGATACTAAGAAGTACCACATCATTACCTTGCCATAACTGGCTTTAAACGGCACTACCCCACCTTCCCAAGATGCGGCGTTTTCTTCGTGATCGTGCGCCTCCTGCGCGTGCTGTACAGAATTGTCTGCCATATTTTAAATTAATGTACTAATTTCATTAAACCTTTTATCCCTGAGCAACAAAAAACACTACTAAATATACCCAGAGAATATCCACAAAGTGCCAATAATTCACCACCAGGTCGAAGCGCTGACGACGGCGAACGGTAGGCTTGAAGGGCAAAGCATACGCGTGCGTGAGTGCTACTGCCAGCGTGGCCATACCACCCAATACGTGGGCTGCGTGCAGGCCCGAAATGACGTAAATAAAGGAACTCGACGGGTTGATCGTAAACGTTGCGCCAATAGCATCCAACGCCTGCCAACCCATATATTGTGTTATCACAAATGCCAATCCCAGCGCAAAGGTCGCCAAAAGCAGCAATTTATACCATTTTTCCTGTCCTTTTTTGAAAGCCGTGAAAGAAGCGTGTATGGTCACGCTGCTCAGCAGTATAATAGCCGTGCTGACAAAAAAGATATTGGGCAATTTGAACTCATACCAGTTGCCCGATGCCCGACGCACCACGTACGCACTGGTAAAAGCGGCAAACATCATAATAATGCCCGCAATACCTACCCAAAGCGCAAATTTTTGCGGCGGTATTTTGTTTTGTTTATATTGACGATCGATAGCCACCATTTTTTATTTGTTTAGAGTTTAGGGTGTAGATGGTTTAGGGTGCTTAGCTTTTCTGTAAATTCGTGTAATTTACGACTGATTTTTAGGGTTTAGCATTATAGTAAATAGATAAATAGCAATAATCGTGGTCTCAATTTCATTAATTACCTTATTATCAAAGGTTTGTGAGACTGTGGACTGCCGACTATTCACTGTGGACTACTTACATTACATGACTTTATCTAACAAAATAATAATCAACGACACTGGCAAATGTGCAAATGAAATAAACATTTGTCTTTTTGCAGCGGCTATTTCGCAGGTTTTATACAATTTCCAGCAAGCAGTAGCCCAATAAACATTGAGCGCAACCAACAATACCGTGGCCCAAAGGCCCGTAAATCCGGTGGTATAACCCAAAATAGCATTCCCTGCGAGCAACAGGCAAAAAACAAAAGACAACAAGCCGGTAGTTTTATCTTTCGGCTTTTCACCCGTAGGAAGCAGATAAAAACCCGCTTTTCGGTATCCTTCATCCGCCACCCAGGCCACCGCCCAAAAGTGCGGAAATTGCCAAAGAAACTGCAAAGTAAACAGCATCAATGCCACTGACGAAACAAATCCTTCATGCGCCGTACAACCGATAATCAGTGGTAGCGCCCCCGGTATCGCCCCGACCAATACAGCCATGGGGGTACTGCGTTTCATGGGCGTATACACAAATGCATAACTGATCAACGACAAAGTGCCAAGAAAACCTGAAATGGGATTGAACAGCGAAAGGGCCGTAATGCCACCCAAAGCCATCAATCCCGCCCACAACACCGCTGTAGAAACGCTCATCCGGCCAGTTGCTACCGGGCGGTCGGCCGTACGGGGCATCAGCAAATCATACTCGCGCTCCAACACCTGATTCAGCGCATTAGCAGCACCCGTCACTAAAAAACCACCAATGGCTAATAACAACAACTTCCCCCAGTGTACTGCGCCTTCGCAGGCAATAGCATACGACATGAGCGCAGAATACAACACCAATAAAGTCAGCTTAAACTTAACCAATATACCAAAATCGGAAACTCGCTGCGCAAGCCCCTCGAATATGGAAATAGATTTTGTTTGTTGCATTGTTTGCTTATTGATACGTTGATTTGTTGATACGTTGATTTATTGATACGTTTTTATCTGTAAATTAATTTGTTTTGTGTGCGGTCAAATATTTTTTTTGCGAAAAAAATATTTGACCCCACACAAAACAAATTAATTCCCGTGATCTTGTTCGCCCGGTTTCATCGGGATATATTGTGGAATAAATTCCTCTCCATTCTTAGCATAATCATAAGGCCAACGCTGAACGGTTGGGATATTTCCCGGCCAGTTGCCATGACCCGTATCAATCGGAGTGGTCCATTCTAAAGTATTCGCTCCCCACGGGTTTTTCACCGTCAGGCGGCGACCGCTAAAGATGGAATAGAAGAAATTAATCATAAAGACCACTTGCAGAAAGAAAACAAAAATGGCTGCAACAGTAATGAATTGATTCAGTTCAGCAAACTGCTTGAAAGAATCAAAATTTGCGATGCTGTAATAACGACGCGGAACACCGGCCATACCCGTATAGTGCATTGGCCAGAAAATAGCGTAAGCGCCAACGATAGTACCCCAGAAATGGATTTTACCCAAGGTTTCATTCATGAAGCGACCAAACATTTTTGGAAACCAGTGATAAATACCGGCAAACATACCAAAAAATGCTGCAATACCCATCACAATGTGAAAGTGCGCCACAATAAAGTAAGTATCGTGCAATGGAATATCAATTGCGGAATTGCCGAGGAAAATACCCGTCAAACCACCGGAAATAAACATCGAAACAAAGCCAACGGCAAAAAGACTGGCTGAATTGAACCTGAAATTGGAGCCATATATCGTGCCGATCCAATTGAATACTTTCACCGCCGAAGGCACCGCAATAATCAGGGTAAAGATCACAAAGAAATTACTGATCCATGGATTCACCCCGGACATAAACATGTGGTGCGCCCAAACGATAAACGACAGGAACGCAATGGCCAAAATGGAAAAGATCATGGCCGTGTAACCAAAAATCGGCTTGCGGGCATGCACCGAAAGTACTTCCGAAACAATACCCATGGCTGGCAGAATGATGATATACACTTCCGGGTGACCCAGAAACCAAAATAAGTGCTGATACAAGATGGGACTGCCACCTACACGGTCTAAGATTTGACCGCCTACCACAATTTCACTCAAATAGAAAGAAGTACCAAGGCTGCGGTCGAACATGAGCAGCAACAACCCGGAAAACAATACCGGGAACGATAATACACCCAAAATAGCCGTAACAAAAAACGCCCAGATGGTCATGGGCATCCGCCACATGGTCATGCCTTTAGTACGCATATTCAACACTGTAGTAATATAGTTGATACCTCCCAACAGGGCGGACACTACGAACAGCGACATAGAAACAATCCACATGGTCATACCCGCCTTAGAGCCATCGGAGGCTTGCGGCAGTGCACTCAAGGGCGGATAAGCCGTCCACCCACCGGAGAAAGGCCCCGTATTGAGGAACAGGGATAACAACATAACGACACCAGCCAGGAAAAACGCCCAATAAGAGAAGGAGTTTAGCAGCGGAGAAGCCATATCGCGGGCACCTATCTGCAATGGAATCAATAAATTAGAAAATGTACCGCTCAAGCCCGCCGTCAACACGAAGAACACGAGGATGGTACCGTGCATGGTCACCAAAGCATAATAAAACTCCGGTGCGAGTTTACCGATACCAGCATCATTTACCTGAATCCATTTGCCCAATAAAGGTTTCAACCATACCAAATCAGCCTCCGGAAAGCCCAATTGTAACCGGAAAACGATCGACATAGCAGCACCGATAAACGCCCAAAAGATACCCGTAATCAAAAATTGACGAGCGATCATTTTGTGATCCGTGCTAAAAATATAATGGGTCAGAAAACCCGACTGGAATTTATCCCCGTGATGGTGTTCATGGAATTGATCGTCAAACCCAAGTTCATGGGTGATCTTTTCTTCCAGCGTATCAACAGCAGCAATGACGTTTGCCATATATTTTTTATAATTTAATTTTATATTACTTTTATTTATATTTCTTCTTTAGCAACCGGAGTTCCGCCGCCCGTAATGATGAATTCAGTGCGACGATTCTTCGCCCGATTTCCATCCGAATCGTTGGGTACGGCGGGCTTAGTATCGCCGTAACCCCGCACAATCATTCTGCCAGAAGCAATCCCCTTGCCGGCAATGAAGCTGGCAACCGCAGCAGCGCGTTGATTGGACAGGGTTCTGTTGGCCGCAGGGTCGCCTACATTATCCGTATGGCCCGCCACTTCCACCGTAACGGCAGCATTGGATTTGAGTGCCTCTGCACAGTTTTCCAATTCGTAACGACTATCAGGTGTTAAATTGGAAGAACCTGTTTCAAACGTGACATATTGCAAATTGAGTGTTTTTGCGGCAGCCTCTTCTGATTCGAGCGCTGTTTTAAAACTTTCATTGAAAGCTTTTGCGCGCATACCCACTTCGATGGGCAATACTTTGCCAATATTCGGGTCATCTTTTTTGCCACGAATCTGTGTCAGATAAAATGACTCTTGTTTTTTGATCCAGGCTTCATATTCTTCCGGCGTTACAATCCGGAAAATACGACGCATAGAGTAGTGACCCTTACCGCACAATTCAGCGCAGGCCAACTCGTATTCAAAAGCTTCCCAGCGTTTTGGGCCGTTAGGCTCATCCGCATTGTTGGGCAATTGGTAATCAGCATATTTGCTCAACTCCTGACGGTATTCCGCCGTTGTTTTTACCGGAGTAAAGACAAAATAGGTTGGAAGACCCGGAATAGCATCCATTTTTACGCGGAAATGCGGCAAATAGAAGTTGTGCAACACGTCTTTAGCAATGATACGCACCCTAATTTTTTTACCTAATGGCAGGTAGCAGATTTCACCGGCAGCCGTGGAAACAGGGTCATCCCAGTTCTTCTCGTCGGTGAAATCCTGACCCAGCGAATTGTCGGCTGTTGTCATCTTATAATCGCGTGCACCAAGTTTCCCGTCAGGGCCGGGATAGCGAATCGTCCAAGCAAACTGATAAGCGGTCGCTTCAATTTCCATGTAGTCTTCGTCCGGCGTCACGTCGGCCATTACCGTATTCCAGGCATTCAGACCGCGCACAACCAATACCGCCATCACCACCGCAGGAATAGCCGTCCAGTAAATTTCCAGCTTATTATCGTGTGGAATAAACCTGGCTTTTTGCCCCTCGCGGTAGCGATATTTAAAAGCAAACCAAAAGAGTAAAACGGTAGTAAGGACGAATACAATACCAGTAATCACGAGGGTTACCAAGAACATATCATCAATAATACTCCCGTGTGCAGAAGCCGATTCGTGCGGGCCATACCCCAGCATTTCATTTTTGTAAGCGTAAGCGGACACAAATACGCCGACTAAGAATACAATCATAAAAATGAGCGACAGCCAGCCGTTCCATTTGCTGTTGTCAATCAAGGTGGCACGCTCGCCCTTGATTTGGGCAGTCAATTCCGTCACTTTACTGATCTGAACCAGTACAACGGACACAAGAATTACGCAAAGAAGTATGATAAGAGCGGTCATAAATTAATTAATGTGCTAATTTGGTAATGTGCCAATCGGTGCTAAGTACACACCTTCCTGCACACTTGATCTAAAAAGAACACAAAGGTATATAATAAGTTTTGTGTCAGTTTAGGTTACTGTCTACATTAGAATGATTCTAAATAAATCAGTGTCCGTGGTCATCTCCATGCCCCTCTTCCACTTCTGAATCAATCATAACCCCCGTTTGATGGTGCAGGCTTTCTTCCAGAAAAGGATCGCGGAATGGCACCAATGAAGCCTTGGCTAATGTAGAGAAAAAGAAAAACAGGAACAGGCTAAGAAAACCGACCATAATACCCAATTCAGGAATACCCGGAATTGTGAATCCCATTTTAAACGATTTGTCACCGCCATGCTGGGCATCTGCTTCATGACCTGTTGCTTCATGACCCGCTGTTTCATGGCCTGTTGCTCCGTGTGCTGCTTCACCGTGTCCTTCCGCCGGAGCAGCATGACTTTCGCCCGTTGCTTCGGCCTTATGTTCCCCTTCGGCGGGATGGGCAGCCTCCTGGGTTGCTTCGGGTTGTGCGCCCGTTTTAGGGGCAGCAGTGTCGTGTGGTTTTTCAGCGGTTTTGGGCTCGGCACCCTGTGTCGCGTGGGCATCCTGCACACCCGCCACACCCGCTGTTACCACCGGCAGTTTTTCACCTGTTGCACTCAAAGGAGCGGCATCCTGTTTATTGTTTAGCCCAAGACCGTGCTGGCCGGTTTCTATCATGTGTGCTTCATGAGCAGCAATGCGCGCTCCCGGTTTTACCATGTAGAAAAAATCCCACCAGTGACCGAAAAACACGATAATAGAGGCAAAAAACAAGGTACCAAATTTGCGTTTGGTGTCATTCCGCATGAGCACCAAAAATGGTGTTACGAAATTGAGCAACAAATTACCCCAAAACAATACCGGGTAGTGCGTCATCCGCTCATTGAAATAGATGGTTTCTTCCCCAATATTAGCGTACCAGATCAACATAAACTGGTCAAACCACAGGTAAGTCCAAAATACGCTGATACCAAATAAGAATTTGCCCAAATCGTGCAGGTGATCGCGGCTTACATACTCCATGTACCCGTTTGATTTGAGGTAAATAACGATCATGATAAACAACGCTAACATGGCGAGGAATAAAGACGCAGAACTGTACCAGGCAAACATAGTGCTGTACCAGTGTGCATCAACCGACATCAGGAGCAGCCAAATAAAGACGGCGCTCAGGAAACCTCCAAGGGGCAGAAAAACAGCAGCCCATTTGCGCTGACGCTTGTAATAGTCGAAGGAAGCCGTTTCCATAGTATCCTGCGCTACGGAATTATCGCGCAATTTTTTGGCAAAAAAGTACCAAATCGCTAAAAAACCGACGGTTCCGATGGTAAAAAACAGCGGATTAAGGAAACCTGATTTCCCGGCAATGATTTTATCGTACAAGGGACTAGTTGGGTCGGTGAGACCAGCTGTATTCCAGTGATATAGATGGTGTAAATGTCCCCACACGCCCAGCACAATGACACCGATAAGTACCAATCCAACCAGCATAAACTGACTCATGGCCTCCCAAATTCGTTTCACAACGGAGTTCCACCCGGCAAATGCAGTTATTTGCATGGACAAGAAAAACATCGCCATGAAGGAAATGCCCGTAAAAAAGACGGCATTGTGCAGGTAATTTGACCAAAACCGGGTATGATACTGGTCGTCGCCAACGGCTGACCAGGCTAAGCAAATTGCACCTGCCACCATCCCGATGATCAAGTTGCGTTTGAGTTTGCTTTCAAATACGAATTGCGTGTTGCTCAGTTGCATATAATTCAATTGATTCGATTTTTTTCGATTAAACCGATTAAACCGATATTTTCTCGATTGATTGCGTTGTCTATTTGGTATTTTGAGGTGGTTTTATTCCGCTGGCTTTAACCGTGCAAGGCCGGAGGGTTCTCCTTTCGCCGGCTTCTCCACGTTGCTGAGGGTATTTTCTGTTTCTGAATATTTGGCGCTTTTTGTTTTTGCCTGTAAAGAACGGATGTAGTGGATTACCTGCCAACGCTCTTCGTAGGAAAGTTTTTCCGCATAAGCACCCATTACGTTTTTACCGTACATCATAGCGAAATAATAGCGACCATTACCGGAATTGATCATATCATCAGCGATCATATTCTTTGGTTGCGCCGGATATTTGCTGTCTGGCATGGTGACGAGCCAACCCTGGCCGTCGGCTTTTTCGCCATGACATATACCGCAATAAATCTCATACAATGGCTTGGCTTTTGCTAAACCGGCTGCCGTAATGGGGAATGGGTTTTGAACCATTTCCGCTTCACAACGAATGCGATCCGCTTCCGAATTCTGGTAGTAAAAAGGTACATGACCATTGGGCTGTGCGGCAATGGCATTGGGAGAATTTTTTCCGCGAACAATATCCATGGCAGCAGTAGCAGCACTGGAGTAGGCTACACCGGTATAACCCCGGGCAATAACCCCTTCAATAGCCTTGCGTGGTTTCGACAATTCAGCCTTTGTAAAAGTGCTTTTGGCATCCCAGTGGTTCCAGGAATAGGCATGGTATTGGTTGGCTTCGTAGCCTACCGAGTGATACATATCCGGCATGTATTCGTGTCCGGTTTTGTTTTTACCCGCCGGGGAGCAAAGTGAAAAAAGCCAGGCAAACAAGGCAATGCCAACAATAGCGCCGATTGCGTATTTCATATTTGAATAATGTGCTAAGGGATAGCCCAAAAATAACCTATAACAATCAGGCATGATTTGCCGACGAATTTTGATAAGTTATTCTTTTACCGTCCCTAATTTTAGAAAGTGATAGAGGTACACTGCCTAAAAGCGTACAGGGCAACTCCATCTACTATTTTACTAAGAGCCAACTAATTTTTATGGTTGACCCAAATACTTAAGCCGTTGTCAATTCTTTGACCACTGGCGGATTAACCGAATACCCTGAAACACCATCAGAATATTTTACATTAACCTCTGCTGCACCCGTTTGGCTAAAGAATTTTTTTAATCCGTCCAACCCTGCGGCGTCAGCACTGCTAACATCAAAGGCAATGCAGAATTTATCATCCGTAATCCGATCGTCTAAGGTTCTGGCTTTCACCCCGGGCCACAACCCGCAAACGGTGTAGAAAGTCAGGGTCATGCCCCAAGCCGCAAATAATACCGTCATCTCAAAAGTGATGGGAATAAAGGCCGGAACAGACCAATAGGGTTTACCGCCAAATACGATCGGCCAATCGCGGGTAAATACCCACGACATAAAAAGAAAACCAAAAGACGAACCAATAAGACCGTACACAAAACCGAGTATGTGCAGGCGGCTTTCTTTTAAACCCAGAATAGGATCAAGGCCGTGTACGGGAAAAGGAGTGAACACGTCCATGATGTCCAAATGCGCATGATGGGCGGTTTTGACCGCACGTTTCAGATCTTCCTCGTCGTTGTAAAGACCGTATAGAACTTTTTTGCTTTCAGAACCCATTTTGTATATGCTGATTTGATATAATTATTTTTATTAATGTCCATTTTGGCTGCCGCCATCTTTTTTGAGATATTGGTTGCCGGCAACTTTCAGAATAGCCTTTACCTCTGCAATGGCCACCACGGGTGCAACCCGGGTAAAAATCAGAAATAAAGTAAAAAACAAGCCGATAGTACCGGTAAAAATCGAAATTTCTACCCAGGTCGGGCTATAGTAACTCCACGAAGAGGGCAGATAATCACGAGCCAAGGTGGTACCAATGATCACAAAACGCTCAAACCACATACCAATATTGACCACAATGCTCAAGAAGAACGTCCACCCAACGCTGCGGCGAATTTTCCGTGACCAAAATAACTGCGGACTGACCACATTGCAAAACATCATACCAAAATAAGCCCACCAATAAATACCAAATACGCGGTTGTAGAAAGCAAATTGCTCATAAACATACCCGGAATACCAGGCTACAAACAACTCAGTCAAATACGCCACACCCACAATGGTACCCGTCAGGACGATTACCTTGTTCATGGATTCAATGTGATTAATCGTGACATATTCTTCCAAATGCAGTACTTTACGGGTAATCACCATCAGGGTTTGTACCATAGCAAAACCCGAAAAAATAGCACCAGCAACGAAATACGGCGGGAAGATGGTGGTATGCCAACCGGGAATGACCGACGTGGCAAAGTCAAAAGATACGATAGTGTGTACCGAAAGTACCAACGGCGTGGAAAGACCTGCCAAAATAAGCGACAGAGACTCCCAACGCTGCCAGTGTTTGGCGCTGCCGGTCCAGCCAAAGGAAAATGTTTCGTACATTTTTCGGCGGAACCCCGTGGCGCGATCGCGCACGGTAGCCAAATCAGGCACTAAACCCGTGTACCAAAACAACAGGGACACAGAGAAATAGGTGGAGATAGCAAAAACGTCCCAAAGCAGGGGCGAATTGAAGTTCGTCCAAAGCGGCCCGCGTGTATTCGGGAACGGAAAGATAAAAAAGGCTAACCAAACACGCCCCATGTGAAAAATGGGGAACTGACCGGCACAGACTACGGCAAAAATGGTCATTGCCTCCGCCGAACGGTTTACACCCGTCCGCCAGCGTTGACGGAACAACAACAGAATGGCCGAGATCAGGGTACCGGCATGACCGATACCGATCCACCAAACGAAGTTCGTGATGTCCCACGCCCAGTTAATGGTCCTGTTGGACCCCCACTCGCCAATACCTTTCCAAACGGTCCAGAAAATGGCGAAAATATAAAGCCCCAAAAAAGCGGAAGCAATAGCGAAAGCTACGATCCACTCACGGGAGGGTGTCTTCTCCGTGGGGGTGCACAAATCTTCCGTAATATTATGATAAGATTTGTTGCCTTCAATTAATACGTGCCGTACAGGCGCAACAGGTTGTGACATATATATTGTCGTTAGTCGTTAGGGCTTTTTGGAGTATCTTTTCGTTTGTTTTTAGTGCCGCCTCTTGGGTTTCCGCTTGGCTTTCTGCTATGTTTTTCTTCAAAATCGTCAATATATTGATCTTCTAATCGTCTCGCCTCTAATCTCCCTGAAATATTGAATAATAATATGGACACTGCAAAACGTAAAAAATTTGCAGCTGCATTAAAAATACCCAATTGAACTCGTACACGCTTAGAAAGGCCATCTTTCGCAATTGGTTCAGCGCTGATACCATATTTATAAACTTCCTCTTCCTGATGATCCCACATTTGGTAAAGATGGTGTGGCTTATCATTTTCCGGCGAATTTCCATGTTTTGACATAAGCATCAATCCCAAGCTAAAGCGTTACTAAATGTCTCATAAGAATAAGCAGAAACATGATCCCAAACCTGACCCGCTTTCCGCTCACAGGCATCATGCGCTACATAAAGCAATGGCTCAAATTCTAATCCTTGTGCCATTAATGTAGGTTTTGCCAACACTTCTTCAAAAAAAGATTTTCCGTTTGCCACCACACAACATCGTTCGTATAAAAAACCATCCGATGACAAACTCTGATGTTCTTTCCAATCATTTGTTGCCTGAGCATGCTCTTTTGTGTCTAAAATCCATAGTTTTTCGGATAAAATATCTTCAAAACGATAAATATCAGTTGCTGGCATTTCAGACAAAGCATACACAAGCGGCGCTACTACCGCATCATCATCTCCCGTTTCTGACCAGTTGAGTAATTTAATTAATTCCCAAAATTTGTCTTCGGTCATTTTTACTCATTTTTTATTTATTTTTATCCTTCTTATTGACACGACAATGTATAAGTAGAAATAAATATAATTTCAATTTGATACAAATAACTGATCTTCAATATCTTATGAGATTATTTGTTCTCTATTATTCATTTCCCATTACTTACTACCCTATCAATCCATCATTATTAATCTTGGCCGTATAATCCACTGTCGGGCGCACGTTGATTTCTTCCAATGCTTTATAAGCCAATGCTCCGGCTGCTTTGCGCATTTTATTTACGGCACTATTTGGGTTATTGACGTTACCAAAAGTGATGGCTCCGGTTGGGCAAGCCGTTTGGCAGGCCGTACGAATATCATTGTCCTCAATAGCACGGCTTTCGCGCTTGGCAGTGAGTTTTCCTTCCTGAATACGCTGTACGCAAAGGGAGCATTTTTCAATTACGCCACGCGAACGAACCGTCACATCCGGGTTCATCACCATGCGAACGAGGTTATCTGCGTAGAACGGAATAGCGTCGCCTTCGGCGCGGAATACCCGCTCTTCGTTGGATGGAAAGGTATCAGCCGTGGTGTAATCCAACCAGTTGAAGCGGCGTACTTTATAAGGGCAGTTATTGGCACAATAGCGGGTACCGATGCAACGGTTATACGCCATTTGGTTGATGCCTTCCATGGAGTGTGTGGTGGCGGCTACCGGACAAACGTTTTCGCAAGGGGCGTTGTCGCAGTGCTGGCACATCATGGGCTGATACACTACTTTCGGGTTTTCAATATCTCCGTAGAAGTAGCGGTCAATGCGCAACCACGGCATTTCATGGTGGCGATGCACCTCTTTTTTACCAACAACCGGTACATTATTTTCACTCACGCAGGCTACCTGACAGGCACCACACCCTACACAGGCATTGGTATCAATGTGCATTCCCCATTTTAATCCGGTACCAAACCATTTATCTAATTCCGGATAGAGTGTTTGTTCATTGAGGTGTTGGGATTCTGCGTGGAATTTTTCCATTTTTTTCTCCAATTTTGGCAATTCTGCCAAAGTACCGGGGAAAATAATGGAGCGATCGGTTAAAGCACCCTGAAAACCGATCATTTTTTCGTCTGCGTTGATCACTTTCCCACCATCGGAAGCATCAGCGGCGGTTACCCCCATCGTGTGGTGGTGTTGCACACAGGCATAATGCTTATCAATACCACCCGTAGGCGTGACTTTCACATCGGTTCCAAAGTATTGGATCAGTCCGTTTTCTACTTTAAGCGCAGGATTGATGTTGACACCAAATCCGGTACCACATCCACCTGCTGTGCGCCCGCCTCCCAAGGAAAGCGCTACTGTACCCGCTGCTAAGCCATAAGTGGGCGTTACTACACAGGTATATTTTTGTCCGTTGATTTCTACTGTTGCCAAGTCACCCTCTTTCAGGTTTTGCCATCCGGCAATTTGATTGGAACCATTCCACTCAACGGGTACTTGCAGGTGATTTCCCCAAACGGTACGCAACACGGGATCGGGCATTTCCTGCAACCAGGGATTATGGGCATATTGACCGTTACCAATATTGACGGTCTCGTAAAAAGCGATTTCGCAATCACTGGAACCGGGTTTAGTAACGGCATTGCCATCCAATGCAACACTGGAATTGAATATGGTGGCATTACCAGCAGCGGGTATTTCTACAACACCATCGTGCACTGCCATATCCCAAAAAGCCGTTGGCGTGGCATATTTGCTTTGCTTACTCATCATTTCTGCCGCCCAATTGGACTTCAGGTATTGATAATAGGGTTGTCCATCCTGACGGTTCAGATTGGCGCTTTCGGCCCATTCGAGCAGCGAATGTTCTGCCTGACGGGTTTTGAACAAGGGCGCAATGGTCGGCTGTATCAGGCTGAAATGGCCGTTTTTGGGTTCTACGTCGCCCCAGGACTCCAATTGGTGGTGGGCTGGCGCGGCGTAATTGCACAGGGCAGTGGTTTCATCTATTGTGCCGGAAACCGAAATACGAGTACCCACTTTGGCAAAAGCCGCGGCAAATTGATCGGAAAATGGCAGATCGTAAGCAGGATTGGCTCCCCATACGATGGCTACTGCTACTTGTCCGCCATTCATTTCGTCTATGCAACGTTTGATGTGGCGCTCGTCGCCCTGCCGCTGATTGGAAGCAGCATTGAAATCAATGGTATTGCCTAAGTTGCCTAAGGCATCGTTTATCTTATTGACGATGATTTGCTCCATGACATTGTTGGAGCCACTCACCACCAAGGATTTTCCTCTTGCTGCTACTACATCTTTTGCCACTTTTTTGAGGGCAGTAGCGGCTTTATCGTTGACTTTTGGGCCACCAATTCCAACGGCTCCGTTCAGGGCAGCGATTTCATTATATAAAGTACAAATGGCAGCGCCCTGCTCGCTGGGTTTGATCAAAATGCGGCTGTCGGCATTGGAGCCGGTCAGTGACATGAAACTTTCCACCTGATAATGCCGCGACATTTTGCCGGTACCTTTTATTTTGCCGGTGCGGCGATTGGTCACATACTGGCGGGCGTATTCCACCGGACTGATCCAGGTGCCGAGAAAGTCGGCACCGAAGGATACTATTACGTCTGCTTTGTCAAAAGCATAATTGGCAATGACGCGGCGGCCAAAGCTTTTTTCGCTGGCTTCGAGCAGTGCAGCGCTGGAGACAGGATCATACTGCACCAACTGTGTACCCGGATAACGGGTGCCGAACTCACTCACGGTTTTCAGTGCCGTGGGGCTCATTTGCGTTCCGGTGATGATGCGAACCGTACCGCCACTGGCGGCTAATTTGCTTTTAATCTCCCGATCTAAATCGGCCCAGTTTTTCTCTGTGACTTCGCCGGCAGCGATTGTACCGGCAAATTTGATCCGTTTGGTGTCATACAGCGACAACACGGCAGCCTGTGCGCGGGCGCTGGTACCACCAGCCGTTACACTGCTCAGGCTGTTTCCTTCAATTTTGATGGGACGGCCTTCGCGGGTTTTGACCAATAATGCACAATAGTCACCACCATTGACGAAGGACGAAGCGTAGTAATTGGCTACACCGGGTACAATTTCGTCGGGTTTTATGACGTAAGGAATGGCTTTCTTTACCGGAATTTCACAGGAAGCAGCCAAGGTGGCTGCACCCAGGCCGAAGCCCATTAGTTTCAGAAAGTCGCGGCGATTGGTTTCCCATTGTCCGTCGGTCTGATCTATGTTTTCGACCGTAAATTCCTGGTGGGCGGTCTGTAAAAACTGCTCATCACGGATTAAATCTTCCGTGCCGACCCAAATACCGTTATCGTGGTGCATATTATAGTTATGAGTTATGAGTTGGTGAGTGATATATACGCATCTCACCTAAAACTCGCTCTTTATTGTATTGTAGTTGTATTTCTGAAATGATTTTTAGGGGCGTATTAGTAGTGGCATTTCTGACACTCCAAGCCACCGATTTCTTCTACGGTGACTTTGTCGCGCATAATTTTGCCTTCTTTATCTTTGGTTACCAATTCTTGATGGTAGCGCTCATATTGCTTGTAGTAGTCATTTTCCGTGAATTTTACCTCCGTTTCACGGTGACAATTGATGCACCATCCCATACCGAGGGTGGAATATTGGTACACTACTTCCATTTTTTCCACGGGGCCGTGACATTTTTGGCAGGCTACCTGCCCTACTGCTACATGTTGTGCGTGGTTGAAATAAGCATGGTCAGGAAGGTTGTGGATACGAGTCCATTCAATCGGACCTTGAATTTTTCCGTTTGAATCGTTTTTGAGTGCTTTCACAACCCCTCCCCATTGGTTTTCTACCGTAGAACGGCCTTGTTCATCTAAGGAAGTGATTTTGACTTTATCCATGTAGGCTACTCCAATCCATTTTTTATACAGGGAGTCTATTTTTGATTCCGGCCAATCTTCGTACCCGTCAATATACTGGTTGTTCAGCGGATTCCAGCCAATAGAGGCGTAAATTTTGGTCAATTCGGCGGTACCGTATTGAGACCCAACTTTCACGGCACTATGACAATTCATGCAGGTACTGGCATCAGGAATGGAGGATTGCTTGGAGCGCCGCGCGGAATCGTGACAATACTGACAATCAACTTTATTTAGGCCGGCGTGGAGTTTGTGGCTAAATTTGATGGGTTGATCGGGTTCATAACCCTGTGTACGCCCCATTTTGGTGGCATTATCCACCATTTTATGCCCGAAAAGGAGAACAACGGCAAATACGCCAAAAGCGATGAATCCTTTACTGTTCAGGGAATCCGTCCAGGAACGCTGTAATGGATTGTCGCCAGACTGCACGCGGGCTACATTATTGAGGTTGTCAACGATGCGCATGAGTGCGAAGGCTAAGAGACCCAGCATCAGCGCCAGGCCAATGAACACCCAATTGGAGGTGCCGGATTCTTCTACAGGTTCTCCTGAAGTTGGAGGGGGTTTAGTGCCACCCGTGCCATTCTTAACCACGTCATCAATGTACAGCAGCATACTGCCGATCTCATCATCCGTGAGTTTCGGAAAGGCGCTCATTATGGTGGGCTTGTACTCATTCCAAATAGCTACAGCATTGGGATTGCCGGAGGCGAGAAAGGATTGAGAATTGCGAATCCACGCATACAGGGCTTTATCATCGCCCCATTTGGCCTGCACACCGGCCAATGGTGGGCCGGTGAGCTTGTCCTTCATGTTTTTGTTGTGGCAGGAGGCGCAGTTAGCGATAAAAAGTTCTTTACCCGACTCCTTGGTAGGACCGGCATAAGAGGATACAAGCGCACTTAGCGCGAAGCATAAAACCAAACCAATGCGTTTCAGCGACATATTCTGTTGTGGCAGTTGTTGGTGAACATTAAATCAGAAAGGGATATTAAGCAGGCATTTTTATTGGATAAAAATTATTTGCCATCTTAACTGACTCATAAATAATGACTATCTACTAATCATACTCCCAAATTACGCTGCAAAATTACGCAGCGTTACCACCATAACAAAATATCGAGTGATTTGGTGCTTTATTTAGATCGCGTCTAAATAATTTGACTAAAAATCAACTGAATGAGTATTTTTTAGGTAGATGATTTAACGTTTTGTTAAATATGGCGCAAAGGTACAACGAGGAATGAGGTTTGCAAGTTTTGTGTAAAATTTTTTATAAATGAAAACATTTTTTACACAAAAGAGTGCACACAACTTCGCGACTCGGGTGTAGCGGGTGCTACTACTTAGCGCAAAATGATGGTTATCTGACCCAAAAATGATCTACCAAAAATGACCAACTTATTAGTTACTCGTTCCTGATGGCTTATTTTGGTACTTGCTTTTCCATAAATCCCGACTGATTATCTGTTCCAAATTCCGCTTGTGACGTTGCCTGATTATCGTTGATTTTCTTTTGCCAAAGATTAGCATTACTTTTGCTCTGTCCTGCGGGACGGTTCTCCTTTATTTTTTGACTTTCCACACAGATAAAAGTAGGGGAATTTTTTTTATTTTTTTGACAGCCTATATTGGACATTATGTCAATTTAAAAAACGATCCTTATGACACCTTATCCTACCATTCCCTTCACCTCCAATGAAATAACGCCGGCGGAGGTGCTGGAGCGTTCGGCAGCGCACTATGCCCGCATGGATGAGCGCCGGTCTGTCCGGCATTTTTCTGACCGTCCGGTTGACTGCAAGGTCCTTGAGCAGTTGGTCATGACGGCATCCACGGCACCTTCGGGCGCACACAAGCAGCCTTGGATGTTTTGTGTAGTGGGCGATCCGGCAATAAAACACGCTATCCGGCTAGCTGCCGAGCAGGAGGAGTACGAGAGTTATCATGGCAGAATGACACCTGAATGGCTGGCGGATCTGGCCCCATTGGGTACAGACTGGCAAAAACCCTTTCTTGAAATAGCGCCGTGGCTGATCGTCGTCTTTCGAAAGGCGTTTGATATTGCCCCTGATGGTAGTCAACGTAAAAACTATTATGTACAGGAAAGTGTGGGCATTGCCTGCGGCTTTCTGATTCAGGCTATCCATCAGGCGGGTTTGGTTACGTTGACCCATACACCTTCGCCAATGAATTTTTTACAAAAAATACTCCGTCGCCCTGAAAATGAAAAACCTTATTTGTTGCTGCCGGTGGGATATCCGGCCCCGGATGCGCAGGTGCCAAAATTATCGCGAAAACCAGCGGAGGAGGTAATGGTGTGGTATTAAGGCGAGCGGTCGAGCGGTTGAGCACATCTTGTGTCTTATGTCTCGCGTCTCGCGTCTTGTGTCTTGTGTATTATGTCTCGCATCTCGCGTCTTGTGTCTCGCGTCTCGCGTCTTGTGTCTCGCGTCTCACGTCTTGTGTCTTGTGATGTGTTCCGCGATATCTTCGGGCGTGGACGACCTTACGTACAGTACGCTCTACGGGCTTTTGTGTTCTTTTGTTTCTTTTGTGTTTCAAAAAAATACGCTACGGGGCTTCTGTGGTGCATTCCGCGATATCGTCGGGCGTGGATCACCTTACGTAAAGTGCTTGTGTCACCTATCTGATGTCTTGTGTCTGAAGTCTTGTGTCTTGTGTCTTGTGGTGTGTTCCGCGATATCTTCGGGCGTGGACGACCTTACGTAAAGTGCTTGTGTCACCTATCTGATGTCTTGTGTCTGATGTCTTGTGTCTGAAGTCTTGTGTCTTGTGGTGTGTTCCGCGATATCTTCGGGCGTGGATCACCTTACGTAAAGTGCTTGTGTCACCTATCTGATGTCTTGTGTCTGAAGTCTTGTGTCTGAAGTCTTGTGTCTTGTGTCTTGTGGTGTGTTCCGCGACATCGTCGGGCGTGGATCACCTTACGTAAAGTGCTTGTGTCACCTATCTGATGTCTTGTGTCTGAAGTCTTGTGATGTGTTCCGCGATATCTTCGGGCGTGGACGACCTTACGTACAGTACGCTCTACGGGCTTTTGTGTTCTTTTGTTTCTTTTATGTTTCAAAAAAATACGCTACGGGGCTTCTGTGGTGTGTTCCGCGATATCGTCGGGCGTGGATCACACGTAAAGTGCTTGTGTCACCTATCTGATGTCTTGTGTCTGAAGTCTTGTGTCTGAAGTCTTGTGTCTGAAGTCTTGTGTCTTGTGTCTTGTGTCTGAAGTCTTGTGTCTTGTGTCTTGTGTCTTGTGTCTGAAGTCTTGTGTCTGAAGTCTTGTGTCTGAAGTCTTGTGTCTTGTGATGTGTTCCGCGATATCTTCGGGCGTGGACGACCCTACGTACAGTACGCTCTACGGGCTTTTGTGTCCTTTTGTTTCTTTTGTGTTTCAAAAAAATACGCTACGGGGCTTCTGTGGTGTATTCCGCGATATCGTCGGGCGTGGATCACCTTACGTAAAGTGCTTGTGTCACCTATCTGATGTCTTGTGTCTGAAGTCTTGTGTCTGAAGTCTTGTGTCTGAAGTCTGAAGTCTTGCGTCTGAAGTCTTGTGTCTGAAGTCTTGTGTCTTGTGTCTTGTGATGTGTTCCGCGATATCATCGGGCGTAGACGACCTTACGTACAGTACGCTCTACGGGCTTTTGTGTTCTTTTGTTTCTTTTGTGTTTCAAAAAAATACGCTACGGGGCTTCTGTGGTGTATTCCGCGATATCGTCGGGCGTGGATCACCTTACGTAAAGTGCTTGTGTCACCTATCTGAAGTCTTGTGTCTGAAGTCTTGTGTCTGAAGTCTTGTGTCTGAAGTCTGAAGTCTTGCGTCTGAAGTCTTGTGTCTGAAGTCTTGTGTCTTGTGATGTGTT
>Ga0209181_10002542_pt1 | contig 29701 bp, 40 predicted proteins | sample MAT05_FD_187208 | JGI IMG/M metagenome (GOLD analysis project Ga0209181, IMG submission 187208) | Freshwater microbial communities from Lake Fryxell liftoff mats and glacier meltwater in Antarctica - MAT-05 (SPAdes) (version 2) | ecosystem: Environmental > Aquatic > Freshwater > Ice > Liftoff...
CGGCGAAAACCTCCAGGACGTCCTCCGTCACCGTGATCCTCAGCTTCCGCCTCCCATCCAGATGTGCGACGCGCTTTCCCGCAACGTCCCCTCCGAGATGGACACTCTTCTGGCCAACTGCCTTTCGTACGGTCGGCGCCAAGTGGTCGATGTCGCCACGACTTTTCCATCCGAAGCCCGTCACATCCTGGAAGCCCTGCGCCAATTGTACCACCACGACGCCCTCGCCAAAGAGCACCAACTCACTGCCGACCAACGCCTACTTTTCCACCAGGAGTAAAGCTGGCCCATCCTCGATGATCTCCACACCTGGCTTCAGGAGCAGTTCGATCAGAAGAAGGTGGAACCAAACTCCGGAATGGGTGGTGCCATTCAATACCTGCTCAACCATTGGGATCCGCTGACCCTGTTCCTGCGTGTGCGCGGGGCTCCCCTCGACAACAACATTGTGGAGCGCGCTTTGAAGACGGCGGTCCTCCACCGGAAGAACTCCATGTCGTACAAGACCGAGCGGGGCGCCGAGGTGGGCGATCTGTTCATGAGCCTGATCCACACCTGCAGGCTCAATGACGTGAACCCGTTCGACTACCTCCTCGCCCTGGCCCGTCATCACCAGGAAGTGGCCGAGCACCCCGAGGCCTGGCTGCCGTGGATTTACCGAACCACCGTTGAGGCCGCCAACACCAGTTGAGCTGACTTGGATTGTGTTTGAGGCCGGGATCCCCTCCGGCCTCGCGACGTCCGGCCGAGTCCTCCCGGTTCCCGATCCGGGGCGGGGTGGCGGCAGGCGGCCTGCGCCCCGGATGTCGCCGGAAATTTGAAGTAATCAGCCACCACGCACGCCTACCGAAGCAACACGAAGTTCCTTCCGCACCTCGCCCAACGAACCGCCCGCGCGGCGCTGCACAAAATCGATGATCGTCCCGTTGTCCTGGTCGTCTCGGACCGAGAAAAAAATCCAGTGGCCGTCCGGCGCGCGCGCCACCACAACCTTGTCGCCGCTCGGGTCCGCCAGGACCACCGAGCTTCGGCTGGAAGCCGTGCGGTCGACGACGTAGCCCTGCGCCTGGGCGTAATCCACCAGGCAAATATCGCGCTTAAACGCGTCGAGTTCACTTCCACGGTCGAGCATCGCTTGTCTCCTCTTTGGCATCGAGGCCCATAGAATACGCGAAGCGCGGGGCAGTAGGAAAGGGAGTGCCTTTCCCGAGGACAAACCCGCCACACGGGCAGGGGCGGTAGGAAAAGAATTTACTCGCGTGATGCCTAGGTAATGCCAATATTGCAGTAATGAATGCAATGTGGTAATGTATAGGTATGACAACATCAACACTGACAGACAAAGGGCAAACGACCGTGCCGCAGGAAATCCGCAAAGCGATGGGAGCCGCACCACGACAACGCTTGGCGTGGGAAGCACAGAAGGATGGTTCAGCCGTCGTGCGCCTGGTGCCTAGCGTGATGGAGCTGGCCGGTTCATTGAAATCGAACGTGCCATTCACCACCATCCGCGAAGAGACGGACGCAGCAACGGACGCCTGGGTCACTGAATCGTTGAAACCCAAACGCCGATGAGTGCTCCTCGGTATCACGTCGATTCGAACATTCTGCTTCGTTTCCTGACCGGAGAGCCACCTGCGATGTTCGCAGCGGCATCCGCGTTCATCGAGAGCGCCGAGCGCGGTGAGGTAGCGCTTGAATTGTCGCCACTGGTTCTTGCCGAGACCGCTTTCACGCTGGAATCGTTTTACAAGCGGCCACGAAAAGAAGTCGCCAAGATTTTGCACACGTTCGTCAACCGGTTGGGAATCCGACTTGCGGAGAAAGAACTCCTTCTTGATGCGTTGGCGCGAGTTCAGAAAACCGGGATACACCTGGTTGATGCGTATCTCGCCGCGTCCGCCGTCGCATCGAAACTGCCAGTGGCTTCATTCGACCGAGATTTCGACAACATTCCAAACGTGCAGCGCTTCGAGCCTAAGGCATGAAGATGGAATCCCTCTCGTCCGGCAATGCTCCTTTCCGCATCCTGTCCCTTGATGGGGGTAGGGCCAAATGGTTTTACACCCTGGGCGTCCTGGCTGAAATCGAAGCCATGCTGGGGCAACCTCTTCACACCCGCTTCGATTTGATTTTTGGCACAAGCACGGGAGCAATCATCGCGGCTCTATTGGCTGCTAAGGATCGCAAAGGCTTTTTATTTCAAGTAGTTACAAGTTTCGGCTGAGAAGCTCAGACACGCTTCACCAAAAAAACATAAGCGCTAAAGATCACTGCGCTTATGTTTGCCTAACGTGCAACTTGTTCCGTTCCGAGGAGTGACCCACAATTCCTCAGCATCCTCCGGGCGGTGAATCGGGCGCGAAAGGCGGCCGGTCCCGGTCTTTGCGGCCGTGGACGCCGACGGGGCAGGGGATGGTGAGACGAAATAACGAATTCGTTATTTCGTTCTTGGGAATGAGCGGCTAGAAGAGTCTCAACTCCGACTCAGAACGTCGTCCAGCTTTGTTGCCTTGAAGAACTGGGCGGCAGGTGAATTGTAGTTGGCCAGTTCAGCGAAGTGAGCCTGGCCGCATTTGATCTTGGCGCTCTCTTTGTCGCGCAAATCGTCGGTGAAGAGGCTGCTTTTCGTCTCGACGACGAAGTAGAGACGCTCGGTGCCATCTTTGTGCACGAGCACGGCCCAATCGGGGTTGTAGGGGCCAAGGGGCGTTGGGACACGGAACCAGCCGGGGAGTTTGGCGTAAACATTGATGGCTTCGTTCTTCTCCAGTTGCTCGGCGAAAGTGCGCTCGGTGTCGGATTGGTAGATGACCTGCTCGTGGACGCTCCTGGTGGCATCGATCATCGACTTGAGATAGCCGGTCAACTCCTCGGTCTCGAAGAGTTTCTGGGCGTAATATTCCTCCGCGCCGATGCGCTGATATTTGATGCCGTCCACCAGGGCAAGGCGCTTGGAACGGTTGATGATCTCGGTAGCGAGTTCGATGAACTGCTGGGGGTTACGCTTGAAATCATCGAGCCTGCCGCTCTCCACGAGGACGCGGTAAATACTACGGCGCGTGAGTTGGGTCTTGTCCTGGAGGTCGGTGAGGATGTCGGGGATCTCGATGTCGACTTCATCGAGTGTGACCGGGGCCGAAGTGGACGTTTCCTTCGTGGCCACCCCAGCACGGCCGATGGCCACGTCCGCCTTGCGCCATTGCAGGCGGGTCTTGGCGATTTGCGGAGCCTCCTTGAGCGCCTTGATGCAGGAGATGAGGAGGGCCTCATTGTCGAACTGCACGCGGAAGGTTGTCTTGTGTTTAATGCGATCCCACAACGCCTTGAACTCCGCGCCGTGGAGGACGGCTTGCCGGGTCTTAACCTGTCTGCGCTCGTCGGCATTCTTGATTTCCAGCCGCCCGGCGAGCTTGCGGAGGATTTCCTTCACCTGTGGCAATTGCGCGGCGAAAGGCTCCGGCAAAGTCAGCGTGCCATCCTTGAGCTTTTGGCGGAGGGTGTCCTGCACCTTGCCCCTGGCATCCACGAAGCCCGCTGTGCGGAGGTGTTCCCAGAGCGTTTTCGATTGTTCGAAGCCCAGTGGCGCGTCCTGCCCGTCGGCACCCTTCACGGCAATGCCGGCAAACTGGTGCGCCTCCACGATGCCGAAGCGGATGCCGGTATCGTCTTCGATCTCCTTTTGCAGCTTCTCGGCGAACTGTTCGTAGCTTTCCGTGGCGATGACGGTGAGGGTGTTAATCTCAAAGCCCCGCAGGCGTTCGCCCTGCTGGTTCACGCACAGGCGCAGGCCGCGCCCGATGGTCTGGCGGCGTTCGCGCTCGGTGCCCATCTCGCGCAGGGCGCAAATCTGAAAAACGTTCGGATTGTCCCAGCCCTCGCGCAGGGCGGAGTGGGAAAGGTGAACTTCAGCGGCGTCTCGAAGCCGAGGAGTTTTTCCTTCTCCTTCATGATGAGATTGTAGGCCCGCTCGGCGTTGTCGCGGTTGCCCTGGTTGTTCTCGTCGGTGTCCGTCCAGCCGCCTTTCTTATCAATCGAGAAGTAGCCGTTGTGAACGTCCTGCGCGGCGGTCGTCACATCCACTTCCTTGAATAGGCTCTGGAAATCCGGGTGCTTGGCGAGGCGACGGTATTCTTCCTCAAAGATGAGCGCGTAGTCGCCCTTCACCTGATTGCCGTCGGCGTCGTAGCTCCGGTATTTCTCCACCGCATCAATGAAGAACAGGCTCAGCACCTTGATGCCTTGCGGGGCGAGGCGGAGTTCCTTGGTGAAATGCTCTTTGATCGTGCGCTGGATCATCTGACGCTGGATGGCCAGCGGTTCGACATCGCCGTATGCCTGACCGGGCCGCAGATAAACTTCGCCGCCAGAGTAGCGCAGTTCCATGAACTCGTCGCCCTTGGTCACGCGTATCTCGCCCACGCGACAATCGTGGTAAATCGCCCGGCCCGTGGTCATTTCCAGATTGTCACCGTCTTGCACGGTGACTTCGCGGCGGGTCACGCCCGTGGCGGTCTGTGTGTCGAGTTCTACCTTAGCCGTGATGACGCCGCGCTTGTTGCTCACTGAAACCACCCGCACAAATGCCTTGTTGTGTCCGCCTTCGACGGAGGCCGCCGCCACTTCGATCTGCTTGACCAACTTGCGCTCGTAGGCGTCCACGGCGTCGAGGCGATAGACCATGTGATGTTTGTCCGCGTGCGTGGCGGAATAGCGCAGGGTGCAGAGCGGGTTCATGGCATCCAGCGCCGTCTTCCCCGCGCCGGAGAGGCCACCGTCCACACTTTGCGGCTCGTCCACGATCAGGATCGGGCGCGTGGCTTTGATGAGATCAATCGGCTTCTCGCCGCCCGTCTTCTCGCTGTCCTTGTAGAGGTTGTTAACGTCCTTCTTGTTGATCGCCCCCACCGTCACCACCATGACCTGAATGTTCGGGCTGGTGGCGAAGTTCCGCACCTGACCGAGCTTGCCGGAGTCGTAGAGGAAAAAGTCGAAGGGCACGCCCGAGTAGAGCGCACGGAAATGTTCCTCGGTGATCTGGAGCGATTTATAGACGCCCTCTTTGATGGCCACCGACGGCACCACGATGACGAACTTGGTGAAACCGTAACGCTTGTTCAGCTCGAAGGCCGTGCGCAGATAGACGTAGGTCTTGCCCGTGCCGGTCTCCATCTCCGTGGTGAAATCGCCGGACGTGAGCGAGGTCGAGGGCGGCAGGCCGTTGCGGAGCTGGATCGCGTGCAGGTTGGCCAGCAGTTCGTCGTCGAGCAAGGTCAGCCGGTTGCCGATGCCGAGGTCGTTTTCGGCAAAGGACATCCGCTGCTGCGCGTCCGCGACATCATGCGTGACGGTGAACTCGGTGCGGCAAGTCTCCTGCCCACGAAACAGGTCGCAGACCGCTTCGATGGCCTGGAGCTGGTAATCGAGGTTGGGTTCGAAGTGAAGTTTCATGAGTGACCGTTGGAAATAGCGTTGAAGATTTCGAGTTTGAGGGATTCATCATCTTCCTCACCGCTGAGGATCGCTGCCATCCAGCGGCCGAGCAGATCCTTGGAAATATTCCCGGCGGCCACATGGTAGCTTATGTTCTCCGCTGCCCGGATGAAGTGGTTGGTGCAAAAAAGGTAGCCGTTCATGAGCAGCATCTCCGCGCTCAGGGTAATGGCGATGCGTTTGTTCCCATCCTGAAAGCAGTGAAACTTGCAGGAGCAGAAAAACAGATGCGTCAGCTTTTCCTCGAATGTCGGGTAATAGTCGTCATTTTGGATGTGGTCGAGCACGCCCTCCAGCTTGTCAATTTCCAGGACGCCGAGCGTGCCGCCGCCACTTTTTTCCACCGTCAATGCGTGGGTCTCGATGGCGTGCTCGATGGTAAGGTAGCGGTAGGGCATTATTCGCGTTCCTTGAGGCGTTTCATCACGTCTTTGGCCTGCTCCAGCCGCTCCGCCAGTTCCATGCTCTTCTCTCCGATGAACCGCTCAAATTCGCTCGGTGCCAGCGGAGTTACATAATCCTTAAGCTGGTGATGCAGCGCATCCCGGAAGGCGAGATCACGGCTGGCCATTTTGTTCCGCGCTTTTTCGATCAATGGCTTCCAGTGTGGCAGTGCCTCGAACTTCCGAAACAGTCCATCCACGTCGCTGGATTTTAGTTGCCGTCCCTTGGCGACAAAAGCGGTCCGCAACTCCTCGGCAAACCCGCACTCGTAGGCTGCGATCAAATCCAGGACTTCTGAGTAAAATGTATCCCGCACCGCGTCCTTCCCCTCCAGCCGCAGGATCTTCCGATACTCCTTCGATTTCTCTCGGAAGATGCTCACGTAAATCCTGTCCGTATAGACCGAGTATTTGAAATTCCCCATGTCCACGCAGTCCTTCAGCGCATCGGTGAACTGCTTCCGATAGTTGTCCTCGATGAAAGCGGAGTGGATGAAATCCTCGTCTCGCTGGTTGATGTATTTGGTGCCGCCACCGGTTCGGACGTTGATCGTGTCGATGACGATGTCGAGAATGAGCTGCCTCACCAAGCCGGCCCGATGGCTCTCGGTCATGAGCATCGCCAGGTTCAGAAATGCGCGGAAATCAAACACTCCCAGCACCGTGGTTTTGGTCGCGAAATCTGCTTCGTGACCAAATGCCTTCTGAATCGACAACCTGATGTCTTTCAGGCGTTTACCACGCAAGACCTCATACCCGTTCCGGGCCAGTTCTGAAGTAAACTTCTCCAGATAATTGTCCACCGTGCGGGGGGTCACCTCGAAGAACGCGGCGACTTGCTCTTTCAGGACGACCGTCCGCCCTTCGAAGGGGATTCCCTGAATGCCCGTCGCCTTCTCGATCTCGGCAAGCGCATAGGGATTGTTCAGGATGTTCTGCCGGTCGATTTCTGATGTGGTCAGGTCTTTGCTCATTTTTGATTGCGGATTGCAGATTGCGGATTGGAATCGCGCACGGTGCGAACAGAAGAGACGAAGATGGCGGCGAGTTCGTGAGCTTCCTGTTTCAGTTCCGTGAACTTGGAGAGCGGAAGCAACTCACCATCCCCGATCAATTCCAGCCAATATTCACATTCGTCTGCCTCCTCGATGCAAATGCCCAGCTTCGCCGCAAACTCTGCCTTTGATCGCCCCCGGCACGCCGCCCGGTAGTTCGCCCCAACTGATGTCCCCGCCCGAACCAACTGGGACGCAATCGCCCGCCCCGACACGGTATTGGGCAACGCATCCACGAGCTTCATCACCCGCAGCGCAAACCGCTTCGTCCGCTCTTTTAGTTCTTCCGGATTCATAAAATCAACAATTAGCAATCTACAATCTACAATCTACAATGACCTCACGGCTTCGAGGCCGTGCTGGTGGAGGATGGCGGTGAGGTTGGTCTTGGCCACGTCGTCGGCGAAGGCGCTGTCGCGGAAGACGACGGTGGTTTCTCCGGCGGGCTTCAGCTCCTTGTGCCAGGCCACGAGGCCGAGCGCCAGCGGCTCCACGTCGGCCTGCGGGATGGAAGGGGAAAGGCAGACGAGCAAGGTGCCTGCGCCGATACTGTAACATTGATGATTTGAGATTTTAGATTGCTGATTGGGGGAACCTCCGTCTTTCAATCCGCAATCCCCAATCACAAATCTGCAATCCAGCGGAACGCACAGGTCGAGGCCGAGCTTGAGGAGCAGCTCGAAGAGGATGTCCTGCTCCGTGCGGTCGGTCTTGAGGTGATCGATGGAGGCTTCGAGGGTTTCGGCCAGCTTTTCGCGGTCCGGCTCCCATGCCCGGATGTTGCTGGAGGCGAGCTTGAAGACGCGAAAGCCGAGGTCGCCCGCGAACAGCGGGTTCTCCTCCCGAATCTTCTTCCCGGCCCGGCGCAGGCGTTCTTTTGTCAGTTCTGCGATGGTGCGGGGCTTCTTAAGTTTGTCGCAGAAATCGGCTGCAATCTTCTGGTCCGCGTTTGTTGGGTCTAAAGGTTCCGGTAATTGAACAAGAATGAATTTTCGTGCGCTCGCATCCGAGACGTTGCGCTGAAAAGCCGCGTGGCCGGTCGTGCCGGACCCAGCGAAAAAATCCACGACAATATCATTCGGCTCTGCGGCCTGCTCGATAATACTGGCTGGAAGCGCGGTTGGTTTTGGAAACGAAAATACCCCCTGCCCAACGGTGTCCGATACTCGAACTTAGGGGGTGGCAATAGGAGCGTGAGGTGGAGCGTAGGCCGGCCTGCCGCACGCCCATTCTACGAGGGTTCAAATCAGTCTCCCCACTCATAAAAATCACACAGGAAGCCAACTGAGTGCAATAAAAGGCTTGACAGGAATGGGTCCAAAAAAATTTTGGCCCTATGGCTTTTGATTCATCCTCAATCACTGTGAATGACGCGTTTTTCCAACCTATCTCTGGACTCGCCCAGGCCTCCTCTCATACCCGCCCTTGCCCCGAGATATCCGACGATCTCTGGATTAGGAACGGTATCCTCCGGGTCCTTGAGGAGTCATCCAGTGGCCGAGCCTTTCTTCAGCAGCATGGCAGTCGCCTCGAGACCACTCCCAAACTCTCCAACTACTTCTCCTGCCTCCACAGCTCCCGTCGCGGCGATGTTCTCAATGATGTTGTCGAACAAATCCTTGGATCGGTCAAAGCCTCGGATACCAACCGTCTAGCCCACCTCCCCGAACTCGACGGCTATATCTGCTTCGCGATCGACATGCACTGGCACAAGCCCGCCACTCACGATCAACGCTTCGATGGCAAGAAGGTCAGTGTGGGCCACTCCTTCAGTCTGAACCTCCGCGACCAAGGCCTTCGTCACCTCGCCGCGGCCGAGGGCGAACACGAGCACGACATGAGCCTCATGGCTCGGCTCAAACCCAAAGGCCTACGCCAGGGCGTGCCCAAGGGGCAGAGAGTCCTAATTGTCTATGACCGTGCCGGCATCAACTACGACTTCTGGAACCGTTGCCGGAAGGAGTCGGCCGCCTACTTCCTGAGTCGGACCAAGTCGAACATGGTGTTTGCGTTGGAGGAGGTCCTGGAGTGGGACCGCAGCGACACGCGCAACCGGGGCGTTCTTCACGATCAATGGGTGACGACGCCCGAAGGGCACCGGGTTCGGCTCATTGAGTACCGGGACCCTGAGACGGGCAAGGAGTTCCAGTTTCTGACCAACGTGCCGGATGTCCCGCCCGGGGTGCTGGCGGAACTGTACCGTCGGCGTTGGGACGTGGAGAAGGTGTTCGACGAGGTAAAGAACAAGTTGGTTGAGAAGAAGGCATGGGCGAGCAGTCAGGAGGCGAGAATCAACCAGGGCAGGTTGGTGGCGCTGACTGAGAACCTGCTGCTCCTCTACGAACGACGAGTGGAGGAGACCCACGGTATTCGGAATGAGGCGGAGGATCGACGCCGAGAGAAGCGGGCGCGACAGGTAGAACGGATCGCTCGATCGGCCGGACGCCAGATTTCGGTGGTGCTGCTCAGAGCCAGAGAAGCCACGCAACGCAGCGTGAAGCTCATCCGCTGGCTTCGATCGGCCCTGATCCACAAACTCACGGAAGGGACCGCCCTGCTTGATCTAAGGCGCCTCTATGCAACCCCATGAAGTCGACTATCGGACACCGTTGAGTTCAAGGACACCGCCTCCGCGGCACCATGGACGACGCTCCCCGGCGAAACCCCCGCCGCCACCACAACCGCCACCGTCAACGCACCAACCGCCCAAGGCTTTTACCGCATCATCCTAGCCCCGTGAGTTGGCCAAATAGAGATCCGATTGGGCAGGAGGGAGGGATCAATCTCTATACCTTCGCTGCCAACGACCCAACGGATGCCTTCGACCCGCTGGGCCTGGACATCTCTGCGCCGTTCCGTGAAATACAGAGGTGTAAGGATCTTCAGAATGCCGCACATACATCGCCCAACAACCAGGTGAAGGACGCGTTGGCGGAGTTCATCAAAGGCGGAGCAAAGAAGATTAGTTACGGCCCGAATGACGCTTGGACTTAAGCGTTGCTGAAGCATTCGCACCTGGATGGTGTACGGGCAAAGATCCGCGAGCATTACCGGAGGCGTTGTGCTGGCTCATATGGAGCAACGAGCGGTCAGGATGATTTTAGCCTCAACGCTCTTTCGATTGTTAAGAACGTTCAGCTTTTGCTTCGCGATTTGGTGGCGCCATTCCAGGATATCAACATGGCGAACACGACTGGCAGCATTCGCACTCGGTGGCAGCAAAAGGGAGCGAATGAATGCTGTTGCCGCCAGGTTTAGATCAACTTCATGGCGTCAGATGCTCTGCGATTGGGAAGCCTGTCGCGGATACCGAAGACGACAATAGAAATTGTGCCCGACAACTTTTTCGACCCGAATGCGCCGCTCCACAACGTGGACTTGGAATGGAACTGGACCGAAATCATCACCTACTAAGGAACCGAAGCAGCGATGGGCAAATCCAAATTGGTGACATTCCTGTTTGTCGTTCTCTGCGTCGCCGTTGTTGTTTCAGTGGTTCGGCGGAACTGGGGGCGTGATGTCGGCGGTCTCGTTGTTGACGGGAAGCCCGCACAGACAGCCTTTGTCGGGCACTGGCAACTTGACAGCACTAGCTTGCCCTCGGTCACTAATCGAACAGGGAAGACTTTGATTCGCGCCCAGCTTAGGCTGATGGAAGATGGCCGATTCACAGCCACAGACTTCCCCGTCGAAGATGGTTTCAGCCGTCCCAAATGGCGTCTCAAATCAGGAGATGGGCATTGGGAAATTTACCGGAATCAGTATTGGGTTGTGAGCCTTGGGTTCGCCGGTGGATTTAGTATGCCGCTGGACATCAGGGCAAAAAATGGAGGCACTGTTGCTCTCACTTATTCTGTAGGTGACCCCGATTCAAACGAGCGGTGGATTTGGCGGCGCATAACGGAGTAAGCCTGTGGCCCCAACGTTCCTCAATCGCATCCGACTGCTCATTCTCCTATTCATCGTCGGACTGATCATCAGCGGCGCAACGGCGATCCCGCTGGAAACCGAGCTCAAGTTACTCGTCCAGATCGCCGGGGCTGACGGCAACGCGGAACACAGCGGCTTCGCCGCGTGACTGCTCAAAAGAGGCAATAGGGTCAAATCTACATAATGGACAAATGGGCTTGAAAGACAGTGCGGTCACTTCCGCACATTTGACATTTGCGGCCAGGCTCGGCGCTGGGGTTTCCAATTCATTTCTTCCTCCGAGCACACGGCCCCCTTCGAGCCCGTTGTCGGAAGCGCTGTTCACGGTGTTTTGACCTTGGGGGCTGCACAACGTCGACTCGGATGGGTGTCATTTCTGGGTGAAGGGAGTGACGGTGACCGACGCGACCAGACTTTTAGGTGACTCGACGTTGGCGTAGCTATTCGGAAGGGAGTTTTTTTCACGGGCGTTCGGCGCGTTGGGTCGGACGCTGAGAAGATCGCCATCCCGGATTCGGTCGGCGATGCGGTCCAGGTGCCAGCCTGTGATGAGCACATCGGCTGTGGTGAAGGCCAGGGTGAGCCTCTCAGGCGGATCGCCTTCCCGGGTGCCGACGGTTTCGAGGCGATAGGAGAGGAGCTGGCTCGAATGAAATCCATGCCTCCGCCCATCGGTGGCGCCAAACTCGATGCAGGGGCAGTGCTTCTGGGTGGTGAGGTAGCACTCGTCGTCTTGGGTTCGGTACAAGCTCATGGAGGTTTCGGTGGTTGGAGGCCGTGCGAAGTTCAGATGCCGACGCCACGGGACGGACTGGGTCCGGTCGTGGTGGGAACGAGTTGGTGACGGAGAGCGGGCCCGGTCGTTTCGCTCGGCTGAGCTCATTCTGATTTGGTCTTGGCGTTGAAAACTACTTGCTGCTGCCCTAGGTTGCAGGCCGATGAGCGTCGCCGCCGAGAAGGTTGCCGAGATGCTGGCCATGCCGGCCGACGATCGTGCGTTCCTGGCCCACCAGTTGATCGCCAGTCTGGACGATTTCGTGGACCCAGATGCGGAGGCCAAGTGGCACGAGGCTATCGACCGCCGAACCAGCGAGATCGAGGAGGGCAAAGTGATGTGTCGCCCGGTGGAGCAAGTGGTCGGGGATATTCGTGCCCGCCTTGATGCGCGTCGTCAGTCATCCTGAGGCCGGCGCCGACCTCGAAGCAGCCGCAGTCTGGTATGACGAATGCCAGCCGGGCCTCGGCGACGATTTCCTCAACGAATTCGAGCGGACCCTGCGCCGCATCGTGGTTGAACCAACCCGGTGGCGTGCCGTTCGAGGCGACAACCGCAAGTTGAACTTCGAGCGCTTTCCCTACGCCATCGTCTACAGCGTGAAGGCTGAGGTCATCTTCCTCAAAGCCGTGATGCACCTGCATCGTCGGCCACTCTACTGGGCGCAGCGGCAGTCCCGGGACTGAGCCTGAGTTCCGGCTCCGAACGCGCGTTCAAAGGCGAGCTTTCTCCCACCGTACTGCATTCAGCTTTCACCAAGGACGGGGATGCGCCGCAGGCGATGAGTGGCAATGGGGTCGAATCTGGATAGTTGACAAATGGGCTTGGAAGACAGTGCGATCACTTCCGCACATTTGACATTGGCTGCCAGGTTGGGCGCTGGGGTTTCGCTTTCATCTCTAGGTCCGGGCACACCTTCCCCTCCATGTTGTCCCACACTGGCCCTGGCGCCCGCGCTTCGAGCGCGCAGCACGCTGGGGGCCGCGGTGGGGACCCCCTGTGAGTTTCAACCTGCGACCGAATCCCCGTGACGGTCGGGAGTCGCGGGTTTTGAGCACGCAAACCGCCCACGCCGTCCCGTAGCCTCTTCCCGGCCCTCCTACCAACCGACTTCGTTTGTAGGCGAGAGCTTCGCTATCATTCACCGGTTAGAAGGGTGTGTCGCACCCTGCTGGCGGAATCGACCGCGTCCCGGTTTTGTCGTCGTTCGGTTGGCTGGTCCGCGGGTTCCCCGGAGCGAAGCCGTCGCACGTTGGCATGGGCTGCCCTGCCTTCACGGTTACCCGGAGCTTTCCTTCCCCTCCGCAATCCGGCAGATGCGGCAGCCTGAACTCCAAACCACGGCCGCCAAACGGTGGATTGTCGAATCAGGAGTCCTCAACTACGGTGGGTGGGTGAAGCTCCTGCTGGAGAATCTGCCTCCGTCGCTTCGACATCAGCGCGACACGCTGGCGCAGTGCCTTACCCTCATGGACGCGGCACTTCCTCTGCAGGCGGTTCTGTTGTTTGGTTCCCATAGTCGAGGTGAAGCGAGGCCGGACAGCGACGTGGATTTGTGCCTGATCGCGGAGGGGGCGGATCGCCAACTGGATGCCGCGCGGCGATATCGGGAGGCGCTGTGGACGGTTTGGCCCTGTCCAGCCTTCACACTGCTGCCCATTACCCCGAGTCGGCTGGCCGAGAAGCGGGCCGGAAAAGACCCTTTCTTCGCTACTGTCTTTCGCGAGGGGATCGCCATTGCCTCGTAAAAACGATCCCTCGAATCCGGCAGACTGGATCTGGATCGCCGAATCCGACTTGGCCATGGTGATTCTCGTCGCCGAGCAGCGGATCAGCTTCGGGTCGTGTCGGAGCAAACTTGCGGAGGCCCTCGAAAAAGTGCTCAAAGCAGAGTTGATTCGGCTGGGGTGGACGTTGGAGAGGACGCATGACTTGCAGCGCCTGGTCAAGTTGCTCCAGCAGCGCGGGTCCGATCTGATGATGATCGCAGGTCCTCTGGCGGTGGAGTTGACAGAGGCCTACTTTGCGGACCGGTATCCGGGCTTCGATATGGAGGATCCCGATTGGCCGGCTCTCACAAAGCAGATTGAGTTCGTCCGCCGGCTTTTGACGTTGGTTCGCGGCCGCCTTACGCCACAGGGGCAGAGCTGAGACGCTTTGGGGTCCCGTCTCCAGACGAAGCGAGTTGCCAGGGTGCTCAATGGCCTCGCACCCGCAAACCCAAGTGCTGCCGGTATGGACCTTACCGGTGCGTTCCGGAGGGATCCTTTCCCTCCGCAATCCGGCGGATACAACCGCCGATGGTCCGGTCGATCTGGCGTGCCAGGCGGCACACGAGCGATTTCGACAAGAACTTCGGACTTAGGCGGAAGTGGCGCACAAACCATGCCTCAGGCTCGCCGGCTAGGCGGAAATAGTTCAGCCAGGTCCCATATCCCTCATGAGGGGTCTCCATCACCTCAATCCAGATGAATCAGCCGTGTTTGCGACTACAAATCCAGTTTCGGTCTCGCACGCCCTCAGAACGCCTATTGAATCCGGGGCTTTCGTCTCTGAAGATCGAAAATGCTGTAGAAGTTGGGTCTGGCGACGTCCGCAACATGGAGATTTCGCGGCATAGGTGTTGAAGTTGGGAGCAGGATTTCGGATGAATCCAGCCTCCAGCCCGAACTCGACCCCGCCGAAGCGACACGCCCGACCCATGAGCTTTTGGAAACGTGAACTCACCGCCTACCATCAAGACCCGCCCAGCGAAGCCCTTGAAATCCGGACCCACGGCGAACGTTCCGACGCAGCGTTTCGCCAAGCGGGATTTGTCGACACCGAGATCGACGAGTTTTTCGCCTGTGCGGACCATACGGGTGCCGGGGCCGATCGGGTTCTCTTGCCCGAGTCCCGCGCCTCCGACTTGCGCTGCGCCTTTAAAGGTGTCCGGAACGCCTTTCTGCATCACTATCCGGACACAGACTTCCCTACCGCGCGGAGTTCCGTTCCGCAGCCCAGGGAATCGAAGTGGAATCGTCGGTGCAACCGGTGGTCTCATCCGGTTCCCTGGCTTCGCTTCAGGATGATGATCACCGATGGCCGGCGCGGTTGTTTTCCCACGGGTCGATTTGAACTCACATGCAAGTGGTCTCCCCGCTCGATGGTTGCGTTGGCGCCGACAAGAGGTTGCAACCGGCCATTCTCAAACTCCAACTCGGACCTCTGCGGACAGCCACCCATCGCCGGACGTCCGGCGACGTCTGAAACCGGGCCGAAGCACGACACTCCGAGTTAAATCCTCCACGCACCGGATCAAACCGCCGCATGAACCTCTGGAAACGCAAACTCGTCGCCTACCTCCACGACCCGCCGCACAAGCCGGTCGGCATCCTCCATCACGAGAAGCAGAGAAGGTCCTACCTGAACCGGTTCGGGCTTACCGAGGACGACATGCGAGCCTTCGAGCGCGAGAGCGACTGGCAGGCTGCTTCGGCCGATCGCCTCATCTTCCCGAATCCAGCCAAGTCAGATCTCTATGTTGATTGGAAGGAAAGTTGGCTTGAGTTTCGGCATCCCTTGGGAGGTGGCGTGCTCAAGGCGGGGGGCTTTCCCCCCACTGCCGCTCAACTCGAGACCGAACTGACGCGCGCTTTGGAGGCTGCGGCCATCAACGATGGTGACGATTGGCAGCGCAAATTCATTGCCGGCTGGAGACTTTGGCCGGAACTCGCTGCTCGGGAAGGAAATCCTCACTTCGCCTACCTCGTCGCCGACACACGAATCCCGGATCACACGCTCTGGCACCACAACGCTTTGGCTTCCGCGTTTACCGCCACAGAAGGCCAACCTGCCTTCCTGATGTTCCAAATTGGTCCGGTACAGGACTTCATCGCCCAAGCCCGGAAGACCCAGGATCTGTGGTCGGCCAGCTACCTATTGAGTTACCTCATAGCCCGAGCCATGCTCGCGGTGGCTGAAGGGGGGCAACTCACTGACGGAACAGACGTCGAGGGCATCGGTCCCGATGCTGTCGTTTTTCCCCAGCTTCGAGGACTGCCTCTCGCCGATTTTCATTGGTGGAAAAGGGGCTGGGTTGGCGATTTCAAGTTGCGCGCCAGTCACCCGAACGAGCTACTGACCCCGAACCTACCCAACCGTTTCCTCGCTCTTGTACCAACCGGTCGCGCCAAGAATTTGGCTCTCTTGGCGCAACACGCAGTGGTCACCGAATGGCACAAGATATCTGAGGCGGTGAAGAAATTTCTCACCAGGAAGGTTAACAGCCAGTGTCCAGGTTGGGACAGGCACTGGGCAGCCCAAGTCGACCGATTCCCAGTTGTGGATTGGGTCATCCATCCCTGGTCAAACAGCGAGACCGCGCTGGACGAAGCCGCCCAAGGCACACCGCCATTGCATGGAGGGTGGGAACAGCACCCGATCCATCGTGCCGTCCAGTGGGCGGAGGAATTCATCCCGGCTGGCGAGCGTGAAAGTTACGGACCACGATCAGCCGCCGGCTTCGCCTGGGCCCTCCATTTTGCAGCAACGGATTGGAAGTTCGCCGCCCGCAAGAAATCCCGCGCCTTCGCGCCCTGGCAGCCCCCGGGAGAACTCCTAGCCAATGGTATCCCCAAGGACCATCTCGACGGTAGAAGCGAGGTCCTCGGCGGGCCGGACCACGAGCGATTCTGGACGGTCCTCCGTCAGGCATGCCCTCGGCAGTTCAAAGGCTCCCAGATCTACGGGGCAATCTCGGTTATCAAACGGCTTTGGCCTGAGGCGTTTCTAGCCGACGCCCTTGATTTGGATCGCGCCAAACCCGAGTTCGAGCCGGTGGGCGAGATCGCCCAGATTGACGACGCTATCGATGCGGAGGGCGAGGAGGCCGAAACTTACTACGCCGTCCTCGCACTGGACGGCGACGACATGGGCCAATGGCTCGGCGGCACTAAGGCTGCCCCTCTCGTCCACAGCCTCGCCGAGCCGGCTCAAAAGTATTTCTATCGTCATTGGCGTCCGGGTAAGGACGGAATACCAAGGGCGTCTTCTGTCCTCCGCCCGCTCTCGCCCGGATACCATGCGTCCCTTTCAGAAGCCCTTTCCAATTTCAGTCTCTACTGCGCCGGACCGATCGTTGAAGCCTTCAAGGGCCGGCTCATATACGCCGGCGGTGATGACGTGCTCGCTATGACGCCGGCTCGCACAGCCCTGGACTGCGCCCAGTCCTTGCAGCTAGCCTTTCGTGGCGTCAACCCGGACTCAACGGACTCGCACGCTTCCACTGCCGTCAGGAAGGTTCTTAATGACCTGTTTGACTACACCCGCCACGTCGATGGCTTCGTTACCCTGCGCAAATCCGAACGGGCCGACGTTGGCCGGGCTTCCTTCTTGAAGCCCAACTGGCCATTGTTGGTCATGGGCCCCGAGGCCACTGTATCGGCAGGCATCGCCATCGGCCATGTCAGGTCGCCCATGCAGGACACCATCCAAGCCGCTCGCGATGCGGAGTCAGCGGCCAAGCGAGTCCCGGGAAAGGGCGCATTTTCCCTCCAGGTTCTTAAGCGCTCCGGCGAAGCAGTGGGTTTCTCCGCCCGGTGGAAGGATGGCGTGGTCGCTGCCTGGGATGAACTTCACGCAGACCTTCATGGCCTGAGTGGTCGCTTCGCCTATCGCTACGCTGCTCTCGTGAAGGCTCTCGTCATTACCGGCGGCAGCGAGACCGGCGGTACCTACACCGAGTCGTGGGACACCGATTTGATTGCGGCCGTTGAAGCGGAACTCCGCCACGTCCTTCGACAGCAGGGCAACCTCCCTCGGGTCAAAGCCCAACAAGTCGCGGCCCGCTGGTGCTCGAGCTTGACGGGCGATGCTCTCAGCCCACGCGACTTCCTTCACTTTTGGCTCGCCTGGGCCTTTATCGACCGCCTCGGCAAGCCGTACAACACAACGCAGCCATGAATCCCGTCCTCATTGAACCGACCGACATTCTGTTCTTCCGCGATGCTGTTCCGATGGCTGCTGGCCAGGGCAAAGGCGCCGGATGCCGCCTGCCGTTCCCTAGCACCCTCCACGAGGCGTTTCGTGCCAGCCTACTGCGTGCGAACGGAATCACGGCACCGGCCAAGAACAAACCTGGCCGCCCTCGCCACGCCGATCGGACGGGAGATTGGCACAGTCAGGGGCACGACGGACAAACTTTTATTGCAACGAAGGCCTTTCGGTCTCTCCGCACCCTCGGTCCGCTCCCTTGGCGCGATGACACAGGCATTCTGCTTCCGGTGCCTCTGGACGTCGCTTGCCACAACGACCGTCTGGCCCGTCTCGAGCTCAAACGCGATCTCGAGATCCCCGCCCGTCCAGGCCGCCCTGTGACACGACCCGGCTTCGCTCCCCCCTGCGTCCCGGTCTCCATAACCCCTCCCGATAAACAGGGGGTCCTTGCAGGTTGGTGGACTGGGGAGCAGATGCTTCATTACCTGTCCGCCCCACAGCAGCGGACGGACCCGGGCTTCAAGACCACACTCACCAGCAGCCTCTGGGCAGCCGAGCACCGCGTTGGAGTCGAAATCGACCCGTCCTCATTCGCCTCAAAGAAAGGCCAACTCTACGCTGGCACCTACCTTCGCGCGCATCGAGAAACCCGGTTCGTGGCCTGGACCGAGGTGGCTGATCCCGGCCAGGCCCGAAATGCCGAGGCCGAGGCGCGTCACCGTGAACGCACGCAACTAGCCGAACTCGATTGGCTCCTCGTCGGCGGCGAATTCCGCCTTGCCCGCCTCTGGCACAAGCAGTCTTCCGGAAAGCCACTGCCGGATCCGCTCCCGATGCTTCGCGCCGTCCCTTCCGCACCTCGTGGCGATGGGCCGTGCCTATTAAAGTGGGTGCTCGTCACTCCCGCGATCTTCGCCCAAGGTAGTCTTCCGGGCTGGTGCTGCGATACGAAGAAGGCTCGCCCCGGCGGGCCGCTCCCGGTCGGCCTCGTCTGCCTCGACCTTCCTGGCCGCGCCCATGTCGTTTCCTGGTGCCTCGGCAAGCCTCGCACGGTCTCGGGCTGGGACGTCGTCGAAGGCCGCGCCAAACCCACCCTGCTCGCCGTACCCGAGGGCAGCGTCTACTACTTCCTCTGCGAAAACCCAGCCACGGCTGCCGCTCTCGCCGGCAGGCTCCACTGGCAACCTCGATCTGATTTCTACGGCGAGAAGGGATGCGGCTACGGCCTGGTCAGCTTTGATGTCCGGATGCACTCGACGTCTCCCGACGTCTCAGCCTTGGCCAGTGAACTCTTTCAGCAGTAGAACCAGACCCCGATCCCAGATATGAAACGACACCTGTTCACCCTCTACACGCGCACGCCTCTGCACGTGGGCTCCGGCACGTCCGTCGACGTGGTGGACTTGCCCATCATGCGCGAGCGAATTACCGGCTTTCCCGTCATCCCCGCCACGAGCCTCAAGGGAGTGCTCCTCCAGCATGCTCGCGAGACCTGGGGAGACCCGCGGAAAGCCGACGTTCCACCCGATGCCAAGGTTCTCTTTGGCGCCGCCGACATCGAATCCTCGAACGGCGAGAGAAAGCAGGTCTCCAATGCCGGCTGCGTCCAGATCATGGAAGCAAAGCTTCTCGCCTTCCCCGTCCGCTCCCTCGCCGGCTGTTTCGCTTGGCTCACCTGCCCAGCCGTCCTCGAGCGTTTTCAAAGGGATACAGGAATTCTTCGACACGCCGATGGCAAGCCACTCCCAATCCCACAACCCACCAAGGACAAGGTCATCGCCGGCTCCGATCTCAGGGTGAATGACCAAGTCGTACTGGAGGAGTACGCCCTCGGAGTCGAGCGGGAACTGAAACCTGAATCAGATGACCGCAAGCTGCTTGAGAAACTCGAGTCGCTTACCACCGATCCGCTCTGGACGGGGAAGCTGAAATTGCGGCTCGCAATCGTTCATGACGAAATCTTCCAGCATTTCGTCACGACCTGCACCGAAGTCGTCGCGCGCATCAAAATAGATCCATCGACCCGTACTGTGGATGGTGGCGCTCTCTTCAATCAGGAGAATGTCCCGTGCGAGACACTCTTCTACAGCGTGCTGACCGTACTCCAGCCACGCCGCCCAGGAACGACCGCCGACCTGGATGCAAACGCCAAACTCGCCGAATTGCTACCCGACGGCTCCGACGCGTCGAAACATCCACCCATTCTGCAGATCGGCGGCGACGAAACCACCGGCCATGGTCTCTGTGAAACGAAACGGGAGGAACTTCGATGAAGACACTTGCACAGATTCGGGCTGCCAATGCCCTTCACGCCAGCCGCATCTCTGGAATGGGCCTTGGACAGAAGGGTGGCAACGCCCTCAGCGGATTCCCGATGCTCATCAAGACGAGCGGGCTGCTCGCAGCAGCGGCCTTTTCCATCGAGGTAAATGCCAAAGGCCAATCCAAACAAGAGGGCGCTCGCCTCATCGTGAACGCTGTCGCCGACCACCTCGCCAAGGTGGGAATTGGGACGGCCACAAGCGCGAAGGACTTAGTGGAGGAACTCTCCGAGGCCGCTGAGGCATCGCAGCTTCGACATGCCACCGCCGAAGCCCTCGCATTTCTGAGCTACCTCAAACGCTTCGTCGCCTGACGCTATGCTTGCTGTAACCCAATCCGTGCAGAGGGCGCTGAGCAGCGGCTCCGACGCCTGGCATCTCCAACTAGACAAGTTATGTTTCAAGCGCGGTGGCGACGCAACGGCGAAGACGGAGTCTATCAAGGAAGTTCTGCGAACCTACCGGAAACATGCAAAGGGCTCATTGATCGAAGCGTGTCGCTCGAAGGCCCGCATCCTTAACGCCCTCGAACATCAGCACCGAGAACGTTTTGCTGCGGTTCGGTTGTTCGCCGACAGCCCACTACTCCTCCATTTAGGAAGAGCCAACGTCCTTGAGAATGTTGGCATTTTCGCAGACCGCACCACCGGTTTGCCCATCATCCCGGGAACCGCCCTCAAGGGCGTTCTCAGCACTTGGGCTTGCTGGGAAGCCAACCAAATGGCCGATGGCGCGTTCCGCGAGGGCGAGGCGTTCATGAGGCAACGGCTGAGATTCCCCAGTCCGTTGGCGCACAGAGTCTTCGGCGACGACGCAACTTCAGGCTCGGAACGTATCGGCGATGTCGTCTTCCTCGGCGGGTTCCCGACGAAACCACCCACCTTGGGCCTCGACATCGTCAACCCGCACCACGAACCGGATGGTCGCGACAAGGCCACCTTGACCCCGAACGTGTTCCTTTGCATTGAGCCCGGATCTGAATGGTGCTTCGCCTTCTACGTCAGGACGAATTCGGACGACGCCCAGACCATTCTCAACGCGACTCACGACTGGCTGATCCAAGCTCTCACCCAGCTCGGAATCGGCGCCAAAACCGCCGCCGGTTATGGACGTTTTAGGATGGCGACACCCCTGGACCTCGCCGCACGGGCGAATGACGGTGAACACCATAAGACCGCCCAGGCCCTTGAGGTCGAACGAGCAAAGTATGACGCCCAAGTGGCCCTCGCTAGAGCAGCACTGACCAGCGATTACCCGACTTCTGCGGTTTTCAAGAACCGGGTGCTCGACAGGCTCAACCCCGGACAGCTCGAGGGATTGCAGGCGGAGATCGACGTCCTTCGAAAACCGGAGAATGCGTCTCAGTTCCAGGAATTGAAGAAGTTGCTCGCCAACAGGGAGTACAAAGACGTCCGCAAGCGGCTGCGTGAGAAAGTCTGGTTTCCGAAGGAATGGTTGCCTCCTCAATGACGCCCATGAAACTTGTTACTCTTGAGTTCCCCTTCACTCTGCTGACCCCCTGTTTCAGCGGCGGCGCCGATGGCAAAGACGGCCCGAGCATGATGCGAGTGCCGGCGATCCGCGGTCAGGTCCGCGATTGGCACCGTATCCTGTTCGGTAACGCAGACGCGAACTTGGTCTGGGGGTCAGCAAGCAATTCAGACAGTTCCGCCAGCCGGATCGCCTTGCGACTCACGGCGACGGTTCCTGCATCGGTGCGCAAAGAACCCGTGCTGCCACACAAATTCACAGCGGGTCGCTCAGCGCTGATGGAGGATACCCGTTACACGGTTGAGATTCAGCGACTCGTGGGTTGTAAAGGCAAGGATTGGGATCACGCGCGAAGCGCCATGCGGACATGGCTCCTCGCCGGATGTCTTGGTTATCGGGCGAACCGGGCTGCCGGCAGCGTGTGGCCTGCCGATGCCTCGGCCCCTCCCGATGCGGCGGCGTTTGCCTCAGAATTGCGTTCGATCGGGCTGCGTTGGCCGATCCGCCTTAGCGATCCTCCGGGACAAGTGTCACGTCGCGAGCTGCGAAAGACCGCTTCGGATACCGTGATGATCCGGCAGTATTTTGGCGGCGCGGGCGAAACGAGAGAACCCTCGCCGATCCGCTTCAAGGTCGTATCCTTCGGGGGGAATGCCTCGCTGCTGGCTATTGCGGCTCCCAAAGAATTATCCACACCAAGTGGCAAGCAGCAGCTTTTGGATGCCGGATTGAATGCCCTGAAACACAAGCCACCCTGGTCGAGACTAAGCTGGATAGCATTCTGACTTTCGAGCGCTATCACACCTTCCCCCCCACGATGTCCGAAGCCGAGTTTGTTGCCGGGATCACTGGGCGCTCCCATGACCTGCCGCGGCTCGCCGCCGCGTTGCGGTCGACGGGCCACCCGTTCTATCTCATCGGCGGCCTGGCTGTAAATCACTACACCGAACCCGTCGTGACGTTGGATGCCGACTTCGCCGTAACAGCCGCCACCTGCGTTTCGGAGGCCCTGCGAACCGCCGGTTTCGAGGTTTAAACGTACCCGCACTCCATCAACGCCTGCCTCCCGGACAGCCGCCTCCGAATCCAGATCACGGTCAATGACCGGTACGCCACCTTCCCCAGTCGCGCGGTGGAAGGAATCGTCTTTGGAACTCCGCTGCCCGTTGCGGCTCTGGAAGACCTCGTCCAAGGCAAGCTCTGGGCCGCCACGGATTCCAAACGCCGGCCTAGTAAGCGCGCCAAGGACGAGGCCGATCTCCTTCGCCTCTGCGAAACCCATCCGCACCTCCTTCCGCTCATCCCCGCCGGCATGTTCGCCAGAGTAGACGAACTCCGCGGAACCATCTGACCCACTCATGCCGTGTTCCCGTTGGCTCCTGACTTTTCTCAATCCGTAGATCATGGGGCGATCTCGACAATTTGCCGTTCGTCGAGCTGGCGACCTGGTCCATCACGAATCTTGAGTGGGTCCGGGAACCGGTTCAGCCGGACTCCACGTCCGACCTGGCTTGGATCGCAAGACTCCCCAAGCTCGAACTCCACTGTCACCTCGGCGGCTTCGCCACCGCAGGATCCCTTCTGGAAGAGGTTCGGGCCGGGGCCGAAAGACCAGGGAGCCTTCCACGAATCGATGAGGTTCAGTCGGTGCTGAACTGGCCTCTCCCCGCCATTCCCATTGGGCTCGAAGCGTATCGCAAGCTCGGCAACAACAACGGCACTGCTCTGCTGCGTGACCCGGGTTGTCTGCGACGCCAATGCCGTCTCCTGTACCGGCATCTCCTCGAGCAACGGATCACTTACGCGGAAGTCCGCTGTTCCCCCGCCAACTACACAGATGACTCGCAAGGACGTTCGCCCTGGGACGTACTCGGTGCGATCCGCTCCGCCTTCAACCAGGAAATGGACGACGCCACGCAACGCCACCGGTCGAGCCCGGACAAGTTCCCTCCCTGCCACGTAAACCTTCTGATCATCGGGACACGACAATCAGAAGGGAATTTCAGGGCCGCCATTTCCCGACACCTCTCCCTGGCGGTCACGGCATCCGAGCATTGGCGAAACGAGGCAGAGTGTCGCGTGGTTGGCGTTGACCTCGCCGGATTCGAGGATGCGTCCACCCGGGCGCATTACTTCAGAGAGGAGTTCGCGGCGGTCCACCGCTGCGGCCTGTCTCTCACCGTCCATGCGGGCAAGAACGACGACGCCGAAGGAATCTGGCGTGCGGTGTTTGATCTGAACGCCCGTCGGATCGGGCACGGGCTCCACTTGGCGCAATCACCCGAATTGCTCCGCTCGGTCGCCGACCGCGGTGTTGGAATCGAGATGTGCCCGTATGCCAATCTACAGATCAAGGGTTTCGCCCTCCCGGGTGGCGGCGACCACCCGGGCGCCCGAGCGAAACAATACCCGCTGCTGGCGTACCTCAGGGCCGGAATCAAGGCTACGGTCAACACCGACAATCCTGGCATTTCCTCGGCCAACCTTGGTGACAATCTCCGGCTAGCCGCGCAACTTTGTCCCGGGCTGACGCGCCTGGACTTGATCTGGCTCCAACGCAACGCCTTGGACACGGCATTCGTCTCGGCAATATTCCGTCGTCGCAGCATGGAGGAACTCGCCTTGGCACTCCCGCTGCCTGTCCGCTGACTCACGTCCGAAGAGGCACATTCTCCTCGATTCATCTCCTTTCGAAGCCATGGCCGAGCAAGTCGCTTTCCCACAGCCGCCGAAGTCGATCGAGCACGCGCTATGCGCGCCCTCCGAGAGTCTGCCCCCCGAGTGGCGGCCCGAGGAGGGATTCGTTCCGTTGACCGAGGAACAGCTCATGGCTGGGTTGGCATCCGTCCCGATGGAGTGGGTTCCGCGCGATCGAGCGGAACAGGATCCCGGCTTCAAGCAGTGGATCACGTACGTCGTCGTCCGCAACGCGGTCGGCGAACTAGCTGCCTACCCACGGCGTGGCGGCGAATCCCGCCTCCACGGACTGTGGTCCCTTAGTATCGGAGGACACGTCAATCCGGTGGACTCGGGAGAAGTCGGTAGGAATGGCAAGTCATGGATGGACGCTCTCGCCCGGGGCCTCCGGCGTGAGTTGGCTGAGGAGTTCCCCGCGGCGTTGAGCGGGCATACCCGCTTCCTCGGACTCGTCCACGAAAGTCGAACCCTGGTCGGCCAGGTCCATCTTGGCGCGGTCTTCCTCCATTCAATCGCGACACGTCCCGAACGGGGCGGATCCGAGCTGACGGGACTTCGATGGCTGCCCGAATCCGTGCCAGGCACGGGAGTTTGGCCGTGGGAACGCTTCGAACTCTGGTCCCAGCTCGGCGTAAGGCTACTTAGGCATAGCCATCAAGCACCCCCATGACTCTCTTCACACTCGCCTCTCGACAGATCTGGCCACAGGTGCTCGCCGTCCTCCACACATGCCAGGAGCGGTTGGTGCTCTTCCATTCCCGCGAGGAGGCGGAGTCCCTTCGGCCCGCCGAACGATTGCGAGCGTTCTTCCTGTCCGCCGCTTTCCCGCACACCCATCCGCCGAACGTTGAGTTGCGCCCCGTCCCTCATGACCGCTTCCAGGTCGTCGTGGAAGCGTTGGCGAACGTCGCGGAGGAAGGCGCACTCGACGGATCCAACTGCAGAGTTCACCTGACCGGCGGCAACAAGCTGATGGCCATGGCTGCGGCGGAGTGGTGCCGGCTTGCCGGCGTTCCCTGCTTTTACCTCGAGCGTGACCTCCGAGTCTTCCCGTTTTTTCCAGTCGGCCCCGACCTTCAACCACAGCCCGACTTCAAATTAGACCCCCATCTCGCGCGGGACTTGGATGCCCTCGCACTCCTTCGCTGCCAGCTCGACGCCTCCGAGATCGTGAGTTCCGGCCAACGCCTCACGATCAATCCGCGTGGCGTGAAGCTGCCTGAAGTCGAGTTTTCCGCTCTCCTCGCCCGCCAGCACGACTTTCGGCAGTTCCTCGCCTGGGACGTCGCCGAACCCGACGTCCGCGCGGGAGAGGGTCTTGAGTACGCGGTCGCGTTCGCATTGCTGAAGCTGGGCGTCCCTGCGGTCCAGCGCAGTGTCCGACTCTCCCCACGCGTCTTGCGCGGCTCGGGGCGCGAGGAAGGCGAACTGGATCTTGTTTTCAACTGGGCAGGCAAATTGTGGGTCGTCGATTGCAAGGATAGGCACGCGGCGGGGACACGAATCGATCACCTGCGAACGGAGATTCTCAGTCAGGTGACGGTCACACCGCGGTTGGAGACGTTGCTTTCGAATCTGGCCGAGGAACTGCGTGAACGGGATCTCAAGCCCTTGAAGGAGGATCTCTTGATCGCGAGTGAAGCGGCCGGTCTCCTCGGTCGTGCTCTCTGCGTGCGCCGCACGCCGTTGCCCATTCAAGCCATGGAATTCGCCGCGAGCCGCAGGCTCCCCATCATTCTAAAGGACCAGCTATTCCAGGAGTTACGCGCTCAAATTCACCCTCGCCAACCCCTTTGACGGTGACCGACTTCCCGTGACGGCGGATCGTGCGCTGATTCACCAAGAACTGCGAAGGGCGTGTCCTGCCCACCCCCCAATCCAAACTCCGCGCTCCCCATCGGGCCGTTCTTCTCCTTTCACAAGCCGGCCATTTTTGGACCCAACCCTGCCATGCGCTTTCAGCCCATCTAAAATCCCGGCGCCGAAGACCCGCCCACTCACGCAACGCTCACCCTTGATTCGGATGCGACCGCCGCCCCCGCCCCCGCCCCCGCGTGCGACGTCGAGTTGTGGGCCTGTCCCAATGCCGGTTGCGGCTGTGCAACCTTTCGTTCGTGCAATCCCCAAGACCGGCCGCAACGATCCGTGTCCCTGTGGCAGCGGCAGCAAGTTCAAGCATTGCTGCGGAAAGCCGAAATGAGCCGAGCCCCCGGGACCGCCTGCAAACGGTCCCGCCCATCCCCCGACGTCCGCCGACGTCCTCGCCCTTTCCCGACCCGAGGGTGTACGCCCACACTCCGCCATGCCCGCGCCATCCCACCGCACCCGCAAGCCAAGGCCGTCGGTCCCGGCATCCGGCATCGAAACGGAATCGCCCGTCTCCGCACCCGACCGCCCTGACCCCCTCCCCGATACCATCCTGCTCGCCGTCGTCGGAATGTCCCCGGCCATTCTAACCGAAACCATCTGGGCGCTTGCCCACCAACCCAGACCTGTCCTGCCCCGGCGCATCATCGCCGTCACCACCACCGAAGGCCGCCGCCATGTCGCCGGGCAATTTTTCGCACCGTCCGCACGCTTCCGCGGCCGGACTCCCTGGGAAGCCCTGCGCGACGCCCTCGCCGCCGCAGGGCACTCCCTGGAAGGCCGTCTCCGATTCGGGACAACGCCCGACGACCTTCGCGTGATCACCGCCACGGACCCCGCCTCCGGACAGTCCCGTGAACTGGCCGACATCCGCTCCCCCTCCGACAACGAAGCCGCCGCCGATTTCCTCCTCGATCAGGTCCGACAGGTCGTCGAGAACCCTGACGTCCACCTCGTGGCGTCGGTGGCGGGTGGCTGAAAAACCATGGGCGCCCTGCTTTATGCCTGCCTCAGCCTCGCCGGCCGTGAGACGGACCGCCTCACCCATGTCCTCGTCAGCGAACCCTTCGAGACGATCCCCGAGTTCTACTTTCCCGGCCGGCCGGGCGGTCCCCTTTCCGACCGCGGTGGATCCCCCCATGCCGCTTCCGCCGCTCGCCTCGAACTCGCTGACGTTCCGTTCGTTCCCCTCCGCAACCTCTTTGTCCGCGATCTGGGAAAGAGGGTGGGAACCTTTTCACGACTGATCGAGACGTGTCGGGAACAGGTGCGGACACGAGCCGGTCGGACCCTGCGCATCGAAGTGGATACGGGGAGATGCCGCCTGAAGGTCAATGGGCACGAGGTTGCCCCCTCCGCGCGGGAACACGTTGTCATCCTCTTCCTCGCCACGCGGGCCAAACGTGAGGAAGGCGGGTTTCCGGACTACATGAACGCCGTCGAACCCCTGAACGCCTTCCAGCAGAAACTTCGGGCCAACCGTCCACCTCGCATTCTGACCGACTGGCGCCACGACCCACGACTCAACCAGGCGTTCGCGGAGGAGGATCTGCGCAAGCTGGTACACAGCCTGAAAACGAAGCGTCGCCAGCGCGGGGGCGACGCCGCCCTTCTCGCCGCCTGCCTTCCCGAAAAAGGCCGCTTCTCCCTGGAACTCGAACCCGCACTCGTCTTCCTGAAGTAGGTAATCAGCCACCGAGACTCGGAGAGCACGGAGACCAACGAAGGGCGCAAGGTTGCCAGTGGAGAAGCCCCATAAACCCAACTCATTTTCTCCGTAGATTCCGTACTCTCCGCGCCTCAGCGGCCCTTCCATTCCCCGATTCCATACCACCCCGTCCCCATGCCCACCGCCTGCCTCACGACTCCCAACTGCCGCGTCAGCCTCGTCCGGGAACGCCTCGAAGTGCGGGGCCGGGCTTCCGACGAAACCGGCGTCGAGGAGGTTCTCCGCGAAATCCCCCTCCGCGACCTGGATCGCGTCATCGCCGTCGAATCCGTTCAATTCACATCCCAGGCCCTTGCGGCCCTCCTACGCGAAAACGTCCCGATCAGCTTTCTCGGCTGGAACGGCCGGTTCCTTGGCGGCTTCCTTCCAGCCGCCAACCACCATGGACTCTCCCTCTTGCGGCAGTACGACCGCACCCGCGATCCGGAATTCACCCTCCCGTTGGCGGGACGCATCGTGACCGCCAAACTCTATAACCAGCGCCGCGTCCTCCAACGCCTCCTCTCGGGCCGCAAACGCCGCGCCGAAGACTCCCAAGCCGACGCCGAAAGCTGGAGCGCCTCCATCCGCACGGACCTGACCTGGCTGGATCAGATCTTCGGACACGTCGCCCGCAGCACCTCCCTCGACGAATTGCGCGGCCACGAGGGTGCCTCCGCCGCCCGTTACTTCCAGTCCTGGGCCGCCTTCCTTTCGGAGGAGTTTCCCTTCGAGCGCCGCTCCCGGCGTCCTCCGCTCAATCCCGTCAATGCCTGCCTGAGCTTCGGCGCCACCCTCCTCCACCAGGAAGCCGTCGCCTTACTTCATGCCCACGGGCTCGACCCCGCCCTCGGCCTCCTTCACGCGACCGAGGACGGACCCTGGAGTCTCGCCCTCGATTTTATCGAACCGTTTCGCCCCGCCCTCGTCGAGGCCATGGCCCTCGACCTCTTCACGCACCAGATCCTCGATGCCAAACATTTCGAACCGAAAAACGGCGGAGTCTATCTGTACGACGAGGGCCGCAAACGCTTCTTCCTCCAGTACGAACGCCAGATGGAACGTCAGTTCATGAGCGAAGCCGTCGACCACCGTACCTCGCTCCGGCAGCAACTTGAGCAGCAGGCCGTCCTGTACAAGGCCGCGCTCAACGACCCGGCCCGCTTCGAGCCTTTCCTCATCAACTGACCCGTGAATGACTGGTGGCACGAAGCCTTTCCCCAGCTTCCCTACGAATCCTCGCCGCCCGGCGCCGGTGAAATGCTGACCATCGTCGCGTATGACATCTCGGACGCCCGACGCCTCGCCAGGGTAGCCAGGCTCTGCGAGGACTATGGCGTGCGTGTCCAATACTCCCTCTTTGAATGCCGTCTCGAGGAGACGTATTTCGAATCGTTCTGGTTGAAGCTCCTCGATCTCATCGATGAGGACGAGGACCGTGCCGTCGCGTACAAGATCGAAGCCCGGTGTGCGAAGGAGACCCTGACGGCTGGCACGATGATCTGCTCGGAGAAGGCCGTCTGTTACCTCGCATGAATGACTCCAGGTTCCCTGTCTCATCTCGGCGTGGAACCTGCGCTGGATTGAGCTCCTTGGATCGGGAACATCGGCAGGTCGCGACCCCGCCGGGGCAGAAAACAGGACCCTCGCAACCTGGATACGAAGACGTTCTACTGGAAGCTCTTGCGAAGACTATAACCATCCCTGACGCCTCCTCCGACGGCAACTTCAACGCCGGCCACTGCCCTCGCCACCTGACGTGGGCTTGCGCCCTTGCCACCAAGCGAGTTACATCACCGGTGTCCGCCGAAGACACACCGCCGAAAGGCACTGGAGACTGCGGTTTCAATCCGGTTCTCCGCGTCTGCCACGGACTTGTCCGCCGAAGACACACCGCCGAAAGGCACTGGAGACCTGATGAGTTCCGCTGGGGAGAACAAATCCAT
>Ga0209181_10002545_pt1 | contig 29672 bp, 27 predicted proteins | sample MAT05_FD_187208 | JGI IMG/M metagenome (GOLD analysis project Ga0209181, IMG submission 187208) | Freshwater microbial communities from Lake Fryxell liftoff mats and glacier meltwater in Antarctica - MAT-05 (SPAdes) (version 2) | ecosystem: Environmental > Aquatic > Freshwater > Ice > Liftoff...
GGATTTGAAATGCACCCAACTATATTCAAACCCGATTTTTTTCTGTATTTTTAATAAAAAATAATATTTCTGTTGCCTCCTGCTATATTATATTACGCCATCCCCGTCTTTGTTTTACTGCTTTCTATTGAGGCCTGGTTCTCTTATCGGGAAAACAAAAAATTGTATGAGTTAAAAGATACCCTCGGCAGTTTGGGATTGGGTATTGGAAATGTGATTACCAGCCTTTTTACGAAGGTGTTAATTTTCGGACTCTTCACTTTTATATATCAATTCAGGTTATTCAATCCCGATGCAGGCTCCTGGTGGTATTGGTTATTACTTTTTTTTGCGGATGATTTTTCCTATTATTTTTTTCACAGGGTAAGTCACCATGTGAATTTTTTATGGGCCAGCCATGTGGTGCATCATTCTTCCCGGCATTATAATCTAGCCGCTGCACTTCGACAAACCTGGACCGGAAATGCAACCGGGACCTTCCTTTTTTGGGCGTGGATGCCATTGGCAGGATTTCACCCGATCTATATTTTATTGATGCAACAAATCAGCCTCATCTACCAGTTTTGGATTCACACGGAAACTATTGACAAACTTCCCAAACCGATCGAGTTAATTTTCAATACCCCGTCGCATCACAGGGTTCACCACGGCAGCGATTTGAAATACTTAGATAAAAATCATGCAGGTATATTAATTATCTGGGATAGATTATTTGGAAGTTTTCAACCTGAAGAAGAAAGGCCAAAATATGGTTTGACAAAAAATATTGAATCATTCAATCCAGCAGTGATTGCATTTAAAACATGGACTGACCTTTTTAAAAAAGCATACGCTTCCGGCTCCATTATTACTGGTATAAAATATTTTATTCATTCTCCAGGCTGGAGCCATGATGGTAGTAGTAAAACAACTCACCAATTAAGAAAAAACGAGTTAAAAAAATATTGAATTATTACAAAACTATATTTTTCAGCAAAACATAGTTTGAAGACTTAACCTTTTACCTTTTTCCAACTTCCCATATCTTTTGTGTGTACAATAGTTAAATAGTTAGTTCTCAAAAATTCCGGTGCAGGAAATCAACTAAGGTATGATTGTGAAATTATATATCCTTTCAAAGAATTACACTCATAAGGAACGATAAATGAAGTTGACGTGGATGGATAATAAATGTATTTTTATTTTCCTATACAAATTAATACTAAAAAAATAGCTATTAGCATATTGCCGAAATAGCTTATACAAAGCTTTAACATCCAAAAAAAGAATTTTAAACCGACATTAAAAAACCCGGTCTATCTATTTATCCTGTTAAGAAATTTATTAATGAAACCAAAGGCTACAAGCGGTCCATATTCGCGAAATGTGTAGGCCGTCAAAAAAAAATTTGTCAGGGTGCTCAACAGAAAAAACTAAAAAAAGCAGAATACGTTATTATTGGTATATGAATTGCAAGTTGCTTGTGATTATTATTCAACTAGAAATGTGCAGTATCGAATAACGAAATATTTAACCAAACAAAAATGCCCAGATTAATTTTTATTTTGCCTGTATTTCTATTGCCCTTTCATGTAAAGTCGCAGACTGCGGATTTTACTTTTCAAAGCAGTAATGGCGTATTTTGCAATCCCTCCAACATAACATTTACTCAAAATTGTACTGGAAGCCCGACAGGATTTATTTGGGATTTTGGAAACAACACAATGGGCTATAGTGCAGTAGCATCCGCAACTTATGCAACAGCAGGAACTTTCACCGTGAAGCTCACAGCTATTTACGATCAAACATCGAGTGAAATTATTAAAACGATCGTAATCAATCCTACTATTCTTCCTGCTATTGGCTATGACAGAAATTATATTTGTATACCAGGTGCAATAAACTTTATCGGAAATTCAAATGGTAATATAGCAAATTATACCTGGGATTTTGGCGATACTACGGGCATCATCAATTCATCGACAAAAGATATAGCACACAATTATGCCAATTTTGGCAATTACCAGGTCACTTTAAAAGTAACCGATATAAATGGTTGTACCGGAACTGCCTCAACCCCCATTAAAGTAAATAAACCTGCCATTGCGGCAACAGCCAGTCCCACTAGTGGTTGTATTCCGGCTGATGTAAATTTTAATGCCAATGTAAATTTACCTTTAAATGGAGCGGTAAGCAGTTATAGCTGGAATTATGATGATGGAAGCCCAATAAACACAACCGCTACTAATAATACCAGTCACTCCTACCCATTAGTGGGTTCTTACACCCCTACTTTAAGTATCATAACCAATGAGGGTTGCACAAATACCTTTAATTTTCCGGCTATAGCATTTGGAACCCCTCCAATAAATCATATAGCATACCCAAAAAAAAATGTAGTGTGCGGATCGGAAACCCCTCTTTTTGTAGCAAAAGCAACAGATGCCAACAGGTATAGATGGGTCTACGGAGATGGTACAACGGCTTTTACCAATGATACACTTATTTCTCACAAATACACTACCCTTGGCTTTAAAACACTAAGCGTAACTCCCTTTTTTAATGGATGCGGCGGAACTACGATTAGTTTTCAAATAGAAGTTGTGGGCGTTATTGCGAAATATGTTTATTCCAATACCTGTGCCAATAAAAAAACTTATTCGTTTACCAATACCAGCCTTGGTAATTTATCATCTACATTGTGGAATTTCGGTGATAACAGTTCAACTGTAACTACTACCAATGCAATACATAATTTCCCTGCTACAGGCCAATTCGCAACCACGCTAACTATAACCGATTCAATAACCGGCTGTTCCGACAACTTCTCACGACCTGTTTATACCGCTGATCCGGTTCTTGTCAATACTGATTCTTCGATTTGTAAATACGTACAAACTGTTTTCACAATTACTAATAATTACACCAATTCTGGTGCAATATATAATTGGAATATTGTTGGGCTGAAAATTGCGGGCACTTCCAATTCGACTATTGGTGTAAATGCCAACAAATTAGGCATTTATAATAATTTCGTGTCCATAAATTACGGGCCACAAAGTTGCCTGGATACCATACAACTCGATCATCCGATTATTGTAAAAGGGCCGGATTTGAACTTTGTTTCACCCGACACTCTATGTTTTAATAACCCGGTAAGCATTATAAACCTCTCGAAACCTTTTATTGCCGTTGACTCAGTTAGTTTGTGGTATTGGAATTATGGCGACAGGATTACCAATGATACCATTTACCAACCGCTTACTTTTCAATATCAAAATGCGGGAACTTATCAAATAAAACTTACTGCCTTCGACATCCGTGGATGCAAAGACAGCCTGACGAAAATTGTAATAATCAATCCGCTACCATTTTTAAGAGTAGTTCCTCAAATAGACACCATGTGTCTCGGGCAGCCGGTAGCTATTCAGACTTTTTCAAATAGTAATTTTTTGTGGACACCCGCTGCTACCCTTTCCTGCAATAGCTGCGATTCAGCCGTTGCAAATCCTGCTATAACTACAAAGTATTATGTGAAAGCTACTACACGCTTCAATTGCATTATTGATGACAGTGTACTTATAAAAGTGTATGCACCCTTTAGTGCCGTTTCACCGGCAAATAATTACTATATATGCAGAAACGACAATGTTCAACTGGATATTGGACCTAAGGCTGCCCTCGTTACCTGGTCACCGGCAACGGGATTATCAAGTGCTACCAGTTTTACCCCAATTGCTGCTCCTCAACAAAGCACTTCTTATTTGGTTACTTTAATAGATTCAGTAGGATGTTTTAGTGATAGTATAGTAATTAATGTAATTGTAAAATCTTTGCCAGTAGTTGATGCTGGTGCAGATAAAATTCTTCCTTACAATTCATCTTTTACTATTACTCCTGCTTACAGTAATAATGTAGTCAGCTATGCATGGACACCTGCTGTCCAGCTTTTTTGTAATAATTGTGCTTCTCCCACTGGAACTGCATTAAATTCTGAAACTTATATTATTAAAGTGATATCCGATAGCGGTTGTGTTGCAAATGATAATATCAGCATATTTGTAGAATGTAAAAATACCAACATCTTATTACCTAAGGCATTTACCCCGAACAATGATAATTTAAATGACTATTACTATCCAATAACAAGAGGGATAAAATCAATCACAAAATTTTTGATTTATAACCGGGAGGGAAAAGTAGTGTACGAGGCTAAAAACTTTTTGCCTAACAGTAAATCTTTTGCCTGGAACGGAACCTATAAGGGCCAGTTTCAACCTTTGGCCACTTATGTTTATATATTAGAAGCAATTTGTGATCAGGGACAAATATTAACCCAAAAAGGTAGTTTCCTGTTATTAAGATAACCACCTGCAGAATGAGTAAAAAATTTAATCCACCCAATTTTTGCGCTCCTATTCAAAAGTTGATGCGCTCAAGTTATTTGTGTTTCGAATATTAAGTGTAATTATTTTTCACACAACTGATAAAATTACGATACCCCAAGCCGGGAAATTGTAATCTACTCAAAAATGCCCCTCATCAAAATGACTAATTCTTTATTAAAAATCGATTAAAAATGATAATTGGTTTTTAGTATTACGAAATTATTCTTACTTTGCTATACGAAATAAATCGTATTATGATATTAAACAAAAATAATAAGCCTACAGAAAGCGAATTGGAAATACTCCAGGTGTTATGGGATAAAACAACCGCCACCGTAAGAGATGTGCATGAAGAACTCCTTAAAACAAAAGATGCAGGGTACACGACTACACTTAAACTGATGCAAATAATGTTTGAAAAGGGTTTGGTTGGCAGAGACAGCAGTAATAAAACACATATTTATCACCCATCCGTAAGTAAAGAAAGTACACAAAACCTATTCCTGAATAAGATGATTGATTCCTTATTTGCCGGTTCCTCTGCACAATTGGTGATGCAGGCTTTGGGAAATCATAAAGCGTCGAAAGAAGAACTGGAGGAAATAAAAAACTTTTTAAACACAATCAAATAGCATTAAAAATATGCCATTTACTGTTTTTGAGCAATCCTTTATACTTCAATCCATCGGTTGGGCTATCATAAATAGCCTATGGCAAGTGGGCGCTTTATGGTTATTATATCAATTTATTACATACGTCAATTGCAACTTATCTGCTTTAGTTAAATACAATTTGAGCATCTCCCTCCTTTTCACCTCTATGGTATGGTTTATACTTACAGTTTTTAAAAATTATCAGATACTTATAACCACGGCCCCTGATGATGATATATTTGTTCCAGGTCGTTTGCTGGTTGTATTAACATCTACCGGCAATTTACTTCCTTACCTATCCATTCTTTATTTCATAATTCTTTCCTGTTATCTGGCGAGGTTTATAAACATTTTATTTTCCAACCGTTTTATACAAAAAGAGGGACTGACTAAGGCTCCAATTGATTTTCGTTTGTTTATAAATAATCATGCACTGCATATAGGAATTAAAAGAAAAGTGCAGGTTTGGTTATCTGAAAACGTTGATGTGCCATCCGTAACTGGCTTTTTTAAACCCATCGTTTTACTACCGGCGGCTATCATTAATTATTTATCCATTCATCAAACGGAAGCAATTTTATTGCATGAGTTGGCACATATCCGGAGAAATGATTACCTGGTCAATATTTTTCAGTTAATAACTGAGCTGGTTTTGTTTTTTAATCCGTTTGCGATTTTATTAAGCAATTATGCAAAAGCAGAAAGAGAGAACTGCTGTGATGATTGGGTTAAAAGCTTTCAATATGATCCATATGAATATTCAAAAGCTTTATTGACTTTAGAGGAACAAAGGAGTTTTAGTCAGTTTGGTCTGGCATTAACAGCAACAAGTAACAAAAAAAAACTGTTAAAAAGAATAAAACGGCTTTTCAATACCACTCCGGATACAAATTTCAGCTCCTATCAAAAATTTAAACTGGCATGTTTAGGGATTCTATTGATTGCCGGAATGTTTACAATTCTTCCATTTACCCGCAATAAACCGGAAAATGGAGTAATTGAAAAAGTAAAATTGTATGATAAGAAACCAACATTGAATAATGGTCGGTTTGCCCGAGTAAGCAATGAAATTAAGTCAATGGGAATTATTAAGAACGAGCCAATAAAACAAATGAATCAAAATATTGTGGTGGCACCCATTGGAAAACCGGGAAAAAAACAAAAAAAACAGCCTGAAAATGATTTCGTAAATGCTTTTATTAATGATGAATTGTTAAACCCGGATGTTAAGAATGAACCGATCGTTTCCCTTGTAGTTGAAAAAGAAATCACCGGTTCAAGAATCCTGGTAAAAATTGAGGACGAACAATCTGGCAAAAAAGAAACAAATACCTACATTTTTGAATTAAACAGCAGCGAAGGTGAAACGGATATTAAACCGTTAATAATGATGAATAAATTCAAAGTGAAAATTGACAAATCTATTCAGGGTGCTGTACATGATTCCTTAAATAATTTAAAAAAGGTCGCAATTAGGAAGAAAATAACTTCTTAATCCCAGGTTTTCCCATGGGATAATTTACCTAAATTTTGCCAGCCAAATGACCTATGACTAACCCAAGTAATTGGGACTTGCCACATTCCTTACCATAATTTATAATTTTACTTTAATACCTTCCCTTCGATTTATATTCCCAATTTATTCTCTATTTTCATCTACCAGATTTTATAGATTCCGGCTCTTCAAAACTAATATGGACATTGACGGAACGAGCGTTCATCAACGATAGACTTATGAGTGACAGAACAAAAAAATCAAAAAGCCCGATAGAAATCGGGCTTTTGTTTACGAACCTAAAACGGTTCTGTAACCCCCAAAGAAAACATCTTGTTTACCAAGCACAAGTGCCATTATCTCCGGGTTGGTAGATAAACGTCAAAGACAACCTATTATTTTATTGAGCCAATAATTTTGTATCTATTAGCAATTACTTGCCAGCATTTTAAAACATAATCAGTATGCGGCCCTAAGGTGAATTTGACTTCCAATCAAACATCTTTCTAAACTTACTTTTCAATTTTTGAAATTTATTCCCAATAGTATTGCCCGAATATATTCCCCTAATAATTGGTATACCATTAATTTTTCAAAAATAGCAAACCAGGCAAACCACTAAAACGATATGCAAGAAGAGTCACTTGCAAATATTCACTATATTAATCCAGTGAAAATATATGACATAACTTCAGGGCATGCTAACTTCTTTTTTCTCACTTTTATTAACCCCTTTTTATAGCCGCTAATACTTAAAAGGCATTTATGAGTCATGTATCAGAGGATCAAAAAGTGTAAAAACCCAGCTTTTTGGTGATTTAGTAGTTAGAAATATTAGTAATGTTTATTTTATTTAAAATCAAAATTTAAATAAAATACATAATTAATTGAAAATGAATAATATAATTAAAAATTGAAACTCAAAAGTAGCGCTGTTAAATTCAGATAATAATTTTGAATTTTTACCAATTATAATATCTAATTGATCGAATGTTAAATGCTCAATAAAACTCATAAAAAGTTAATAAAGAATTATTTAAGGTAAAAATATTTAAACTAATATAATTAGTTTACTCATTTTACGGGTTTGACATGCTGGCATCTGTTTTTGCTAACGTATATAGCAATCATTTAAACATCTATTAGAACTGTTTTACCGATAACTACTTAACTTGCGCTATCTTAAAATAATATTTACTATAGATGAACCTGACAAAATCTGCTCCCCTACTATTTTTAAAATCACTGACAATTTTGCTGTTTTCGTGCAGTACACCTAAAGAATTGGAATACAGAGATTTTAAAAATTTCACCATTGATAAGGTTGGATTCTCTGCCACGACCATCAAAATGGATCTGGTGTACTACAATCCAAACAACTTTGGTCTTCAATTAAAATCAACCGACCTTGATGTTTTTGTTGATAATAATTATCTGGGGCACACTGTGCAGGAGCAATTCGTTTCAATACCAGCGAGAGCAGAATTTGCAGTTCCTATTAAAATTGATGTGGATATGAAGAACCTGTTGAGGAATGGATTGGCCTCGATTATCAACACGGAGCTAAACGTAAAAGTAACCGGGTCAGTAAAGGTTGGAAAGGCTAATCTTTTTAAGAGCTTCCCTGTAAATTATGAAGGCAGGCAGAAATTTACGATGTTCTAAGGAATAAAAAAAAACCGCCATAAGGCGGTTACAAGTTTCTTTTATTGTAGGAATCTTTATTTAGGATCCGGAGTATTAATGTTTATTGTAGATGCCGGTTTCTTACAACATTTAGGTAATTTGTTGTAAGCGCTTTCTTCAGCGGTTACATCATCGGCATCATATCCAGCATTGGCAATTGCGGTTTTTAATTGCTCAATATTATTCCGGTCAGTTAAAAATGTTACAGAAGTTGTCTTCTTTTTATAATCTACTTTTACAGCAGATACGCCCGGTTCCCTGCCCAGGTATTTTTCGATTTTGTCCTTACACATTTCGCATTGTACGGTAGGCGTTTTTATAACTACTTTTTGTACAGCATTTCGCTGGGCGAAACTAACTGTTACCAAACCAGCCAGGGATAACAGCGTTAATTAAATAGCTTTCATAGTTGTTATTTTTTAAAGTTATTACACTACGTTCCAGTTTGCGGGGTCTTCCCGCCAGTTTAACAAAGTGTTTTGTTGTTCGGGGGTCACAGTGCCATTTTCTGTTGCCAGCTCAATAAGTGTATTGTAATCAGTTAAGGAGGTATATTTTACCCCGGCCATGGTAAACGCCTTTTCAGCAACATCAAAACCATAAGTAAAAATTGAAACCATACCAACTACTTCAACCCCCTCCTTCCTGAGAACCTTAACAACTTCAAGACTACTTTTACCCGTAGAAATGAGATCCTCAATTACAACCACCTTGCTCCCTTTTTCAAAAAATCCTTCAACCTGGTTTCCCAGGCCATGATCCTTGGGTTTAGGACGTACATAAATATAGGGTAGCTTTAACTGATCAGCTACCATAGCTCCCCAGGCTATTCCGGCAGTTGCAACACCCGCAAGAAGATCAGCTTCCGGAAATTGTTCAAACACAACACTGCACAACTCACTTTTAATAAAATCCCGGATGAATGGAAATGATAATACTTTTCGGTTATCACAGTAAATCGGACTTTTCCAACCACTGGCCCAGGTAAAGGGTTGTTGCGGACTTAATTTAATTGCATTAATTTGTAATAGTTTTTCAGCGGTTGCTTTTTTATCTGTCATGCCACAAATTTATAAAAAAGCCATTAGCTTTCCTTTTTTACTATTCATACGAACGTTTTACTAATAATGGCGGGAAATATTTAATAGTCAATGAACATAACAAACAGATAATACCATGCACATAAAAATCTACTTTGATGATAAACCAGTCTATCTCTGTGATGAGATTGACACAAAGCTGAATGAAATTTTGCATCATCCTGATGCTGTATTTGTTGATGAGATTTCCGGTCCTGCTATCAAATCTTTGCTGCATGAAATAAAAAAAGAAGAATTTCACGCAGGGGTTTTATGGAATGCCGATCTTGAAAAATTAAAAAAAGCCTTCTTCAAGTATTTCCAATTAATAGAAGCTGCAGGGGGAGTTGTTCAAAACGAAAAAAAAGAAATACTGTTTATCTACCGGCTTGAAAAGTGGGACTTGCCCAAAGGCAAGGTGGAAAAGGGAGAGAACCTGGAGCAATGCGCAATAAGGGAAGTAAAAGAAGAGACTGGTGTAACAAAATTAACATTGAAAAACAAGGTTGGTGTGACTTACCATACTTATACTGCTTTTGGAAAACACTTTCTGAAGGTTTCTCACTGGTATTATATGACCAGCAAAAATTATCAAATCCTTGTTCCACAAACAGAAGAAAACATTACTGATATAAAATGGGTAAAAACGAAAGACATTAAAGAACCACTTAAAAATACCTACCCATCCATAAAAGATATCCTGGGTATATTTTTTGAAATTCCCTGAGAAATTAAAAGGCTTTATTCAATATGGCCACCGTAAGCCGACTTATACAAATCAGTTTGTCCAATTCATCATAAATTTTAACATCCCAAACATGTGTAGTTGCACCAAGATGTAAAGGTTTAGCAATACCTGTTACATATCCCTGTCTCGCACTTCTTATATGGTTGGCATTTATTTCAAGCCCCACACAAATAAATTTATTGGGATCAATTACTAACTGGGACGCTACACTGCCTGCTGTTTCACTCAGGGCACAACTGGCTCCGCCATGCAAAAGACCATAAGGTTGCTTGGTGCGGTGGTCTACCGGCATCTTAATTTTTATATAATCGTCCCCTATTTCTGTCCATTCCATACCCAAATGTTCAGCCATAGTATCTACAGCAAAGGGAGCAATATCTGCTACTTTAATATTTTTTTTGAACCAGATTGACATTTGGGATCATTTTAATGTTAGGTTATTAATAGATTCATTCACTACCGCAGGAAGGAATTGCGATACATCACCACCATTTTTTAAGACATCCCTTACAAGGGTAGATGCAATAGAGGTGTATTGTGGTAAACAAGTCAAAAAAACAGTTTCTATATGACCATCAATACTTCTATTCATATCCGCAATTGCTTTTTCGTATTCAAAGTCGTTTACATATCTTATTCCACGTAAGATGAAATTTGCACCAACCATTTTGCAACAGTTAACTGTCAGTCCATCGTAAACGACTGCCGTCACTTTTGGTTCATCCTTGTAAATTTCCAGTAACCAGTTTAACCTTTGTTCCTCGCTAAACATTGGAACTTTATTTACATTTCTACCGATGCCAATTACGAGTTTATCAAACAAAGGCATCGCCCTGTCAATAATATCGATATGTCCCATGGTAACAGGGTCAAATGTGCCGGGAAATAAACAGGTGCGTTGCATATTGTTAGTCCGTTATAATGGTAATTTGCAAAAGTGTAAACGGGAAAAATTATTTGTAAGGAGAAATATACATCCAAATTTCGAAAAATTTACTTTATTATAATAAATCGTAAATCAATAGTCAAATGTATTATTTTAAAAACATTACAGATACAATAACTAATCCGGCCTTTTACCTGCCAACAGATACAGTGCCGCCATTCTTACTGCTACGCCATTTTCTACCTGCTGCAATATAATTGACTGATTACCGTCAGCGACATCACTGTCAATCTCTACCCCCCTGTTAATTGGGCCCGGATGCATTATAACGATCTCCTTCTTCAATCCATCTAATAACTTTTTACTTACACCATAAGCGAGGTTATATTCCCGGAGCGAAGAAAAAAGCACCTGGTTTTGCCGCTCCAGTTGAATCCGTAATACATTTGCCACATCGCACCATTCCAACGCTTTTTTCAAACTATACTCCACCCTTACCTGAAGCGCTTCCCGGATATATTTTGGAATTAAAGTGGGAGGGCCGGCTACCATCACTTCAGCTCCCATCTTTTTTAACAAATAAATATTGCTTAATGCCACCCTTGAATGCATAATGTCACCAACCAATACAATTTTCTTCCCCTCCAGGCTACCCAGTTTTTCTTTAATTGAAAAGGCATCTAATAAAGCCTGCGTTGGATGTTCATTAATACCATCTCCTGCATTTACAATTGCTGCCGGTATATGCCTGGCTAAAAAATGAGGAGCTCCACTGGCACTATGCCGCATCACTACCATGTCTACCTTCATGCTTAGGATATTATTTACGGTATCCAGCAATGTTTCCCCTTTGGATACGGAAGATGCGGAAGCAGAAAAATTGATGGTATCTGCACTTAAACGCTTTTCAGCCAGTTCAAATGAAATACGGGTTCGGGTACTGTTTTCGTAAAATAAATTAACAATGGTAATATCCCTTAACGAAGGGACTTTTTTAACGGGACGTTGTAAAACTTCTTTGAATTGTGAGGCAGTAGCTAAAATCAGAGAAATATCTTCCGGTGTTAGATCTTTAATGCCCAATAAGTGTTTGGTGGATAGTTGCATTAAGCGGCAAAGCTAATAGATTTGTTTGAAATTTTGCCACGAATAATCAAATTTTCCGCAGATACGTAGCCACTTATACAACTGCGGTATTTTTATTAAAGGGGAAGAGCTACTATCTTTAGCCAGTAGGTGATAGTTATTAACAAGAGTACTACCTATTCTAATTTTCACACGATGCAAAATTGCTTTTTTTGATTTTGACGATAAAGTTCTTTTTAATATAAAACTACTTCTTCCCTATCCCATTCGATTTTCACTTTTTGAGAGAATGCTGTATCAATTGAAATCCCTGAATAATCAGGCTGAATGGGAAGCTCCCTGTTAAACCGTCGGTCAACCAACACACATAACTCAATTTTTTGCGGTCGGCCAAAATCCTGGATCGCATCCAGTGCCGCCCGGATAGTTCGGCCAGTATACAGGACATCATCAATCAATATCACAATTTTACCATCTATAGAAAAAGAAATATCTGTTTTATTAGCAATATGCAGTTGGTTTCTTACATCGTCCCTGTAAAAAGTGATATCCAAAATACCATATTGTACCTTTTCTCCCGGGGAAAGGTTACGTATCCCATCCACAATGAGTTTACTTATTTGAACACCCCGCGGCTGCATGCCGATAAAAACTACTTCTTCTAAATTTAAATGATTCTCAAGGAGCTGGTGCGAAAGCCTTAAAATAGTCAGATGTAATTGTCGCTTATCTAGTATTGTTTTCAAACTTTAATATTATAGGGCGAATTTATCTGATATTGTCCGAATAAAAAAAGGGTTGAAGATTTTCAACCCCATTTACTTCATAAGTATGAATTTGAATGTATCAATTACCTTCCTTATAAAAGATTTGACTAATAATCACAATTAACATAATAATGATAAAACAACCTGTAATCTAGTAACGTTAATTATTTTTCTAACATAAACGGATACCGGTAATCAGTTACCGGGGTAAAAGTTTCTTTAATGGTTCTTGCACTTAACCAACGATACAAATTTAACATACTACCCGCCTTATCATTTGTGCCACTTGCCCTTGCACCCCCAAAAGGTTGCTGGCCCACCACTGCACCTGTTGGTTTGTCGTTGATATAAAAATTACCTGCGCTATTTCGTAATTTATCTGTTGCCAGTTCTACTGCATACCTGTCCTGTGCAATAACGGCTCCTGTTAATGCATAAGGAGAAGTACTGTCTACCAGTTTCAAAGCATCTTCAAATTTATTTTCATCGTATACATATAAAGTAAGAACCGGTCCAAACAATTCTTCACACATAGTAATATACTTTGGATCAGTGGTTTCTATTACAGTTGGCTCAATAAAAAACCCTTTCGATTTATCACATTTTCCGCCAGCGATAATTTTAGCATTGCTACCCTTTTTTGCAGCCCCTTTTATGTAACTCTCCAATTTATCAAAACTCTTTTCATCAATTACAGCGTTAATAAAATTGGTGAAATCTTCTGTCGTTCCCATTTTCATGGTCTTTAACTCAGCGACCAGTTTCTTTTTTATTTCACTTGCCAAATTTGAAGGAATATATGCCCTGGATGCTGCGGAACATTTTTGTCCCTGGTATTCAAATGCCCCCCTGGCCAATGCCGCAACCACTACATCCGGGTGGGCGGTTTTATGAGCAATAACAAAATCCTTTCCTCCGGTTTCACCAACGATACGGGGATAAGATTTGTAAATTCCTGTATTGGCACCAATTGTTTTCCACATAAAATTGAATACACCTGTACTCCCGGTAAAATGAACACCTCCAAAATCGGGATGGTTAAAACATACTTCGCCTAATACCGGCCCATCAACGAATACAAGATTAATAACACCGTCAGGCAATCCGGCTTCTTTTAGTATTCGCATAAAAACCTGGGCACTATAAATCTGTGTATGGGCACATTTCCAAACTACCACATTACCACACATCGCAGCACTGGTAGGCAGATTACCTCCGATGGCAGTAAAATTAAATGGAGTAATAGCCAATATAAAACCTTCGAGTGGCCTGTACTCTACCCTGTTATTCATACCAGCGCCGCTGATAGGTTGCTGACGATAAATTTCACTTAAAAAATGTACATTGAACCGAAGAAAATCAATGAGTTCGCAGGCTGCATCAATTTCTGCCTGGTAAGGATTTTTACTTTGCCCAAGCATGGTACTACCCACAATATATGGACGATATTTGGTGGCCAGTAAATCTGCCGCTTTTAAAAATATATTCGCCCTGTTTTCCCAACTGAGCGCTGCCCACTTTTCCTTAGCCTTTTGAGCGGCAGCTATTGCCTTTTTAACATGGCTGGCATCTCCTTCGTGATAATAACCAAGTAAATGCCGGTGCTCATGGGGTGGCCTCAATTCTTTCGTATTGCCGGTTCGCACTTTTTCGCTCCCAATATACATGGGAACATCTGCTGTTTCACCCTTTAATTCCTTCAGCACTTTCTTTAGTGCTATCTTTTCCTTACTTCCAGGCGAATAATTTAATACCGGTTCATTAACTGGCATCGGATAATAGAAATCTCCAAATTGCATATACTTTATTTTAGATGAAGGACTGCAAAACTTTTGAAACATGGCATTCCTGAAGACCAATTAATTGTTTACAGCAATGATCTTAAATTCATCCACTTCCTGTTGAAACCAAACTCTCCCTTCTTCGCTCATGGCACCTTTGCTGTTTCTGAATATCTGGCTAAAATTAATTTTAGCAATGGATAATTTAGCATCTTTTGTAAATATCCGGTCGTAATTTTTAATAAATTCTGCTTCACTTTTTATAGATCGGCCGAGTGGGTATTTGATGAATTTTGCCAATTGTTCTTTTTCATCATTTAATACCAATAGCTGCACTCTTTTTAAAAATAACTTAAAATTTTTAACATCCGTAATCCCGGCTACCTCCCAACTGGTGGGAATGCTACCATCTGTAAATACACTATCATCCTTCATTTCTTCAAGCGTCAGTCCACTACCAATGCTATTGTTTGATATAAGGGGTTTGAGTGTATCAACTTTGGGGAGTTGCGTATCGATGATGGAAGCAGGTATCACCCCGGGCGGACTTGTCGTTTCATTACAGGCTATTAAAACCAGCAAAATGGAAATGGATAAAAGGTGTTTTTTCATTTTTTGAATTTACAATTTAAATACAACTTTCAATGAATTATTGAATGAGTACCTTATTTCTTCAGAATGAAAATTAATAGCCATATCTCTCCAACCAAATTTTACCTTCATCAGGATGCATCCGCTTCCTTTTCACTCATTAAAAATGCTTTTATAAATCCATCCAGTTCGCCATCCATTACCGGCCCTACATTTCCTACTTCAAAATCGGTACGATGATCTTTAATCATTTTATAGGGATGAAAAACATAAGAACGTATCTGGCTACCCCATTCTATTTTTTTCTTGGAGGAATTGGTGGCATCCAAAGCTGCCTGTCGTTTGCGCATTTCTTCTTCGTACAGGCGACTCTTTAACATAGACATTGCCTTTTCCCTGTTTTCACCCTGGGTGCGGGCCTGCTGGCATTCCACTATAAAACCACTGGGCTTATGCGTTAGCCTTACTGCCGTTTCAACTTTATTTACATTTTGTCCGCCACTGCCGCCACTCCTGAAAAAAGCCCATTCCACATCAGCAGGATTTACTGCTATCTCAATGGTATCATCAATCAATGGGTATACATATACGCTGGCAAAAGAAGTATGACGCCTGGCGTTACTATCAAAAGGGCTAATTCTTACAAGCCGGTGTACGCCACTCTCGGCTTTTAAAAACCCATAAGCGAAAGGTCCATCAAACTGGAAAGTACAGGTTTTAATACCTGCTCCATCACCCCATTGCCAGTCCAGTTCGCTCACGTTCCAACCCTGCTTTTCACCATACATCCTGTACATCCGGGCCAGCATTTCCGCCCAGTCCTGGCTCTCTGTACCGCCCGCCCCACTATTTATTTGCAATACTGCCGGCAAGGCATCCGCAGGTTGGTTGAGCGTACTTTTAAACTCCGCTTCATCAATAGCAGTATTGGCATTGATGAAGGTTGCTTTCACTTCCTCTTCTGTAGCTTCCCCCTCTTTCCAGAACTCGAACAATACGGCAAAATCCTCTACCAACGACTCCACATCGTGATACATGTTTACCCAGTATTCATTTACTTTCGTTTCTTTTAAAATGGAAGTAGCCCGGGCATTATCATCCCAAAAACCCGGTGAAAGCGAGAGTTGCTTGTCGTTATTTATTTTAGTTTCTCTGTTAGCGACGTCAAAGAAACCTCCTCAAGACCAACACACGGTCTCTCATATCCTTCAAATGTTCTACTGTCATGCTGCAAAAATAGGGGATATTTTGAAACAGCCAATAACCAAAAATATAAAGGGATGCGAGGATGCCTGATATTTAATTTTATACAATATTTGTAGGTTTCAATAGTAAAGTTTTAACTGATCCCTGTTTCATTATTAAATTTTACCTGTTAAAATTCCCATTTACAATTCCGCCATTGCAAACCGCTGCACCGCCTTGTATAATTCTTCAGGAACAAAAGGTTTTAGCACCATACCATTAATTCCAATTCCATTCACCGCATTTTCCACTTCATTTGGGAGACTTGCAGTAAGTGCAATAATCGGAATACTAAATCCCAATTCCCTTATTTTTCTGGTGGCAGTGTAACCATCCATTACGGGCATGTGCATATCCATCAAAATGAGTTTGTGCAGGTTGATATCCAATGTATCTATTGCCTCCTGGCCATTTTTCGCTACATCAACTACTGCTCCCCATTTCTCCAAAAAACTTTTAGCGACAAATACATTCATAGGATTATCTTCAACCAATAATATGTTCAATCCATTCAGGGTTGAGTTAATATTTTCGAGAGACTTTTTTTCCGTTGTAAAAATGGGGAGTTCAGTCGTTTTATGAATGGGAAAAGATTGAGTAAAATAAAATGTGGCTCCTTTTCCGGTATCGCTTTCAAGTTGTAGTTGAACTCCCTGCAGCTCCAATATTTTTTTTGAAATAGCCAACCCAAGCCCGGTACCGCCAAAACTGCGGGAAGTTGTTGAATCTGCCTGCGTAAACTGTTCAAAAACCAACTGTTGCTTTTCTTTTGAAATACCAATACCGGTATCAATTATTTTAAAAGTGAGTGTGATGTTATCATTGGTTTGCTCTTTTATATGTAATGCTATTATCACTTCTCCCTCATGAGTAAATTTTATCGCATTTCCAACAAGATTACTAATTACCTGGGTTAACCTGGTAGGGTCGCCGGTAACTTTAGGAAATCCTTTTATCGGCATTGTCAATTTTAACTTAATGCCTCTTTCCTCAACTGCATTTTTTGATCCGGACGCTATATTGTTCAGGATGTTTTCTACATTCATTTCAATTGACTCAAAGCTGATTTTCCCTGCTTCTATTTTACCAAAGTCCAAAATATTATTTACTATAGAAAGTAAATTGCCTGCCGAAAAAAGTAATACATCCAGTTGTAGCTTCTGATCATTTCTTGGATTATTTTTCAACATCAGGTGGGTCATTCCAATTACTGAATTAAGGGGTGTACGAATTTCATGACTCATGGTAGATAGAAATTCACTTTTAGCTTTCAGTCCCTGCTCAGCTTCGTTTTTCGCCTGTTTTAAGGAATATGCAAAACGAAAAGAAAGAATCAGCGACTGAAGAAAGAAAAAAATGATATATCCGGCAAATATGATCTCCTTTGAAGAAATCAGATATCCAAAATATTCTAAATTGATGATCAACTGAATCAACATCAAAACACCTATACTTATTAAAGCATATTCGGAAGCAGGTCGTTTGTTTAAATAGGCTTTAATAAATACAAACAATACATACCCGATACAAAAAAACATTAACACTAAAAATGGATTAATTATATGTGTAAACGCAAGCGAAGGGGTAACGATTGGTGCAACAGTAACAATCAGGCAAAGGATAGAAAGTGTTTTTGCAATCGGTTTATGCACATCTAACGGATATAATCGTCGTACATATTGCACAAAAAGATAAATGCTGCAAAACAAAGTAAAATACTCCAGCCGGATTGTAATTTGCCAATGCAGGTTGGGGAACACACTGTGTAATGCATAATTGGAACTACCAACAATCCGGTAACTGTACAACATGCTAAACAAAGAGAAAAAAAGCATCGCCTTGTCATTTTTGCCAAACAGGTATAAACCAAAAAAGAATAAGCCACCCATAAAAAGACATCCTGCCAATAAAAAATCACCTGCAATAAATTTTTCTCTTTTGGATTGTAAAAAATCATTATCCCCGATTATAATTTCTTTCTTTATTCCGCCTTTTGCGTGGGAGAAATTTGCCACCTGTAACAAAATCTGCAAAGTATCTTTATCACCAGGCAAGGCTAAAGTTTTGGAAACCCAATGAGGTGAATAGTCTTTTAAAGTGGTGGCAGGAACACCGTTATTTGCAAATAAAACTCCATTAAGATACATCCGGTAAGAAGAGTAAACATCAGGAATTTTTAATGCAAGTTTTGATCTGCTTTTGGGTAACAAAATGGTCAATCCATAGGTAGCATAACCTTGTGGGGATAGCTGTTGGCCATTCACTACATTACCATTCCAAAGCTTTGGGAATTCAGAGTAATTTTTAATGCTGGTGGAGTCGCCAGGATAAATTAATTTTTTCCAGGCGAATTCCCATTCTCCGTTTAGCGCAACGGGATTTTTAAGTATATTATTATTCCGTAAATCTGCAACACCCTTTTCAACAATGCCAGAATTATGATACCTGGCCATCTTTTTGCAATGGAAGCCGCTTATTGCGATTAACAACAACGGTACATAGTATTTAAACATAGTATTTCAGGAGTACATTGATTCAAACCCGGTTTCAAGATTATTAACGCTTTAATTCATTTTTTAGTGGATATTATATAAAAAAGGTCCCCCAGTATATTCTATAAAAAAGTAAATCTTCTTCTTAACCTGAAATTAAAGCGACTTTTTTAGGGAAATATTATTATTCTTTCCTGACTTTTTTCAAAAAAATAAGCAACTATTTAACCTCGATTACTGTATTATTTGAAAAATTTTAATAAAAGCAAATGGGCTGCACATGAAGAGCAGCCCATTTGTTGTGTACTTGTTTTGGTTCATTTTGGTAAATAGAAATAAGCCGGAAACCTGCAACCTGCAGACGATAACATAAATTTCATCTTCAGAAAATGAATTTTACCTGTGGCGGATTAAACCAGGTCAATAACAAGCATGTACACACTGAAGCATAATACCAAAACACTTGATGCCATGATCAGTTTTACAGTGATTTTTTCCATGTTGAATGGGGTTTGAGGGTGAAGCGGATATAGTTTTCATTCGAAAAACGCTGCAAACGATAAGTTTAGTATGTTATGTTCTTCTATTTTTTTGATTAGGCATTTACTAAAACACCGATTTTAATACCATTAAAACTGATAAAACTGACTTTTTTCTTTACTCGAGATATCACTACCCGGCAATAAATAGACATACAATTTTTAAAATAGTTACTTGAAAATCTATTCAAATAATAAAAAATGATAAAACAATACGCCGGAAATTTTATGTTGTTAAATAACTATTTTTGAATTTATAGTATGGTTATTGCTATATTTTTGCATCAAAATCTTCCCCAATGCAATTCAAATTCACTAAAAATATACAGTTTACCAAACTAATTAAAGCAAATGGAAGGCTTAAAGAATTTAATTTCCGTAAGCTAAATGACAATAAAGAAGGAATGTTCACAGTTGATGTAGTAGACGAGCGTGACTCCCGGGTTTTTTTTAGCATCCAAAAAATTGAGCATTCCTGGAAAGTGGTAAAGCAGCCTTTACCCCAATGGGTTTTGGATAATGAAGAAATTTTCCACGAAGTGATAGAGGAAGAATTAAAAGTTACTTAATTACCAATTCTTTTTTTTGACTGAAGATCATACACATTTGCCCATCAACTTAGAAAGACATTCTTTTTGTCAGTTAATGCGTAACTTCTAACCCTAAACGATACCCCCAAATGAAAAAAATAGCATCCATTTCTCTTTTTTTAACCTCATTTTTTGCTGCCCACCAGCACGTATCAGCCCAGGCAACAAATGGCAAAGCAAAACCAACATTAAATCATATTGCGCTTTATGTAGTGGACTTGAAAAAGAGTACGGATTTTTATCAACATTTAGTGCAACTAGATACCATTCCAGAGCCATTTCATGACGGAAGACATACCTGGTTTTCAATCGGACCATTAAGTCATCTGCACCTGATACAAGGAGCAAAAGAATTCTCCATCCACGACAAAAACAGTCATCTTTGTTTTACGGTATCTTCAGTACCCGATTATATAAAAAATCTGGAGCGCAATCACATTGAATATGAAAACTGGGCAGGGCAAAAGATGCAGGTGACAAAAAGAGTAGATGGAGTTTACCAGATTTATTTTAGGGATCCTGACGGCTATTGGATTGAAATTAATGATGCAAGAAATTAACCGTGTATAACAATTGCGATTTTTTTGTTGGTTTAACTTCCGCGATGCTATGGAAAACGATTAAAGTTTGGGTGAGGGTGATATTACCAAATACCTGTGTTTCTATTTTTAACTTCAACATGTATTACTTGCGATGATTTCATTATTCATACAAATCACTCGTATCACATTTCTCCAGTTCTATTAATAAATTACCCACTTTTTCAGTAACCGCCTTAAAATACTTTTCACCCTTTTCACTTGAAGCCGCGCCAGGATTACCTACCCCGGTATCCGCTGATATTTGCGACCATTTCCGTTCGGCCCAAACCCATTTTTCGGAAAAGGCCTTTATTTTCATTTTCTTCTCCTTTCCCTCTCCAGCTTCATTCAAAGGAAGTACCAAAGCTGGTTTAAAGTGTAAAATAAGACTGGTCTCCATTTCGTCTGCATGATCCCCATCTTCCTCAAAATAAAGTGATTTGTCTACCGACTGAAACCAATTGCAAACACTCAAAAACATTTTTGGAAATCGCAAACCTAACTCACGGAGTATGGCCTTAAAATCATTACCGCCATGACTGTTGAGGATAATTAATTTATAAATGCCTTGCCTGTTTAACACTTCAATGATATCAGCCAGTATGGCAAGTTGGGTGCTTGGATTTAAGTTGATGTCCAGCTTAATGTCTGCCTGTCCGGTGTTAACTCCAAATGGAATGGTCGGAAGCACGATTATCTTCGCATTCTTTTCCCATGCTATCCTGGCAGCTTCCGCAGCTATAAAATCTGCTTCAATTATATCTGTTCCATAAGGCAAATGATAGTTGTGTGCTTCTGTTGCACCCCATGGAAGTATTGCAAGTTCTATCTTTGCATTCTTAATGTGTTTCCAATTGGTTTCCGCTAAAATATAAGGTCGCATATAAAAAATGATTTGAAACAAATGTAGTATCTATAAATTATAATTTATTTTTTTACCGGTTATACTTCTTTTTAACTCCATTTTTAACCGGGTTGAGATGCTAAATCTTTATAAATACTTTTCGGGATTAATAGTTAATACTTCAAATTATCAAATACTAAATGCCCTTATTTTGCCCCCCTGAAATTTTCTTTGGCATGATATTCTCTAAGCAGCCAATTAAGTAGCATCTTTAAGATCACTATTTAAAAAGATTTTTAATAGCGTTTAAACATCCGTTGAAACAAATGATCAAATTAAGGTGAATAATATAAATCAATATTCACTGGTAGATATGGATAACTTCCATTTTATCAAATAAGTTGGACGATAAAACGTTGTCTTTAATATTAATTAAAAAAAAATTATGAAAAAAATTCTAGTGGTTTTTGCATTTTCAACTTTTTTTGTGGCTTGTAAAAATAAAGGAGGTAATGGCCTCGCAACTGATAAAAATTTATTGCTGACTGATACAGCATTGCTGAAAAGAAGTGGTTTATTAACTGATACCGGTACTGCAAATGCAATTGTAAGGCAAAATATGGTTGGTACCACAACTACCAGTTCTACCACAACTACCACTACCACAACTACAACAACAGGTCTGCCAAATAATAAAGCAGCAACCACTAATCGCGGGGGTAGCAAAAGTGCAGGTACCACTAAAAACACATCCCCCGCAAGAACCACCACACCAGGTAGCACCGGAGGAAACGGTACAACGGCTAGTGCCCCAGTAAAACAAGATAAAGGATGGAGTGATGCTGCCAAAGGAACCGCAATCGGTGCCGGATCAGGAGCAATTTTGGGTGCTGTGGTAAGTAAAGACAAAGTGAAAGGCGCTGTAATTGGAGGAGTAGTAGGTGCGGCAGGTGGATATGCGATTGGCCGTGACAGGGATAGAAAAAGCGGACGAGTGGCCAGAAAACAAAATCAATAATCATTTAATTTAAAAAGCAGTTAACGTGAAGTATCTAAGCCGCGTTTACTGCTTTTTTATTGGAAACCATTTTCACCAATAATTCAATTATAGAATGCATTTTGTTTAAACCATAACTGCTATACAGTTGAAGGAAAATTACTTTGTCAATTCCTTGAACTCATTTTCCGATACGGTTAGCAAGTTAACTTTGGGCAGTCGTCTCGTTAATTCTCTCCAGCTGGCATCCTGCTTGTAAATTTTTTGCAACAATACAGATGCTTCTTTTACTTTCTTATTATTAGCCAGTGTTATGGCAGTCCAATATTTCATTTCCAGGTTCGAAAGAAACATTTTCATTGCTGCACCGTATTCCGACATAGCTAATTTCATGTCATTTTTTTCAGTTGCCAGGTCGCCTCTATCCATGTGCTGGCAGGCCCTAAGTAATCTTAATAACCTGCCCAATTCAGATAACGGAGCAGTGTGATCATCCACTCTTAAATCAATCAGGCGATCGTTCTATGGTTGTTCAGATTTTATACCGGCAACAACTAATATTGCAGCAGATTGTTTCCCCCTGATATCTCCGCCAACTGATTGAGCTGCCTGCATAGCAATCAATACCCTTTCGGCCAATTGCTTTCTGCTAGCCGCTTCGTAAGCTTTTGCCATCGCCGCACATACTTTATTACCAAGCATCTTATTACTTTGCACTGAATAATTTTTCCCGATTATATGATTGGCAAAATCAATACACTTCCCCCCCGTAAATGCATTTACGTTTCCGTAAACATCAATCATGGCAACCTGCCTTACTTCCCTGCCATCGTCCTTCGCCAATAATTCCTCTAGTGCTTCAGTTGCAGTGTTACCCTGCTTCATCAACTCCAACCCTTTTGTACCATAACCTTTATTTATAAATGATTGGGTGGATACCACTCCTACCCCAGCTTCGGCCCATGGAACCGCTGTGCCTGCACTAAACCAATGACTCTGCACGCCCACTGCCATTTCTCCCGTAACACTATCCCTTGCAACAATTGAAAAAGTATGGTCCAGTCCTTCATCTTTTTTAAAAAACTGGGCAAATGTTATTAGCTGAATAGTAAGCAGCGCAGTTATGAGTATGGTTTGCTTTTCATTTATTATAGTTTTGAAATGAATCGGAAGTAAAGGTTTCAATGCTGTTAAAACCAGATTTTGGTCATTTATGACTTCGCAATAATACACAACATTTATCTAGCGAAAGACTTGTACAATTGAGAAAAAATAACCTGGCTAATTTTATTGCGGTGGCTGATGATCCTTTAAAATATCTCAGGATGAAGAGTATGCTAAAGTTTATAATAAAAGATGGAGTAGCTTATAAAAACGAATAATACGGGATGAGGGACGCATGTTTTTTTATACTTTACTAATGGAGCTTTTTATATGAGTAGTGCAAGTGTCATAATTGAAGTAAACCAATTTTATACAGGGTATTCACCGGTTTGTTGTCCCAGAATAATTCGAAGTCTTCCAGCCCCGCCAATTCATAATTATTTTTTACTTCCTGTAAAGTATACGTTTTACTATTCACTACAGACAGTTGTTGCAGCATCATCACCAACCACGAGCCCTTCTGCTGATCTACTTTAATATTAAATGCTTCTTTACGGCTTTGGAAGGTAAGGGAAATCATTTCCCATTGATTGCCCTTTTTTGATTTGATAAACTTTTCTATCTTGGGATCTTTACCCAACCATATCACTTTAGCTGTTGGCTTTACCAGGTTAACTTCTTCATGTACTAAAGCTTTTGAAATATAATCAGGAAAGATTGATGGCTTAGGCACTTTAAAATCAAACCATTTCTGCAACGGGTAATCAAGGCAGGCGCCATGCATAAAATTTAGTAAGGATTTTTTCAGTCCGAAACCAAAAGTTTCATGATCGGCTCCGGTAATATCTTCATGAAGAATATCATTATTAGCGAACGTACCGGTGACAGTGGTAAGTTTTTTTACTTTATACTTATCCGGGTTCAAACCTACCGGGCTATGGGCTGTCATGGTAAACTGGTGCCAGAAGGCAGATTGAAGTATGCCGGCCTGAAACAGTTGCCTCACCATTTCCAGCGAATCAATGGTTTCCTGTGCAGTTTGGGTTGGAAAACCATACATCAAATAGGCGTGAACCATTATGCCCGCTTCTGTAAAATTTTTATTTACCCTTGCTACCTGCGCCACCGTAATCCCTTTTTGAATTAACTCCAGTAACCGGTCGCTTGCAACTTCAAGTCCACCGGAAACGCCAATACAACCGGAAGCTTTTAACAATAAGCAAAGATCCCGGGTAAAGCTTTTTTCAAAGCGAATATTTGTCCACCAGCTTACTACTAATTTTCGCTTTATGATTTCAATTGCAAGGGCACGCATCAGGGCAGGTGGGGCTGCCTCGTCTACGAAATGAAATCCATTTTCCCCGGTTTGTGCAATCATTTCAATCATTCTGTCGCAGAGTAGAGATGCGGTAATCGGTTCGTATAATTTTATATAATCTAATGAGATGTCACAAAAAGTACATTTGCCCCAATAGCAGCCATGTGCCATTGTTAATTTGTTCCAACGTCCATCGCTCCAAAGGCTATGCATTGGATTTACTATCTCAATGGCGGAAATGTATTGATCCAGTAAAAAATCGCTGTAATCGGGAGTGCCCACCTGGCCCTGTTTATAATCAGTACACGTGGTGTTATTGATATAAGCCACTTTACTATCAATCAAAGTAAAGCATCGCTTTAAATTGGAAAGCGGTATTTTTCCTGCTGAAAATTTTATTAAATTTTCAATCGGCGCTTCGCCATCATCCAGGGTAATGAAATCGAAAAACTCAAAAACACGTGGATCAGATAAGGACCGTAATTCGGTATTGGCAAAACCTCCACCCATCACTACGCTTATACCTGGATAATTTTTTTTTATCCACTGCCCACACCTGAATGATGCATATAAATTACCAGGAAAGGGAACTGAAATTGCAACCAGTAAAGGATTGATTAAGCTCATTTTTTTTTGAAGGAGATTAATCAAAATCATGTCTACGTAGGTGTATTTCATCTGTAAGGCATGGTACAATTCATCAAAACTATTAGCTGATCTTCCGAGCTTTTCTGCATAACGGCTAAATCCAAAATGAGGATCTATGCATTCTTTAATCAAATCTGATAAATCTTCGAGATACATAGTGGCAAGATGCTTAGCCCGGTCTTGAATGCCCATGCTTCCAAAGGCCCATACCAGGTCATCCAGTTGGCTAAAACGACCGGCTTCCGGAAGAAAATTCCTTTTTGCTATCAAATGAGCCAGCGTTGGATTTTTTCCTTGTAAAAAAAGTATTACAGTATCAATTGTATGGACATAATCATCCTGAAGGCTGATGATCCGCTCTGAATTTTCCGAATAGCTAATTTCTGTTGAATTGCTCAGTTGCTGGAACAAATCTGTTAAACCGCTATTTGAAAATATCGCCAGCATCACCTCAATCCCCAGGTCGGCCTGGTAAGAAGGAATCTGTTTGGTATTTAAAAATCCTTTTAAATAAGCAGTTGCGGGATAGGGCGTATTCAACTGTGTAAATGGAGGAGTTATTAAAAAAACAGGTGCACTCAAATGAATTTATTTAGGATGCAAGATAACTATTATTCGAGATTGGGTAATTTCTTAAGTTGAAAGGCCCGGGTAAGGTGATCCGATAGCTATCGGATGGAAATGGGCCTGTGTCGAAGGTTACTGCTGAGTTTTACTCATTCGCCAGTTACTGTTACCTTATTAATCCATACTTAATTGCCAACTGCGCCTACATAATAAAAAGTCAAACGGCCTTGCAACAATAAGGAATTCATATTAATAAGAAAATTTTCAATAATCAATTAATTCAATTTGATCTGTAAAATGCCAGCCTTTTTGCATAGGCTGACATTTACAAAATCAAAAAGGATTGGATTTTTTAAATTAATTGACGGCATTTAAATTTCAAGAAATGATGTTGTTATAATAACGGTAATCCTGTATACCAATACCTGGCAAATGAATATATATAAAGACCAATGGACAGAAATTCAAAGATTCACTGCACTGGTAATTTTAATCTGAATAAATATTTTGTGGACCAGGGGTAGATTGTTTTCTGGAATACAGGAATTAATAAAACAAAAAGTTTAATTGTATATCGAATAAAACAGTTTATTAATAATGCTGTCACGGTAAAGTAGCCTAATTATCCAGGTAAAGGTCCTTAATTTTCAGGTTTGTAATGTTACACAATTATAGATATTCATTATATAATTTACTGTTTCGGATATACTACGGATATCAGTAGGATATCACATTTTATCAGCCAGTTGACAGCTATTTCACGAACTTCACTTAGTACATTCGCCGAATTCATTCATTTGGATCCCAAATTAAACTATTTACACAATTACAGATGCAAATGGCTGCCACTATATTACTCATCATTTTTATTTCCTGGCTTATTTGGCAAAGGAAAAAACCGACAAAAAATAAAACAGTATTTCCCGGACTGTTTCGGGCCATCCTGAAGGAAAAAGTTAGTTTTTACAAATCGTTGGATGAATCTGCCAAATTAATATTTGAGAAAAGAATGTTGCAATTTCTAAATCATGTTAAGATTACTGGTATTCATACAATAGTAGAAGATGAGGACAAAGTTTTTGTGGCAGCAAGTGCAATCATCCCAATATTTGCATTTGAGAATTGGGAATACATTAACCTCAATGAAGTACTACTATACCCTGGTACCTTTAATGAGGAATTTGAATTAAAGGAAGGCAGTGAACGAACAATTTTAGGCATGGTTGGTGAAGGCCCTATGCAACATGTAATGATACTTAGCCAGCCGTCCCTGAGGCAGGGATTTATAAATAGATCAGATAAGAATAATACCGCCATTCATGAGTTTGTACACCTGCTTGATAAAACGGACGGTGACATTGATGGAATACCTGAAAATCTTTTATCTAAACAATTCACGATTCCATGGATTAATATGATGCATCGAATGATAAAAGAAATCCTTGAGGGTAATGCTGATATTAATCCTTACGGGGCTACCAACCAGGGTGAGTTCTTTGCAGTAGTTTCAGAATATTTCTTCGAGCGACCAGACCTGCTTCAATCAAAACATCCGGCATTATACGAATTACTGGAAAAGATTTTCCGACAGGATCCCAATAAAAACATGCGAAAAACTAAATAAAATCCAGTAAGGTATTTTAACAAAAAGAGCGTACTTAACAGCACGCTCTTTTTGAATTATTAATTACCAGCATTAAATTATATTATTTATTGCTTTAATAATTTACCATTATAAATGGATGCTCCGCTCTCATCCACAATATTCAGAATATACATCCCCCTTTGAAGAATGCCTACTTTATCAAGTACTTTTCTGCTATTACCCTTTGGTATAGCAAATCTCTCGGAAGTTATTTTTCTTCCAGCTACATCGTACAAATTTAACGCTACACTTTGGTTTGATTTGCTTAAGAAATCAATAGATATATTAGTAATAAAAGGATTCGCAATAACATTAGCCACGGTTTTATCCAAATTGATCTTTACGTTTACTGTAATTGAATATTTATATTGACCATCCAGATCAACCTGTTTGATGCGGTAAAAGTTAGCACCCACTACAGGCCTGGCATCCAAAGCAGCATATCGTTTAATTGAAGAACTGTTAGCTCCGCTTGATTTAACAGTTGTTACAATGTTCCAGGTTGCACCTCCGTCTATGCTTTTTTCTACATCAAAATATTTATTGTCAATTTCTGATGCAGTGCTCCAGTTAATTGCAACCCCTGCTCCCCTTTGCTTTGCCGATACATCTAAAAACTCAACCGGCAATGGGCCACCGCTAGGGCATGTCGCCAATTTTATATCGTCTATAGCAAAGTCATTTCCGCAGCCGGGCTTACTAAAATCAAATAAGGATAACCTAAAATTTTGAACAACAAAAGTACCAGTTGCAGGTAATGTAAAAACACCTCCTAACTGATTCCACACAGGAGTAAGGGACAAAGGCACTACAGGAGAAGCCACCGGAGAACCTATTAAAGGAAGCCAGGAATTGTTTTGCGCCTGGTATTCTAATTTAAAACTTATCATAGGAATTCCACAAAGATCTATACCCGCCCGTGGAATTATAACATTCATAAAAAACAGACTGGAAGAATAATAGCCGGCAGGAAAACCCAAAGCTCTGTTGATAACTTTCTGGTAAAAAGTATTATTGGTGGCGCTACCGCCACTATTAATTACCAACGCTTTCCCGTCCACATTTCCGGTATGGTCGGTAGAATTATGCCATCCCGGGTTTTGCTGGGTATTGTTGACTACTCTGTAGGTACCGTCTATATTCAATATCCCGGATTGTTGATAAGTTATCCCGTAAACATCCGGACTACTGCTTGGCATAGTACCTGTACCAAAATTTTCAATAAAAAAAACAGCTTCATTAGCACAAAAATTTTGGGCTAAAACGGTACTTACCGACATTAAAAACAAAGCAAAAAGGAGAGAGAATGAATAGAGGCGATTATTCATACATTTTCTTGTAAAATTCTTTTCCATAAATTTTTTTTTAGAGGTGATTAAAAAGCTTAGTAGCCTTTCAAAATATAATGGATATGATTATTTTTCAGGGGAGGTGGACCTAATGAAAGCAAGACAAAATCAGAGGTGAAAGATTTAAGTATCCTGTTTAGAATGTGAAGTTAGCTATTTCAATGAATTTTAACCGGGTAAAGAAGCTATTTTTTTTAGAACGAGTATTTTTTTGACATTCATTTATGAATTATATATTGATTAGAAAAACATTTCGGTGCTATTGATACCAGAAGTCGGGAGCAAATGCCCCTTTAGCCATGACAACACATTAATGTTTAACTTTTAAATAGAAATTCACTGATTACTGGAATAAAATATTTTAAATAGACTATATTCTAACGAGGTATGTTTAACTGAAATCTGGATATAGTCCTCTAAATTATCATCCTTAATTTAAGCAACCAGTATAAATATTTAATATCTCCTTACTTTTCCTTCGAGGTATTTTTCCCTAATTATCAAACTCATTGGCTTTTCCAATACTTTACTTTCCACCCATGATATGATATCCAGGTAAGCGAAAGAACGGGTTTGAAAACGGTTTTTTTCTAATTTCTTCAGATTAACCAGGA
>Ga0209181_10002546_pt1 | contig 29661 bp, 31 predicted proteins | sample MAT05_FD_187208 | JGI IMG/M metagenome (GOLD analysis project Ga0209181, IMG submission 187208) | Freshwater microbial communities from Lake Fryxell liftoff mats and glacier meltwater in Antarctica - MAT-05 (SPAdes) (version 2) | ecosystem: Environmental > Aquatic > Freshwater > Ice > Liftoff...
CGGTCGTTCAGGGCGTCGGTGAGTTCGCGGTACACGGCCGTGGCGGGGAGGCCGACGAGCCAGTCGCCGAGGTCGCCGGGCGCGCGGGCGGCGCGGAACAGCCGCGGGAGGAGGGCGGCGAGGGGGTCGGGCGGCGGCGGCACCACGACCGGCGCGGCGAGGCCGACGGCCCGCGCCCAGCGGCGGACGGGGAGGTAGCGACGGCGGAGGCGGAGGAACGGTTGAAGCACGGGTCGGCTCCCGGGGTCAGGCGGCGGCGCGGCGGGGTTCGGCGGCGCGGGCGAGTACGTCGGCCACCGGCTCGCGCCCGGCCGGCACGCGGTACGCCTTCACCGCCTCCAGTACGCGGTCCACGTCGGCGTCGGTCAGGTCGAAGTACAGCGGCAGCCGCACCAGTCGGTCGCTCGCGGCTTCCGCGACCGGGCACAGCCCCGGCCGGCCGCCGTGCTTCGCCCCCATCTCCGACAGGTGGAGCGGCACGTAGTGGAACGTGGCGACGATGCCGCGGGCCTTCAGGTGCGCCAGCAGCGCCTGCCGGTCGTCGAGCGTCGGCAGCAGCAGGTAGAACAGGTGCGCCGGGTGGCCGCAGTGGGCGGGGACGTGCGGCAGCCGGACCCGCCCCTCCGCCGCCCAGTCGGCGAGGCCGGCGCGGTAGCGGTCCCACACCGCGCGCCGCCGCGCCTGGATGTCCGCCCGCGCCTCCAGCTGCGCCAGCAGCAGCGCCGCCAGGGCGTCGCTCGGGAGGTAGCTGGAGCCCACGTCCACCCACGTGTACTTGTCCACCTCGCCGCGGAAGAACCGGCTGCGGTTGGTCCCCTTCTCGCGGATCACTTCCGCCCGCGCCACCAGCGCCGGGTCGTTGAGCACCAGCGCCCCGCCCTCGCCGCACGAGATGTTCTTCGTCTCGTGGAAGCTCTGCGCCGCCATCGCCCCGAAGCTGCCGAGCGGCCGGCCGTTGTACGTGCCGAACAGGCCGTGCGCGTTGTCCTCCACCACCGGCACGCCGGCGGCGCAGATGGCGTCCATCTCGCAGCCGACGCCGGCGTAGTGGACCGGCACCACGGCCCGGGTGCGCCGCGTCAGCAGCGCCGGCAGCAGCCGCTCGTCGAGGTTCAGCGTGTCGGGCCGGACGTCGGCGAACACCACGCGGGCCCCGCGGAGCACGAAGGCGTTCGCCGTGGAGACGAACGTGAACGACGGGACCACGACTTCGTCGCCGGGGCGCACGTCGAGGAGGAGCGCGGCCATTTCGAGGGCGTGCGTGCAGGAGGTGGTGAGGAGCGTTTTCGGGGCGCCGAGGATGGTTTCGAGGAGGGCGTGGCAGCGCTTCGTGAACGGCCCGTCGCCGGACAGGTGCATGTTGCCGACGGCCTGGCGCAGGTAGCGGTAGGCGGCGGCCGGCATGGCCGGGCGGTTGAAGTTGATGGGGGCGGTCACGCGGGCGCACCTCCGGGTGCGCCCCTGTACCGCGCCGGGGGGTTCGCTCGCAAGCCCGGGGCGCGGGGCGGGTGCCGCAGAGATTGTTAGCCGCACGATGAAGACCGATGACGCACGATCAGACAAAAATCATGTTTCTGATCGTGCGTCATCGGTCTTCATCGTGCGGCGAAATGTCTCCGCGGTCGGAGGGCATCACCCCGGCCCCGTCATCGTCTCGGGGCGCACGATCTGATCGAACGCCTCGCCCGTCAGCACGCCGCCCTCCTTCAACGGCGGGGCCAGCTTCACCGCCTCCTCCCGCAGCGTCGTGCCGTTGTGGTGCGCCGTCTTGGCGATCTTCGCCGCCGCGTCATAGCCGATGTGCCGGTTCAGCGCCGTCACCAGCATCAGCGACTCGTTCACGATCCGCGAAATCGCCGCCCGGTTGGCGTCGATCCCCTTGCGCACCTTGCCGCCGGCCTTCGGCTTGAGCGCGCTCTGGTCCACCTCCACCATGCCGGTGTCGGCGCCGACCACGTACTCGAGCGCCTCGTAGTCCGTCTCCGGCATGTCGGCGGCGCAGTGCTCGCGGAAGCTGCGGCACGCGTCCGTCAGCAGGCGGATCGAGTGGAGCACGTTGTGGATGATGACCGGCTTGTACACGTTCAGCTCGAAGTTCCCCTGGCTCGCGGCGAAGCCGACGGCGGCGTCGTTGCCGAGCACCTGGACACACACCATCGTCATGGCTTCGCTCTGCGTCGGGTTCACCTTCCCCGGCATGATCGAGCTCCCCGGCTCATTCTCGGGGATGGTCAGCTCGCCGAGCCCGCAGCGCGGCCCCGACGCCAGCCAGCGGATGTCGTTGGCGATCTTCATCAGGCCGACGGCGAGCGTCTTGAGGGCGCCGCTGAGGAACGTCAGCGGCTCGTGCCCCGCGAGCGCCTGGAACTTGTTCGGCGCCGTCTCGAACCGCAACCCCGTGAGCGACGCGATCTCCTTCGCCACCTTCGCGGCGAACTGCGGGTGGCTGTTCAGGCCGGTGCCGACGGCGGTGCCGCCGAGGGCCAGCTCGAACACCATCGGCAGCGCCGCCTCGACCGCCTTGATGCCGTACTCGATCTGCGCCACGTACCCGCCGAACTCCTGGCCGAGCGTCAGCGGCACCGCGTCCATCAGGTGCGTCCGGCCGATCTTCACCACGTCCGCGAACTCGGCGGCCTTCTCCGCGAACGTCTTCCGCAGCGCCGACACGCTCGGCAGCAGCCGGTGAACGACTTCCTCCGCGGCGGCGATGTGCATGGCGGTGGGGAACGTGTCGTTCGACGACTGCGACATGTTCACGTCGTCGTTCGGGTGGACCGGCTTCTTCGACCCCATGACGCCGCCGGCGAGCTCGATGGCGCGGTTGGAGATGACCTCGTTGACGTTCATGTTGGTCTGCGTTCCGCTGCCGGTCTGCCAGACGCGGAGCGGGAAGTGGTCGTCGAGCCGGCCGGAAATCACCTCGTCGGCGGCGCGGGCGATCAGGTCGCAGCGGTCCGCGGGCATCAGGCCGAGGTCGCGGTTGGTGGCCGCGGCGGCGCGCTTGAGGATGCCGAAGGCGCGGAGGACGGGCCGCGGCATGGTGTCGGCGCCGACGGCGAAGTGGACGAGCGACCGGGCCGTCTGGGCGCCATAGTACCGACCTGCGGGCACCCGGATCGGCCCCATGCTGTCGGTTTCGGTGCGATAAGCGGGCATTCGGTAAGGTCTCGCGAGGGGGAGGTGAAAGTACGGACATTCTACGGCAACCGAGGTTGGCAGACCGGCCGGGGTCTGAGAACCTACCGGCACCCGCGGTGGCGGGTTCCCCCAACAACGGAGCATGCGATGACGCGGTACGTGGCGCCGGTGGCGCTGGCGGTGGTGCTGTGCGGGTCGTTGGCGGCGCAACCGCCCGCGCCCCCCGGCCCGGAGCTCGACGTGCTCAAGAAGATGGTCGGCACCTGGGACGTGACGATGAAGATGGAGGGCGTCGAGAGCAAGGGCACGTGCGTGTACAAGATGGACCTGGGCGGGCTGTGGCTGGCGTCGGTGTTCGAGTGCGACTTCGGCGGCATGAAGTTCAGCGGCCGCGGGTACGACAGCTACGACCCGGCGAAGAAGAAGTACGTCGCCGTGTGGCTCGACAGCATGGTGCCGCACGCGATGACCATGGAGGGCACTTATGACGCGGCCAAGAAGACGATGACGATGGAGGGGAGCGCCCCCGGCCCGGACGGGAAGCTGGAGAAGATGAAGGCGGTGTCGGTGATGCCGGACGGGGACACGATCGACTTCAAGATGTACATGGGCGACGGGAAGACGCCGGCGTTCACGATCCTGTACAAGCGGAAGAAGTAGTCGGTTCCGCCGGGCGAGTCCGGCGGCTGACGCCACCCGACTCGCCCGTGTGGTTACTCGAACAGCTCGGCCACACCCGGTGCGAACCCGAGCAGGGCCGAGTGCTCGGGCATCCGGTGCGTGACGTTGAACGACTCCGCCTCGACCCCCGGCCGGTACACCTTCACCGTCCGGTCCTCGGGGTCGAGCACCCACACCACCGGCACCCCCGCGCGGATGTAGGTGCGGACCTTCTCGTGGGTCAACTCCACGGTGTCGTTCGGCGACAGGATTTCCACCACCAGCGTCGGCACCCCGTCGAGAAGGGTCGTTTTCTCGTCGTCCTGAGTCGCCACCACGTCCGCCGGCGCGTACGCCACGTCCGCCCCGATCGCGGTCGGCCGACCGGGCAGAAGAATACCGATTTCACCGCAGTAAACCCCACCGCGCGGCTTCGGCCGGGTGCGGAGCCACGTCGTCAGTGCGGTGGCGACGAACGACATGATCTCGCTGTGGTGGCGATTGCGGACGGTCACTTTGACCCCCTTGAACTCCGGCGGCTTCTCCCGCAGCTTCCCGTTGATGATCCACCGCTCGACGCCGTCGTCCGGCATCGCCAGCAGGTCCTCGACGGTCCACACCTTCGGCGGGGCGTTCTCGGTCGCGGTCGTCATGCCGTCCTCCCCGGGCTCGTTCCCATGCTACCGTCCGGTGCAACGGGGCACCAGTTCGGCCCGCCGGCTCATCCCGCGTTCCCCACGCCGCGGCGCCGCCACGGGCGCCAGCCGAGACCGCCGCGGCCCTGCTCGGCCTCGCGGAATAGCACCGCCTCGCGGCGGAACTGATACACCGCCCCCCACAGCGCCAGCCCGATGCACGCCCCCATCGACGCCACCACCGCCGGCACGTGTTGCCACGGGAACGGGTCCGGCCGCACCGACAACAACCGCTGCTGCACCAGCAGCGCGTTCGTCACCGGCACCCAACTCATCCGCGCGTCCAGCTCGATCCCGGGGGCCATGCTCCAGTACGCCAGCGGCAGCACCAGGAAGAACATCGGCACCATGTAATAGTTCCCCTCCTTGGTGCTGCGGGCGAACACGCCGAGCGTCAGGCACCCGGCCGCCAACAGCAGCGCCACCGGCAGCGCCGCCACCACACACGCCGCCAAGCCCCCGACCGACAGCAGGGGGTACGGGAACAGCAGCTGCGCCACCCCCACCGCGGCCACCATCAGCAGTACGTTCCAGATCGCCGTGCCGAACGCCAGCCCCGACACCGCCAGGAACTTCCCGGCCACGATCTCCGTCCGCTCGGCCGGGCTGATCAGCAGCGTCTCCATCGTGCCGCGCTCCTTCTCGCCGGCCGTCATGTCAATCGCCGGATAAATGGCGCCGGTCAGCACCCACATGGTCAGCAGCAGCGGGATGATCTTCACGAGCACGTCGCGGAGCTCGTCGGCCAGCTTCTTGTCGGTCGGCTTGTCCGACTGCGGGTCGCGCAGGTCCACCGGGTTGTCGAAGTTGGCCGGAAGGCCGGCGCGGGCGAACCGGGCGGCCTTCACGTCCTCCGCCCACTTCCGCAGCACCCCCACGACGCGCCGCACCGCCAGCTTCGAGTTCTCCTCCCCCTCGCGGCCGAGCACCCGCACCACCGGCCGCTCGCCGCGCTCCAGCTTGTCCGCGAGGCCGGGCTCGACTACGACCACCACGTCCACCTCGCGCGCCGCCAGCCGGGCGGTGAGGGCGGCGTCGGGCTCGGGGGGAAGGTGCGTGACGGTGAGCCGGCCGGCCGCGGCTTCGGGGTCGTCGGGGAGGTCGGGGGTGGCGTAGGGCTCGGCGAACCGGTCGCCGGCGAACAGCGGCGGGAACGGGTGCGGGCCGGGCCGGCCGGGCTGCGGCAGGTACTCGGCCCCGACGACGCCGACGGCCACCTGCTTCCCCTTGAGCATCGACACGAACACCGTGCCGACGCCGACGAACAGCGGGTACATGAGGACCGGCAGGCCGAGGATGAGGAACATCGTCCGCCGGTCGCGGAGCTGGTCCCGGGCTTCGCGGACGGCAATCAGACGGACGATGGCCCGGCGCATGGACGGTCTCGGCGGGGGGGCGACGGACCGGGGGAGTTTACGGCGGCGTGGCGACGACGCCACCCCCGGCGTATACCACCCGCATGACCCCCGCCGACGTGTCCGCCCTCCTCGCCGCGCAGTTCGGTCCGGCCGTCACCGGCACCCACGCCGGGCCGGGCGACCCGTACGTCACCGTCGAGCCGGGGCGCGTCGTCGAGGTGTGTACGTTCCTCCGCGACGACCCGCGGCTGCGGTTCGAGCTGCTCAACGACCTGACCGTCGTGGACTATTTGGAGACGGACGCGAAGAAGGCGGCGAAGGCGGGGTTCGAGCCGCACCTCGAGGTGGTGTACCGCGTCAGCAGTTTCACCCACCCCGGCCGCCGCTTCACCCTGAAACTGGTGCTGCCGCGCTGGAAGGACGGCGTAGTCGGGCAGCTGCCGGAGGTGCCGTCGGTCGCGGGGGTGTGGCGGACCGCCGACTGGCACGAGCGCGAGGCCTACGACCTGTGCGGCGTGTTCTTCCCCGGCCACCCCGACCTGCGCCGCATCCTGCTGGCCGAGGACTGGGAGGGGCACCCGCTCCGCAAGGACTACGAGTACCCGCTGGAGTACCACGGCATCCGCTGCCGGTAGCTTCAAAGTAGTAGGCACACGCCGTGTGCCGTTCTTCGGGGCAGCAACGGCACACGGCGTGTGCCTACTACTTTGAGGCCGGTAGTCTGCCGGGTGTAGCGGTTGGCGCGGCGCCAGGCGTGGGGGACCGCCCGGCGGCGCCGGCGGGTGGGCTGGTGGAAGTGCGGAAGCGGGCACTACGATTCAAGTCGGCCGATCCCCACCCCCGGAGCCTCACCCGTGACCCGCTTCCTGTTCGCCGCCGCCGCGCTGGCCGTGTCCGCCGCCGCGGCGACCGCCCAGCCGACGCCCATCCCGCCGCCGCGCGTCGTGACGCCGCCGAAGACCGACACCCCCGTGCCGATGCCGATGGGACCCGCGAAGGGGACCGTGCTGACGCCGCCGACGGCGGTGGTGCCACTGCCGCCGACGATGGGGGAGCCGGCGGTGCGGACGTTCGCGGACTACCCGCCGTCGTTCCTGCCGCCGCCGGGGCCGTTCGGGTACGGGACGCTGCCGCCGCGCATCCCGTACGGGCCGAGCGTGTCGCCGCTCGAATACCCGTACCCGCTGTACTCGACGCCGCCCGGCGCCGCGTGGCCGCAGCACACGCCGATCGGCGGTCGCGGCACCTACTACGGCCGCCACGGGCGGCGGTAAGGCCAGCGCGGCGAGCCGACCGCCGTGAGGCGGCGGGTGATGGGAACGTCACCCGCCGCCTCACGGCGGTCGGCTCGCCAACGACTTCATCTCTCCAGCGCCGCCGCCACCGCCGTGGTCCACCGCGCGTACCCCGCCGCACTGAGGTGCAGCCCGTCCTTCACGAACAGCTCCGGCAGCGGCTTCCCGTCCGGCCCCAGCATCACCGGCACGATGTCGACGTAGCGCAACTTCGCGTTCCCGTCGCACACCCCCTTCACCAGCGCGTTCGCCTTCGACTGCACCTCGTACTTCGCCCACCGGGCCACGCTCGGCTTCACCGCGACGAACAGCACCTTGCAGTCCGGCGCGTCCTTGTGGACGGCCGCGACGAACGCCTGGAAGTCTGCCTTCAACTGCTCCGGGGTGCGGCCGGCGTTGATGTCGTTGTCGCCGGCGTAGAGCACCACCGCCGCCGGCCGGTGCGGCGAAATCAACCGCGGCACGACGTGCGTCGAGTCGCGCAGCTCCGAGCCGCCGAAGCCGACGTTTACGTACCCCTTGCCGGGGAACGACTCGTCGAGCTTCCACAGCCGCGTGCTGGAACTGCCGGCGAACACCACGCCGCCGGCCTTCGGCGGCGCGGCCGTCAGGCGCTTCTCGATGCCGCTCACGTCTTTCTCCCAGCGCTCGAAGCGGGCGGCGTCCGTCGGGGCGGGCTGGAGGGCGACGAGGGTGAGTGCGAGGAACACGGTCGGCTCCCGGGGAAAGGGCGGCGGGCGGTCGTATTCTAGAAGGCGTCATCCCCCACCTGCCCGGACCGCCGAACATGGGACAGCCGGACCCCGCCCCGCGGATGTCGAAGCGCGCCTTCCTGCTGGGGGCCGCGGCCGGCGGGGGCGGGGGCACGGCGGCCGGGCGCTGGCTCGCGCCGCGCCCCCCCGACCCGCCGCCGCCCGAGCCGAACCACCAGAAGTCCTACGCCCAGTGCGGCGAGGACGTCATCGCCTGGTACATGCTCCGCGAGTTGAACGTGACGCGGCCCACGTACCTCGACGTGGGCGCGCACCACCCGACCGAGATCAACAACACCTACCTCTTCTACACGCACGGCTGCCGCGGCCTGCTGGTCGAGCCGAACGTGGACCTGATCCCGCTGCTGACCGGCACCCGGCCGGACGACACCGTGCTGAACGTCGGCATCGGCCCGGTGACGACGTCGGCGGACTATTTTCGGGTGACCGACCCGAGCTGGAACACGTTCGACAAGGCCACCGCCGAGCACTACGAGCGGGTGACGAACGGGGCGGTCAAGGTGGTGGAGGTGGTGAAGGTGCCGCTGGTGAACGTGAACGAGATTCTGGCGCGGCACCACGGCGGGCGGACGCCGGACTTCGTGTCGCTGGACGTGGAGGGGCTGGAGTTGGACATCCTGCGGTCGCTGGACTGGGAGAAGCACCGGCCGAAGGTGGTGTGCGTCGAGACGCTGGTGGCCGGCACCCGGCGGCAGAAGCTGGAGGCGGCCAACTTCCTGGTCGGGAAGGGCTACGTCGCCCGCGGCTGGACGTTCGTGAACACGGTGTTCATCGACGGGAAACTGATCGACTGAGTCCGCCGCTCGCGGCGATGCACCGCGGTGCATCGCCGCGAGCGGCAGGAACGAACTACTTCTTGCCACCCTGGAGGGCCACCACGAGCACCTGCACGGCGGCCTCGATGCCGTACCCGAGCGACAGCTGCACCGCGTTCAGGGTGTTGGCCTCGCGGATCGGGTGCTCCAGCTTCACCATGTCGGGCTCGACCGACAGGTTCTTCCCCTTGAGCGCCTTGCTGATGTCGTGGGCGCCGATGGAGCCGTACAGCAGGTGGTGCGTGTTGCCGGTCTCGTCCACCTGCTCGTGGGCGTTGGCCTCGATGGTGATGGCCGGCAGGCGGGTGAGCTGCTCGGCGAGCACCTTCAGGTCGGCGACGCGGGCCTCGCGGGCCTTCGACACCTTGATCTTGTACTGCTCGAGCGTCCGCAGGTTCTCCTCGGACGGGATGACGGCGTGGCCGTAGGGGAGGAGGAAGTTGCGGGCGTAGCCCGACTTCACCTCGACCACCTCGCCCTGCTTGCCGACGTGGGCCACGTCGTTGACCAGGACGATGAGGGTGCCGCCGTGCGGCCCCTTCTTCACCTGGTTCCGCTTGCGGACCTTCTTCTTCGGCTGGTTCAACGTGGCGGTCGCCCCGTCGCCGGCCGCCGCCTTCTTGGTCGCGTTCTTGGCCATCGCTATCACCCGTGTGTGGGTTTCCCGGTAGTCCGTGTGTCAGTCGTGAAAGCCCGGGGACGGCCGTCCCCGGGCTTTCGCTTCAGGCGCCCGACCCACCGGTCCGGGAACCGCCTTCAGAAGGGGATGTCCTCTTCCCCCCCGCCGGAGTTGCCGCCGCCGGCACCGCCCCGGTAGTCGTTGTCGTCGTCCGGCGGGGGCGAGGAGCCGCGGTTGCCGCCGCCGGCGTTCTGCGCCGGCCGGCTACCGCCGCCACCCCCGCCGCTGTAGCCGCCGCGGCTGCTGCCGCCGCCGCCCTGGGCCACCCGGCCGCCGCCCATCTCGCCGCCGTCGCCGCCGCCGGCGTCGCGGTTGCCGCCGAGGAACTCGATGCTGTCGACGACGACCTTGTGCTTGGACCGCTTGCCGCCGCCGTTCTTGTCTTCCCACTGGTCGTACTGGAGGCGGCCCTCGATGTACAGCGGGTCGCCCTTCTTGCAGAACTGCTGGATCAGGTTCACCAGGTCCCGCTTGGTGTCGGGCCGGCTGAACGCCTCGCAGTCGATGTACAGCGGGTTCGGGTCGTTCTCCCACTGCCCGGTCTGGGGATTCTTCCGGCTCCGCCCGACGGCGAACCGGAACGGGATCACCCGCCCGCCGTTGGGCATCGTCCGGGGCTCGCCGGGGTTGTCCGTCAGCCGCCCGATCAGCATCACCTTGTTCAGCGTCGCCATGTGCGACCTCCGGTCGGACCCGCCCCCGGGAAGGAAACCGTTGAGCTACAGGTTCGGGGCGGTGTCCACTTAGGAGGTTACGGCATCGGCGCGGGCGTTCGCAAGGTCCGTTGTCGGAACGACGGCGGCTTTCGGGCGAGCCGACCGGCGTAAGCCGGCGGGTCAGTCCCCCTTGTCGGCGAACTCGGGCCGGCGGCCGCGCGGGCCGCGGGCGCCGTCGCCGGGCGGGGGGCCGTCCACGCCGGCGGCCGGCTCGGCGCCGAGGGCGCTGGGGTCGGTCTGCACCTGGGCCTCGTCCTGCATCCCCTTCACGGCGAACTCCTTGCCGTGCTCGTCGCGGGCGATGCCCAGAATCGTCTCCTGCCACTTCGGCTCGAGCTTCAGCGTCATCGACCGGAGGATGACGCCCTCGGCCAGGGCGAAGTCGCGCTCGAGCTCCTGCTGCTTGGTGGCATCGAGCGTGTAGTAGACGATGTGGAAGGCGCCCTTCTTCTGCTTGGCGATCGGGTAGGTGAGCTTCTGGTTGTAGTTCCACTCGCGGGCGATGCTGATGACCCCGCCGTGCCGCTCGATCAGGTGGTGGACCTGGTTCCGCACGGCGTCGCCGTCGGCCGACAGCTTGGTGGCGTCGAGGAGGAACATCGTCTCGTAGGTGATCACGGCCATCGGGGTGCGGTCCTTCGGCGGAGCCTGCGGGGGTCACGTCGGATCGGCGGGCGAGCGCCGACCCCCCGCGACGTGCGGGGGGAGTGCCCGCCGGGCGGGTCCGCGAACCATCTTCCTTAGTGCGCGCGGGCGAAGGCGGACAGGGGGCGCGGGCGGAACGGGGTGCCTACCCGGCCTCGCGGACCTTCTCGATCTCCTCCATCAGTGCCGTCACCTGCGTCGGGCGGGCCAGCTCGCCCGCCTCCGCGTCGGCCGACGGCTCCGCGACGCCGAGCTTCTCGCAGATGTGGTGGAGCGCCTGGAGCGCCTTGGTCACCTCCTGCTCGGTGAGGAGGGCGAGTTGCAGGGTCAGATGCCCCCAGTGTTCCTGCCGCCGCGCCTGCACGGCCTGGTTCATCAGCACGAACGCGGTGAGGAAGATGAACACGACCCCGACGACCAGGCCGAGGAGCGGGAACGGGTACGGGTCGAAGCCGGGGGCGGTGGGGGCGGGGCGGACGTTCAGCCCGATCCACGCCGCGATCACGACCACGTGGGCGGCGATGAACCACGGGCTCCCGAAGAACCGCGCGACCCCATCCCCGACCCACTCGACCCGGGAGCGGCGGCGGGCAAGCTCCTGCTCGACCCGGACGATGGCTTCGACGTTCTTCTTGGTCGACGCGGCCAGTGGTTCGGACGGCACGGGCGTGATCCCCTCGGCTGGGCGCCACCCGACCTGCAAGCCGCGGGCCGCTCACGCCGGCCGGTCCCCGGGGCGGATCGCCAAGTCGGCGCAGGCGGCGGTGTAGCCGGTGTGGAGGTCGAGCCTCACGGACAGGTCGGGGGCGAGCCAGAGGGGCACCGTCGGGAGCGGGCGGCCGAGTTCCAGCGGCGCCGGCCAGACCTGGAGCCGGTCCGCGGCGGGCCGGTACGCCACCGCCGCCAGCGACGCCCACAACTCCGCCGGCGGCTCGGCCCCGAGGGCGGCGAGCAGGTCGGCGTGCGGGTCGCCCCGGCGGGTGGTTACCACGTCCACCACGACCAGCCCGCAGCCGCGGCTCAGGTAGCCGGCGCACTTGGCGGCGAACGCCTCCCGGGCCTTCGGCCGGTCCTTGTTCCGGGGGCTGACGAACTCGACCGCCGCGGCCAGCCGCGGGTCGCCGTCGTCCGACAGCACCTCGACGCGCACGTCGTCGGCCGCCGGCCACTCGACCGCGACCGTCACCCCCGGGGCGTCGGGCTGCCAGTCCCCGGTAGCGGGGGTGTCCGCGGCCCCGCGGTCGAGTGCCGCCAGGTCCACCTCGACCGGCCCGTCGCGGTCGAGGAACGGAACGGCGTAGTACCCCGGGGGGAGGCCGCCGGCGTTGAGCAGGCGGGCGGTGGCGGCGGCCCAGGCGCCGTGGAACGCCCGCCACGGGCGGGTGCGGCTCAGCGGCGGGTGGAAGTGGTCGAGCAGCGGCACGGGCGTCACCCCGGGAAGAGGCGGGCGACGGGGACGCGGAAGCCGGGCAGCGCGTCGCCACCGTCCAACTCCTCGCTGTCGTTGACCATCACCGGCCGCGCCCCCGGGCGGTGGACGGTGACCGTGCGGAAGTCCGGGTCGATGACCCACACCATCGGCACCCCGGCGTCGCGGTACTGCTTCAGCTTTCGGGTCGTGGCTTCCTTCACGTCGGACGGTGACAGGATTTCCACAACCAGGGTTGGCACCGCGTCGATGATGGTGGTTTCTTCGTCCGCCATGACGACTGCCGATACTTCCGGGGCGAGGTAAACCACGTCCACACCGACGGTCCGCTCGGGCGACTTCCTCAGCCGCACCCCGGCCTCGCCCGCGTGGACGGACCCGCGCGGCTCGGGTTGACCCTCCAGCCAGGTTTCGAGGAGGTGCGAAACCCGGGACTCGATCCGGGTGTGGAACTTGTTCCGGGTCGTCATTCCGACCTCCACGATTCGGCCGTCGATCAGCCACCGCTCGACGCCGTCGTCCGGCAGGGCGAGGAGGTCGGCGGTGGTGAACAAGCGGTCGGCGGGCTGCGTGGGTTCGAGCGCGGTCGCGGTCGCCATCGGGTCGCTCCTTTCGGGCCAGGGTATCACGGCCGCTTCTGCTCGAACAGGTCGGACGTGTGGCACCAGAAATCGGCCCCGAGCCGCGCCACGGTGCGAAGCCGCCGCGGGTCCACGCGGCCGGCGGCGTCCAGCACTGCATCATCGACGTGGATCGCCAGCACGTCGCCGAGCACCAGGTTGCCGGCGATCGGGCCGTCGCCGAGGGGCACGATCTGCCGCACCCGACACTCCAGCGCCGCCGGCGCGCCGGCCACCCGCGGCGGCCGCACGTGGACGCTCGGCAGCGTCGCCAGCCCGGCGTGCGACACCTCGCTGTCGTCCGGCGGCAGCTCGGCGCTGGTCGCGTTCACGGCCGCGGCCTGGTCGGCGGTCGCGGCGCTGACCACGAACTCGGGCACGCGCTCCAGGTTCAACAGCGTGTCTTTCTTCGACCGGTCGCGGCGGAGTGTCGGCGAGAACGCGACGACCGGCGGGTTGGCGCTGAACACGTTGAAGAAGCTGAACGGGGCGAGGTTCACCACCCCGGCCGGCGACACCGTCGTCACCCACGCGATCGGCCGCGGGGTGACGACTCCGGTGAGCAACTGGTAGACGCGGACGGGGTCGGCGCCGGCGGTGTCGAGGTGCATGGGTGGTCCGGGGTGCAACGCCGCGAGCGGCGGAATCAGTCGAGCCACGACAGCGGGTACGCCGGGTCGTCCAGGTCGAGCGCTTGCCGCGTCAGCCCCAGCGGGCGGAACGTGTCCACCATCACCGCCAGCTCGTCCGTCCGCGTCTGGTCCTTGCTCGCCAGAATCGTCCCCGGGTGCGGGCCGTGCGGGATGCCGTGCGGGTGCAAGGTGATCGACGCTTCCTCGACGCCGCGGCGGCTGCCGAACTTCCCGCGGACGTAGTACAGCACCTCGTCGCTCTCCACGTTCGAGTGGGCGTACGGCACCTTGATCGCGTCCGGGTGCGTGTCCAACAGGCGCGGGGCGAACGTACACACCACGAACCCCGGCGTCTCGAACGTCTGGTGGATCGGCGGCGGCTGGTGAACCGTTCCCGTGATCGGCTCGAAGTCGTCGGCGTTGAACGTGAACGGGTAGACGCAGCCGTCCCAGCCGACCACGTCGAACGGGTGGTGCGCCAGCGTGTACCGCGTCAGCCGCGGGCCGTCCTTCACCAGAACCGTGGTGTCGCGCTCCTCGTCGAGCGTGAGCAGGTCGGCGGGGCCGTGCAGGTCGCGCTCGGCGAACGGGGCGCCGAGGCGGAACTGGCCGTCGGGGTTCAGGTAGCGCTTCGGGAAGCCGACCGTGCCGGCGGATTCGATGACCAACAGGTCGGTCGGGCCGGGGTCGAATTCGAGCTTATAGGTGGTGCAGCGCGGGATCACCACGTAGTCGAACGGGCGGAACGGGAGGACGCCGAAGTGCGTCAGTAGCCGGCCGCGGCCATGGTGGACGAACAGGATTTCGTCGGCGCGTGCGTTCCGGTACAGCTCCGACTGTTCGTCCGCGGGTCGGCTGCGCCACAGGGTCACGTCGGCGTTCGTCAGCAGCGGCACGCGGCCAGTCGTAGGTTCGCCGTGGGCGGCGAGGAGGCCAGTCTTGAGGTGGTGGTGCCGCAGCTCGGGCACCTCGGCCGGCTCGACGGGCCAGTTACCGGCCGCTTCGACCTTCCGCACCCGCGTCGGCGGGCGGAGGTGGTAGGCGATCGAGTAGGCGCGGGAGAAGCCTTCCGTGGAGACGACCTCCTCGTAGAAGAGGCCTTCGTTCCGGTAGCCGGGGGCGTTGCGGTGGGCGGTGTGCCGCTTCGGCGGGAGCGTGCCGCGGGACAGGTAGCGCATGGCGTGCTCGTCGTTGATTGCGCTTCTGAGCCGGCCCCGTCAGGGGTCGGAGCGTGGTGCGAACTCCGACCCCTGACGGGGCCGGCTCAGGGAGCCGGATCCCCGGTCAGCGCCGCCGCGTGGCCGAGTACCCGCGCGCCGCCCTTCAATAGCGAACACGTCGGCACGTACCCGATCGCCACCCGCCGTGCCAGCAGCTCGTCTGGCGTCGGCTTGTGATCCCAGACGGCGACCGCCGTCAGCTCGCCGAATCAGGTGACGGCGAACGCCAGCCAGCGGGCGTCCGGCAGCGGCACCAGGAAGTCGTAGCTGTACTCGTCCTGCTGCACCAGGTCGAGCCCGGCGAGCGACACCCCCGCCCCCGGCGCCCACTTCAGAATGCCTTCGACGTTCCGCAGGCGGCCGACCTCCGCGCCCAGCGCAGGGTCGGTGGCGGTCAGCTCCGTCAGCTGGTCCGGGTACGGCGTCATCCGGGTCGCTCCACGATCGGCGTTCGCAACACGCCGAGACGTTCGACTTCGAGCTCCACCACGTCGCCCGGCTTGAGCCAGCCGCCGACGGCCTCGGGCGTCAGCTCCAGGATGCAGCCGGTGCCGACGGTGCCGCTGCCGAGCACATCGCCGGGACAGAGGTCGGCGTCGCGGCTGGCGTGCGCCAGCAGCTGCGGCCACGTCCAGTACATGCTGCCGGCGTCGCCACGGCTGAGCTCCTTGCCGTTCACCCGGGCCGTCATCGACAGGTGGAGGCGGCCGTCGCGATAGTGGTTCTGCAAAGCCACAAGTGGCACAAGGTGCGGGCCGAGGGACGTGGCGAAGTCCTTGCTCTTGCTCGGGCCGAGGCCCACCGCCATCTCGGCGCGCTGCACGTCGCGGGCGCTCCAGTCGTTCATGATGGTGAACCCGGCGACGCACGCCAGCGCCGAATCATCCGCAGGCAGGTTCCGCGCCGCGGTGCCGATCACGCAGGCCAGTTCCAGCTCGTAGTCGAGGGCGGAGCTGCCCGCCGGCGCCCACACCGGGTCGCCGTCGCCGAGCACCGCGGCCGGGTTCGAGAAGTAGAAGACGGGCACGTCGTACCACTGCGGCACCATGCCGAGCCCGCGGTGCGCCCGGCACGTCTTCACGTGCTGCTCGAACGCGTAGAAGTCGCGGAGCGACGCGACCGGGAACGGCGCGGGCATCGGGGGTTACTCGAAGATTTCGGCCACCTTGCAACGGAAGCCCGGCAACTCGGGGTCGCCGGGGATTTCGTCCCCCAGGTTGTGGCGGGCCGCACCGAGCCCCGGCCGGTGGACCGTCACGGAATCGGTGTACGGGTCCACGATCCACACCGCCTTCACTCCGCACTCCAGGTACTCCTCGATCGCCTCGACGATATCGCGGTGCTTGTCGTTCGGGGACAGCACTTCGACCGCCACGACGGGCGGGCCGTCGATGTAACTCGACTTCTTCTTCACCTTCGCGCGCTGCTCGGGGGTCGAGACGGCCACGTCGATCCCCACGTTGGTGTCCGGGTCTTTGCGGATGCGGAAGTAGACCTCCGCACCGTACACCTTCCCCCGAGGTTCGGGTTGAGTCTTCAGCCACTCGCGGAGAATGCCTCCGATGGCGATAACGGCACCACTGTGGTTCGGGTTGCGCTTCGTCACCTTGCTCTCCCGCAGTTCGCCCCGGAACAGCCACCGGTCGATCTTCTTGGTGAACGGCAGCGCGAACAGCTCGTCGCTCGTCATGAGCCTCGCGGTCGTCGTCTCACTCATGTGCGTCCTCCACGTCACCCGCCGCCTCACGGCGGTCGGCTCGCCTCGTCACAGTGTACCCCGCAGCTCTTGCTCCCGCTCGATCGCCTCGAACAGCGCCTTGAAGTTCCCCTTCCCGAAACTCTTGCCGCCCACCCGCTGGATGATCTCGAAGAACAGCGTCGGCCGGTCCTGCACCGGCTTCGTGAAGATTTGGAGCATGTACCCCTCGTCGTCGCGGTCCACCAGGATGCCGAGGTCGGCCAGTTCCGCGATGTCCTCGTTGATCGTCCCGATGCGGTCGGCCAGCGTGTCGTAGTACGCCTTCGGCACCCGCAGGAACGACACGTCGTTCGCCCGCAGTGCCTTCACCGTCGCCACGATGTCGTTCGTCGCCAGCGCGACGTGCTGGACGCCGGCGCCGCCGTAGAAGTCGATGTACTCCTCGATCTGGCTCCGCCGCCGCCCCTTCGCCGGCTCGTTGATCGGGAACTTGATCCGCCCCCGCCCGCCCTGCACCACCTTGCTCATCAGCGCCGAATACTCGGTGCTGATGTCCTTGTCGTCGAAGCTCACCAGCTGCTCGAACCCGAGCACCTTGCGGTAGAACTCCACCCACTCGTCCATCTTCCCTTCCTCGACGTTGCCGACGACGTGGTCGATGGCGAGGAGGCCGGCCGGGTGGTAGGTGCCGGGGCTGTACCGGGCCGGGTCGATCGACTGGAACCCGGGGGCGAACGTGCCGTGGTACTTGTCGCGGTTCACGAACGTGTGCGTGGTGTCGCCGTAGGCGCGGATCGTCGCGTACTCGTAGACGCCGTGCTCGTCTTCGAGCTTCGTCGGCCCCTTCACGCCGTGGGCGCCGCGCTCCACCGACAGGTTGTAGGCGTCGCGCACGTCGTCCACCTGCAGCGCGATGTCGGAGACGCCGTCGCCGTGGAGGACGAGCCGCTGTACCTCGTGGTGTTGGGGCCGCAGCGGCGAGACGAGCACGAACGTGATGCCGCCCTGCTTCACGACGTACCCGGCTTCGTGCCGCACCTTCGTTTCGAGGCCGGCGTAGGCGACCACGTCGAACCCGAAGGCGTTGCGGTAGAAGAACGCGCTCTGCCGGGCGTTGCCGACGAAGAAGCGGAGGTGGTCGATCTTCCGCAGCGGCATCGCGGTCATGGGGCGCTCCACCGGAAGACGGATTGGCCGCAAAAAGGCACAAAAGACACAAAATGACAGACAGCAGAGTCAGACAAGAACCCGGTGTTGAATTCTTTCCTTTTTGTGTCTGTTGTGCCTTTTTGCGGCCAATCCGTCTTCGTTTCTGTGGCTACGTTACTTTGATGGCCAGTCTTGTGACTAGCGCCTCGGCCGCGGCGCGCAGGAACTTCAGCGACGGCGCTACGAACAGCTGCGTCTGCATGTTCGTCGGGTCGTAGTCGGTGCTCACCACCACGTCGGTCACGAACGGCCGGCGCGTCACGTCCCGCGAGAACAGGCTGTTCGGGATCTCGCCCGTGCTCGACAGGATGCCGGCGCCGAACACCTTCACGTCGCCGGCTTCCTCCATCAGCCCGAATTCGATGCTGAACCAGCTGAACCGCTTCAGCATCAGGACGTGCTCGCCGTCGGTGGCCGCGGCGGCCGCCTTGCCGAGCAGCGTGATGAGCTCGGCGTAGTCGCGGTCCATGAACGGCGGGACGTGACCCAAACAGTCGTGGATCATGTCCGGCTCGGGCGTGAACTCCGGGTGCGACGGGTGGCGGAGGAACTGCGTCACCGGGAAGCCGCGGGCGCCGATGTAGCGGTAGAAGGTGCGGTACGCCAGCGAGCCTTCCGCGGGGATCAGGTGCGTCTGCGTCACGGCGCGGAGGCGGTCGCTGAGGTGGCGCATCTGCGGCACCCCGGCCGACGTGATGGCCAGCTCGTGCTTCGCCTTGCGGTACAGGGCGCAGGCGTGGGCGTCGTGCAGCGGCGCCAGCGCGGCCGACACGTCGGCCCACAGCCGGGCCTCCTCCGGCGTGTACTCGAACACCGGCGGGCCGAGGTTCTCCAGGCGGTGCTTGCGGGTGAGTGCGAAGATCCACCGCCGCCGGGCCATGTACGCGGGGTCGTCGATGCCGGGGGTCTTGGGATCGACCTCCAACTCGTCCGGGTCGGGCGGCTCGACCATCAACCGCGGGTCCACGGGCGCGCCGTACTGGATGAGGGTGTCTTTCATGACCGCCTCCGGAACCGGAGCCCGGGCCAAGAACGGGGCGAACCCTATTCTACCACCGAATCCGTCCCCGCCGGGAGGTGTAGCCGTGCAAGCCGCGTTCCTCGACGAGCCCGGTCCGCCCGAAGTCATCCGCGTGGGAGAGCTTGCCACCCCCGCCCCCGGCCCCGGCGAAGTGCTCGTCCGCGTCCGCGCCGCGTCCGTCAACCCGATCGACACGTACATCCGCTCCGGCATGGTCGCCATGCCCCTCCCGAAGCCGTTCATCCCCGGCTGCGACCTCGCCGGCACGGTCGAGGCGGTCGGCGCCGGGGTGAAGCGGTTCCACGTCGGCGACCGGGTGTGGGGCTCCAACCAGGGGCTCCTCGGCCGGCAGGGGACGTTCGCCGAGTACGCCGCCGTCGCCGAGCAGTGGCTCTACCCGACCCCCAACAACGTGCCCGACGAACAGGCGGCGGCGGCGGCGCTCGTCGGCATCACGGCGCACCTCGGCCTGTTCGGCTGCGCGAAGTTGCAGGCCGGCGAGACGGTGTTCGTCAACGGCGGCACCGGCGGCGTCGGCATGATGGTGGTGCAGATGGCGAAGGCCGCCGGCGCCCGCGTCATCACGACTGTCGGCTCGGCCGAGAAGGCCGCGCTGGCCGCGGAGTTGGGGGCCGACGCGGTCATCAACTACAAGACCGATGACGTTCCGGCGAAGGTGAAAGAGGCGGCCGGCGGCGCGGGTATTCGGGTGTGGTACGAGACGCAGCCGCCGACCGACCTCGACCGCACCGTGGAGCTGATGGCGCCGCGCGGCCGCGTCGTCGTGATGGCCGGGCGGGCGGCGCGGCCGGAGTTCCCGAACGGGCCGTTCTACGTCAAGGGGCTGTCACTGCACGGGTTCGCCATGTTCAACGCGACGCCGGACGAGCAGCGGGTGTGCGGGATGGACGTTGCGCAGTGGCTCGGGCAGGGTAAGATCAAGGCGGTGATCGGCGCCCGCTTCCCGCTGGCCGACGCGGCGAAGGCTCACGAGCTGCAGGAGGCGAACACCGGCAAGAAGGCCGGCACCCTGAGCGGGAAGATCGTGGTGCTGCCGACCGCGTGACCGGCGCCAGCGTACATGGGATTAGTGGCTCCCGGGCGAAAGCCCGGGGACGGCCGTCCCCGGGCTTTCACACCGAGGTTCGCATGGTCCGGGTCGTCGGCGCGGCGGTCGTCCTCCTCGCGGCCGCGGCCGGGCTCGTCGCCCAGCCCGACGGCCGGCCCGTCGCCGCCGCCACGTCCGCGGCCGCCACGTTCTCCGCCCTCGCCCCCGGCGCCGGCGGGTTCAAAGTGCTCCCCGCGGACGCGCCCCTCCGCGCCGGCGACCTCGTCGTCGCGCTCCCCGGCGCGGCCGCCCGCACGACCAACGGCGCCGTCACCCTCCGCTCGTTCGCCGACTACGACGGCCGCTCCCCGCTGCCGATCCTCGAAACCGCGTTCACCCTGAACGACGCGAAGGACGCCGACCTCGACGTGACCCTCGACCGCGGCCGGCTCGACCTCACGAACACGAAGCCGGCGGGCGCCGCGACGGCGCACGTCCGCTTCTGGGACCAGACGTGGACCGTCACCCTCGACGCCCCCGGCACGCGGGTGGCGTTCGAGCTGTCGGCCCGGTGGCCGGCCGGCAGTCGGTTCAAGCTCGCCGAGCCCGGCGCCGCCGCGAAGGCCGGCCCGGTCGCGCACCTCCTGTGCCTCGTGGTGAAGGGCGACCCGGCGGTGAAGGTCGGCGGCACGACGGTGGGGCTCGCGGCGCCGCCGGGTCCGGCGCTGATCGAGTGGGAAAGCGTGGAGGGCGTTCAGGGCCGGCCGCAGCGGCTGGAGAAGCTGCCGGACTGGGCCGACCCCGACGCCGGCCTCTCCCCCGCGGGGAAGAAGACGGCCGCGGCGGTGGAGAAGTTCCGGGCCGCGCGCTCGACGGACGCCGCCGCCGCGTTCCGCACGTTCCTGGAGTCGGCCGACCCGGCCGAGCAGCGGGTGGCGCTCGTGACCGCCGGCGCGACCGACGAGCTCGACCTGATGGCGAAGGAGCTCGGGGAGGCGAAGACGCAGGAGGAGTGGGACTTCGGCATCACCGTGGTGCGGCACTGGCTCGGCCGCGGCCCCGGGCAGGACCAGAAGCTGTATGCGCGGCTGGTGCGCGCGTACACGCCGGCGCAGGCCCGCATCGTGATGCAGCTGTTGATGGGCTTCTCGGCCGACGACCTGCGGCAGCCGGAGACGTTCGAGGTGCTGATCGACTACCTGACGGACGACGTGCCGGCGGTGCGGAACCTGGCGGCGTGGCACCTGGTGCGGGCGGTGCCGGGCGGGCGGGCGATCGGATTCAAGCCGGGCGGCACGAAGGCCGAGTGCGAGGCGGCGGCGCGCGAGTGGCGCCGCCGGGTGCCGCCGGGCCAGCTGCCGACCCCGGAGGAGAAGAAGTAGGCGACCCCGGCGAGCCGACCGCCGTCAGGCGGCGGGTGATAGGAACGCCACCCGCCGCCTGACGGCGGTCGGCTCGCCTACAATGACCGTCACCTTGACCGACCCCCCGTGCGGGAGGCTCCCATGACCCGGCTCACGCGACTGACGGTTCTCGGCGTCGTCCTGGCCACCCCGGCCGCGGCCCCGGCGCAGTTCTTCGGCGGCGCCGCCGGCGTGGGCTTCCCCCGGCCGCCGCTCGGCGGCGGGCTCGCCCCGCGGCTGCCGAACGTCGCCTTCGCCCAGCAGTACCGCTTCGGCCTGAACACCGGGTTCGGCTCCTACAACGTCGGCCGCACCCTCTACGGCCCGGCCGGGTACTACTACTTCGCCTCGCAGGGGAACTCCCGCAACTCGTACCTGTACCCGGCCGCCGGCACCGGGTACATCACCGGCGGCGTCGCCAACCCGGCGCTGGCCGCCGCCCAGGCCGAACTCGCCCGCGCCCAGCAGGCCGCCGGCGCCGCGATGTCGGCCAAGGGGGCGGTCCACGAGCAGTGGGCGTACGAGAAGATCGGCGTGCCCGGCGTCAAGGGCGTGAAGCTCGGCGCCGACACCCCCGAGGCCGTCGCCCGGGCGCTGGCCACGACCGACGAGCGGGAGATCGCCACCGGCGAGCCGCTCAACGACCTCCTGATCGCCGCGTCGGTCGCCGAGAAGAAGGCCGGCAAGGTGGAGTCGGCGTTCCTGCCGCCGGACCTCCTGGCGGACCTGGTGTTCACCGGCCCGAAGGCCGACGCCGTGAACCTCCTCCGCAGGGGCGGCCGGCTCGACTTCCCCGCCGGGTTCGACGCCCCCGTCCTGGCCGACGCGCGGGCGGTGCTGGAGCGCGAGTTCACGGCCGTGGCGTCGCCCGTGCTGCTGGGGAAGGCGGCCGAGCCGGCGCGGGCGGTGAAGCTGGAGGCGGCCGTGGCCGAGGCGCGGAAGGCGCTGGGGCCGCTGGTGCGCGAGATGAGCTTCGAGGACGCGGCCGCGGCGCGGCGGTTCCTGAACCAGCTCGACGCCGCGGCCCGGACGTTCAAGGCGCCGGGCACGGCCGGGCTGATCGACCCGGCGTGGCGCGTGGAGGGGACGAACGCGGCGGGGCTGGTGAAGCACCTGACCCGGCACAACCTGCTGTTCGCGCCGGCCGTGCCCGGCACCGAGGACCGCTACGCGGCCGCCCACCGCGGGTTGGCGACGTACCTGTTCGGACTCGCCGAGGCGCAGAAGAAGTGAGAGGTTCCGCCGCTCGCGGCGATGCAGCGCTCGCGCTGCATCGCCGCGAGCGGCGGAGCTCACGCCTCGTCCAGCCCCGCGGCCCCGCTCGCCGCGGGGTCGTAGGGCTCCTGCCACTGGAGCACCTCGATCCGGTTCCCGTCCGGGTCCGACACGAAGAACCGGTCCGCCCCCGGGACGAGCGTCGTCTCGCGCGTCCCGACGCCGTGCCGGGCGAAGTGCCCGCGGGCCGCGGCGGCGTCCGTCACCCGGAGGCAGAAGTGCCGCGGGCTGGGCGTGTCCGGGGCGTCCTTCTTCAGCAGGTGGAGGGTGTGGCCGCCGCCGAGGTCGAACCACAGGGCCACGAACTCGAACGTCTTCGGCTTGGGAATCTCCTTCAACCCTAGCACCCCGGCGTAGAAGCGGCGGGCCCGACCGACGTCGGTGACGAGCACGGAGACGTGGTCGAGGTGGGTGACGACGAGCCCGGACATGCGGCCCTCGGGGCGCGGGGTGGTGTCGGTATGGTAGCCCGCAAACGGCCGGCGGTCTGAAACGGCGCGGCCGGGGGGGCGTCATCTTGGCGATGGGACCGGACGAACTGGCCGAACTGGTCGACCGGCACGCCGCCGCCCTGGTGCTGTACGCCCGGCAGTGGTGCGGCAGCCCCGAGGACGTGGTGCAGACCGCGTTCCTCAAGCTGGTCCGCCTTCGCGCCCGCCCCGACAACCTGGTACCCTGGCTGTACCGGGTGGTCCGCAACGGGGCGATCGACGCCAGCCGGGCCGCCCGCCGGCGGGTGCGGTACGAGACCGCCGCCGCCGACCGCGCCGCCCCGTGGTTCGCCCCGCCCGACGACCCGACCGGGCTGGACGCCCGGGCCGCGGCCGACGCCCTGACGAGCCTCCCGGACGAGACGCGGGAGATCGTCGTCGCCCACCTGTGGGGCGGCCTGACGTTCGAGCAGATCGCGCAGACGCTCGGCTCGTCGGCCGCCACCTGTTACCGCCGGTACGCGGCGGGCCTCGCCGCCCTCCGCCTCAAACTCGGTGCCGAATGCCCGACCCCGACGAGATGAACACCCCGCCGCCGCTGCCGCCGGCCGACGCCGCCGTGGCCGCCGCGCTGGCCCGTCTGCGGCCGGCGCCGGCGCCGCTCGACCGCGACCGGCTGATGTTCGCGGCCGGCGCCGAGAGCCGGCGGAACGTGGTGCGGCTGTGGCAGTTCGCGGCCGGCATCCTGATGGCGGCCGGGTTCGCGGCCGGGGTGCTGTACGCGCAGTCGGCGCTGCGCGAGGTGCCCGCCGTCACGGCCCCGCGGTAAGCAGGAGCCCGGCGAGCCGAGCCCCGTAAGGGGCCGGGTGAGTCACGCACCACAGGGCACGTCCGGCGTGATTCGTGGTGCGTGACTCACCCGGCCCCTTACGGGGCTCGGCTCGCCTCCCGGCCCTATCATCTCCCCCATGCGTACCACCCTCGTCCTCGCCGCGCTCCTCGCGCCGCTCCCCGCCCGCGCCGCCGAGCCGTTCGACGCCATCGATACGGCCGTCGGTGCGGCGCTGGCGCGGAACGACTGCCCCGGCGCCGTCGTGCTCGTCGTCCACCGCGACAAGGTCGTCTTCCGCAAGGCCTACGGCAAGCGCGCCGTCCGCCCCGCGCCCGAACCGATGACCGCCGACACCGTCTTCGACCTCGCCTCGCTCACCAAGCCGACCGCCACCGGCACGTCGATCATGCTCCTCATCGAACAGGGGAAGCTGGGCCTCGAAGACCCCGTGTCGAAGCACTGGCCGGCGTTCGGCAAGTCGGACGTGACCGTGGCGCACCTGCTGCTCCACACCAGCGGCCTCACCGCCGACAACGCCCTCGCCGACTACGCCGACGGCCGCGACAAGGCGCTCGAGCGCGTCGCCGCGCTGAAGCTCGAAGCCCCGCCCGGCAGCCGCTTCCGCTACAGCGACGTGGGCTTCATCGTCCTCGGCGAGCTGGTCGAGAAGCTCGGCGGGCTTCCGGTCGATCAGTACGCGAAGAAGCACGTCTTCGACCCGCTGAAGATGACCGACACCGGCTACCGCCCGGCCGAGCGCGTGCTGCCGCGCGTGGCGCCGACGGGGCTGCGCGACAAGCTGACGATCCGCGGCGAGGTGCACGACCCGCGGGCGTACAAGATGGGCGGCGTCGCCGGGCACGCCGGCCTGTTCGGCACCGCCATCGACCTCAGCCGCTACGCCCGGATGCTCCTCCGCGGCGGCGAGCTCGACGGCGCCCGCGTGTTGAAGGCGGATACGGTGAAGCTGTTCACCGCCCCGCGCGACGTGCCGCCCGGGATGGGGAAGGACGGCCCCGTGAAGCAGCAGCGCAGCTATGGTTGGGACGTGGACACGTCGTACAGCGGCCCGCGCGGCGACGCCTTCCGCCGCGGCGAGGGCTTCGGCCACACCGGCTTCACCGGCACGAGCCTGTGGGTGGACCCGCGCTCGCAGGCGGCCGTGGTGATCCTGACGAGCCGCGTCCACCCCGACGACAAGGGGAACGTGGTGCGCCTGCGCCGCGAGGTGGCCAACGCCGTGGCCGCGGCCGTCGGCGCGAACTGAGTGGGGCCGGTTTCCAACCGGCCGCTTCACCACGGCCGGTTGGAAACCGGCCCCACAAATGACCACCCGTCAGCGCGGGTTGTTCACGACCCGCACGCCGTGTACCTGGTACTCCAGTTCCCGCAGCGCCGGCCGGCCGCTCGACGACCCGCCCACGTTAAGCTCCCGCAGCCGGGGCAGTGTCCGCAGCGCCGGCACGCTCCGATCGGTGATCCCCCGCTCCGACCCGAGGCCGAGACGCCGCAGGTTTGGGGCGTTCGCCGCCACGAATGCGACGAAGTCGTCTCCGACGCCGACCTGCGACAAGCTCAATCCTTCCAGCCGCGGCCCCCGCGCCGCTACGAACCGGCGCAGCCCGGCCTCGGTGAACCCCGACGGTCCTGTTGAAGCCCAGGGGTGATAACCGAACGACGCGAGCCGCGGCGCGGTGGCGAGGGCGTCCAGGGTGGCGTCCGTCACGCACGGTCCGACCGACAGACCCAACGTCTCCAACCGCGGCAGTTCGGCGAGTGCCGCCAGCCCCGCGTCGGTCACCACCGGCGAACTCACCTGGACGTTCCGTAGCGTTCGGATGCGGGCGAGGTGCCGCACGCCGGTATCACTTCCGAGCCGCAGTACGGCGTACTCCAGCGCCGGGAAGTGCGACAACACTTCCGCCTCCTCGTCGGTGCTGGGGTCGCCGTGTTGCAGCACCCGGAGCCGCGGCAGGCGGGCCAGCGGAAGTAGCTCCCGGCGGCCGTTCCCTCCCAGCCGCGGAATCCCGACCAACAGGTATTCGAGCGTGTGGATTCGGGCGATCTCCTCCACCACGTCCTCACCCTCGACCTGGGTCATCGTGTGGAGCCGGGTGAGTCGCGGGCGGAGGGTGAACGGGTGGAGCGACGCCGCAGTCAGCGGCGGGCGGTTCCGCACGTCCAGGTCGCGCAGGCGCGGCAGGGCCGACAGCCGCTCCAGGCCGGCGTCGGTGAGACGGGGGCCGCCGATCATCAGCCGTTCGAGCCGGTCCATGCGGGCCAACGTCGCGGCCCCGGCGTCGGTGATGCCGGTGAGCCCGGTAACCGTCCGCAGCGCGGGGAACGCCGGCAGCACGGCCGCCACGTCGTCGCCGAACCGGGGTTCGGTGGTGTCGCGGCGGAGGTGAAGCACTTCGAGGTGCGGAACCTCGGCGAGTTCGGCCACCCGCGCGGCGGTGAACGCCGGTGGCGGTCTGGTGTCGTTGATGCGCCAGGGTTCGTCCGGGCTGTTGCGTACGTCGAGGAACAGGCGGCGGAGGTTGCGGAGCCGGCCGAGGCGGGCGAGTAGGCCGGGCGGTGTGGTGGGATTGATCGCCAGCCATAGGGAGTAGTCAAACGCAGGGTCCGGGAGCGCGTCGATCTGCTCCGCGGTGACGAGGCGACCCATGCTGATGGTGTGCGGTATCGAGTACGGGTGGCGTTGGTAGCCGCCGTCGCGCTCGCGGCTGATGCCGCCGCCCACGGCGCGGACGGCCGTCGTGGCAGCGTCGAGCTCGTCGGCTGTCGGCGCGCGCGGCTCGGGGAGTCGCGGCAGGTCAGGCGGGCGCGGCGCCTCGGTCGGCAGGCGGGCCAGCGCGGCGCCGACCGCGGCGAGCAACACGAGCAGGGCAACGCGGGCGGGCATGGGCGTCTCCGGCGTGGGGCCGGTTTCCAACCGGCCGGCTCAGGCAAGGCCGGTTGGAAACCGGCCCCACACCGAACAGACGCCGGCCACCGCTCATCGTACCAGCCCCGCACCTGGACTCGCCCCCGCACCGGCGATACCCTCACCTCACCCCTCCCCCACACCCCCGGACCGCCGCGATGCCACGTTCGGCCGTCGCGCTCGCCGTCGCACTCGCGGCGGCCGCGCTCCCCTCCGCCGCCCAGGACCGCACGGCCGAAGTGGTCCCGGTCCGAACCGAGCACGCGACCACCCTCGACGGCAAGAAGGTCGAGTACACCGCCACCGCCGGCACGCTCGTCCTCAAGGACGAGGACGGCAAGCCGCAGGCGAGCGTCTTCTACGTCGCCTACACGAAGCCCGGCGCCGACCCCGCCACGCGGCCGGTCACGTTCTGCTTCAACGGCGGGCCGGGGTCGTCGTCGGTGTGGCTCCACATGGGGGCGTTCGGCCCCAAGCGCGTCGCCCTCACCGACGACGGCCAGCCGACGCCGCCGCCCGCGAAGCTGGTCGAGAACGAAGGATCGCTCATCGACCTCACGGACCTCGTGTTCATCGACCCCGTCAGCACCGGGTTCAGCCGGGCCGCCGACGAGAGGAACGCCAAGCAGTTCCACGGCGTCCAGGAAGATCTCAACTCGGTCGGCGAGTTCATCCGCCTCTACGTCACGCGGAACAACCGCTGGGGCTCGCCCAAGTACCTCGCCGGCGAGAGCTACGGCACCACCCGCGCCGCGGCCCTCGCCCTGCACCTCCAGTCGAAGCTCGGCATGCGGCTCAACGGCGTCGTGCTGGTGTCGGCGGTGCTGAACTTCGGCACCATCCGCTTCGACGAGGGGAACGACCTGCCGTTCCCGCTGTACCTGCCGGGCTACACCGCGACCGCGTGGTACCACAAGAAGCTCGCCCCCGACTTGCAAGGGAGCCTGCCGAAGACGCTCGCCGAGGCGGAAGCCTTCGCCGCGGGCGAGTACCAGCAGGCGCTGTTCAAGGGGGCGGAGCTGCCGGACGCCGAGCGGAAGGCGGTCGCCGCGAAGGTGGCGCGGTTCACCGGGCTGTCCGAGGAGTTCGTGCTGCGGAACGACCTGCGCGTCGAGGGGCAGCGGTTCATGCGCGAACTCCTGCGCGACCGCGGCCGCACCGTCGGCCGGTTCGACAGCCGCTACCTCGGCCGCGACAGCACCGACGCCGGCGAGCGCCCCGAATACGACCCGAGCTACGCGGCCGTGCAGGGCACCTACACCGAGGGGCTGAACGCCTACCTCCGCGGCGAGCTGAAGTACGAGAGCGACCTGCCGTACGAAATTCTCACCGGTCGCGTGCAGCCGTGGAACTACGGCACGGCCAGTAACCGGTACCTGAACGTGGCGCCGGCGCTGCGGTCGGCGATGACGCAGAACCCCGACCTGCGCGTGCTGGTGGCGAACGGGTACTACGACCTGGCGACGCCGTTCGCCGCGACGAAGTACACGATGAGCCACCTGTCCGCCGACCGCGGGCTCTTGAACCGCGTGACGATGACGTACTACGAGGCGGGGCACATGATGTACGTCCACCGCCCGTCGCTGGTGAAGCTGCGCAAGGACGTGGGTGCGCTCCTGACGGCGCGGCCGTAGAGACATCACCCGTAACGCCCCGGGGCGTTGCCCCGGGCTATCCAATTCCAGGCCGTTGGCCTGAAAACCGGGTGCCCTCTTCACCCCGAAGGGGTGGGATAGCATAGCCCGGGGCAACGCACCGGGTCGCATCCACGGAGCCGATCGTGACTACCCTCCGCCTCCTCGCCCCGCTCGCCGCGCTGCTCGCCGCCGTGCCGCTCGTGCGCCCGGTCGCCGCGCAGCCGCCGTCGTTCGCCGCGTTCGCCGACGACTACTACGCCGCCTACTTCGCCTGGGACCCCACCCAGGCCACGTATGCCGGCGTCCACGACCTCGACACCAAGCTCGCCGACCTGTCGGCCGAGAGCGTCGCTCGCCGCGTGGAGACGGTGACGCGATTCCAGGCGCGCCTCGCCGACCTCCGCGCCGGCAAGCTCACCGAGGCCGACGCCATCGACGCCGACGTGCTCGACCACGCCATCCGCGCCGAGTTGCTCGACACCGAAGTCATCGGCGAGTGGAAGCGGAACCCGGTGCCGTACCTCGGCAAGCCGGCCGAGGGAATCGACCTGCTGATGAAGCGCTCGTTCGCGCCGCCGGCCGACCGCCTCCGCGCCGTCATCGGCCGGCTGAAGGCCACGCCGCCGCTCCTCGCGGCGATGAAGGCCAACGTGCAGACACCTCCGAAGGAGTTCGCCGACCTCGGCCTCATCGTGGCGAAGGGCTCCGTCGGCTTCTTCCGCAGCGACCTGCCGGCGTGGGCCAAGACCGCTGCCGGCGACGACACCAAGTTGCTCGCCGAGTTCGAGGCCGCCAACCGCCCCGTCGCGGACGGCTTCGAGGCCGCGGCGAAGTGGATCGAGACGGACCTGCTGCCGCGGGCGAAGGGGAGTTATGCCATCGGCGCCGACACGTTCCTGAAGAAGCTCGCCTACGAGGAGATGCTCGACATCCCGCTCGACCGGCTGCTGGCGATCGGCGAGGCGAACCTGAAGAAGGACCAGGAGGCGTTCGTCGCCACCGCCAAACTCATCGACCCGAAGAAGACGCCGCGGGAGGTGCTGGACTCGCTGACCGAGGACCACCCGAAGCCCGAAGACCTCGTCGCCGCGACCCGCGGCACCATCGAGCGCACGCGGAAGTTCCTCCTCGACAAGCAGATCGTGACGGTGCCGTCGGAGGTGCGGCCCACCATCGCCGAGACGCCGGCGTTCATGCGGACGGGCGGGTTCGCGTCGATGGACACGCCGGGGGCGTTCGAGTCGAAGGCGACGGAGGCGTTCTACTACGTGACGCCGCCGGAGGTGGAGTGGGAGGTGAAGCGGAAGGTGGAGCACATGCGGCAGTTCAACAAGACGGCGCTGGACATCATCACCATCCACGAGGCGTACCCGGGGCACTACTTGCAGTTCCTGTACGCGAAGCAGTACCCGACGAAGGTGCGGAAGCTGTACTTCTGCGGGACGAACGCGGAGGGGTGGGCGCACTACGCGGAGCAGATGTGCGTGGAGGAGGGCTACGGC
>Ga0209181_10002549_pt1 | contig 29638 bp, 26 predicted proteins | sample MAT05_FD_187208 | JGI IMG/M metagenome (GOLD analysis project Ga0209181, IMG submission 187208) | Freshwater microbial communities from Lake Fryxell liftoff mats and glacier meltwater in Antarctica - MAT-05 (SPAdes) (version 2) | ecosystem: Environmental > Aquatic > Freshwater > Ice > Liftoff...
TGGATGTTTTGCGCGCACTGGCAATATTTGAAACCGAAAATAAGGATGACCTAATGGTTAAGGGGCATCGCAAAAACCGAAAGTTAATGGAAGCGGTATTTTCTTATGGCATGGGTTTATTGGCATCTGTTGTGTTAGGAAAAAGACTCACGGAAATCAATGCCCAACCGAAATTATTTAGTAAAAAGTTTTTTAATTTAATAGAGAAAAATGCGCCTATTGATTTCGCGTTGGATACCTATTTGTTATATCAGGCAAAAAAAATGGGCAAAGTGATAGAGTTTCCAGTCTATTTCGCCAAACGGGTTGCTGGGGAGGCAAAAGGCGGAAGTGGCAGTTCGTGGAAGGTGCGCTGGAAATTAATGAAGCGTTGCACGGGCTATATTTTTGAACTAAAAAAGGCAATTTAACTTCCATGAAAAAGTGGCTGAATGAAATAAAGTCAAATCCAGTATTTTATACAATTGTATTAGGTGCCTTGGTTTTTTCCATGTTTAACAATACATTTTTTTTGGATGGATCAAATATTCACCGTGAGTTTAGCGCACATGATGAGTATCTTACTGTGAGAGAAGTATATGCCATTCTGAACCCACTTTCATGGAAACATTTTATCATGGCTGTCATAAGCGGAAGTATGCTGTATTATGGCAGAATTATGTACAATATAGATGCTGTTGTTGCGTGGATTCCATTTCTGATTTGGGGCATTAAAGGAATGGTTTATTCCATTCGTATGGTGCACGTAATATTTGCATTAGCAGGTTTAATATTACTGGCCAAAACTTTTATAAAAAACAAAATCGGGCAGATATTATTTTTATCCATTTCACTTTTATTTTATTTTACACTTTACTTTTTCACCGTTCCAAAGCCAGAACCTACCCAATTGTTTTTTCTGGCCTGGTTCCTTTTCTTGTTTAAAAAAAGTGAGTATAAATACGGAATTCATTTTATTTTATTGGGAATTTCCTATGGGATAAAATTCAATGTTCTAACCTTGCTTCCCTTCTTGTTTATTTTACCCATTTGGCATCACGGCATAGATATAAAAAGTGCTTTAAAGTCAGTTGCATGGTTCGTTACAGGAATATTTGTGGCAATTCCTTGCCTTATCCTCTCCCCCATAAAACCCAAATTTTTTGAAACCTATATAGCCGATACCTTTGGCAGTGCCAAACATTACGACGATGTCGCAAGTGTAGGCTTTACCGATTGGTTTCATCCCATTTGGACAGAATATTACAATGGGGGAATTGGTTTTGCTTTGTTGTTTATCTTGTTGTTGGTATTGGTTCTTTTTCATTCGAAAGAATTTATTAAAAAGTCATTGGCAAACAATGATACTTTGGTTCCCATTTTTATTGGCTTATTTTTAATACTTCCAGTTTTTGTTACAACCAAAAGGCTTTGGCCACATTATCTTTGGACAGGGCAACTTTTTTTATTGCTAGGCGTGTGTGCCTGGAATCCTGCGCGCAAAAGATTTTATTTCTTTCAAACGGCAACATTGGCATTCCTCCTATTGGGAGTTTTTATGGCGGATTACAAATTTACCAAAGGGCTATTTTCAAGAGAATCTGAAAAAAGGGATGAAAAAAAATGGGCTCTAAATTCGATAGATTATATTTATGCCAAGATGGGGAAAGCGACCATATTGTCTGATGTATCGGTTTATTATCCTTTTGCAGAATTTTTAAAAACAAGAAGGTTTCATCCATTTGCGGGGCCTTATCCAGTAGAACTTCCATTGAAAGCAATGTATTGGAGATCTCCTGTTTCGCTTAACCATATTGCAGAAATAGATGCAGATTACCTGTTGCTTAAAACAGAGGATCTGCGTACGAATTTATCCGAAACCGAAAGCACATCGCATGATGTCGAGAATATAGCTGCGCAGAAAGAACTACGCACAGAATTGGGTAAAAGCATTTTATTTGACACTTCTATAGGCCCATTTAAAATTTATAAAATTCGCAAATAATGCAACTGATATTTTTAGCGCATAACTGTAATATAACTTTTGTAAAAACAGAAATTTCAATGTTATTGGAGAATCCTGAAATATCAGAATTGCATGTTTTTACGGAAAAAACCAATGCGTTAGATGGAATGCTTGCGAATGACAAATTCTATCCACATTTCTACACAAATTCGTCGGCAGGGTTGTCGATTTTTACCCAAGTTAAATTGTATTTCTCTGAGCTGTTTCATAACCGCGAATATTATAAATCTTGGAGTCGAATCAGGGCTGGATTTTCAGAGATGAGAAGTGAATTGAGAAAGACAAGTTTTATTTTTCAATCAGGTATTCCTTCTAATGCTGTATTTTATTCTTTCTGGGGTTCCAATGAAGCTTTCATTCTCTCAATTTTAAAGAAGTATAAAAACATATCGAATTTTGCTTGCACCCGCGTTCATAGTTATGATGTGTATGAGGAATTAGATGGTAACAATGGGATACCTTGGCGGTGGTTGATGAATAAAACGGTGGATTTTATTTTTCCAATTTCAGAAAATGGTCGCGAATATTTAATCAAAAAATATCCTGAAATTAGTGGAAAAGTTAAAACTTTTTATCTGGGTATCCCGCTGAAGGAACCATTAAGGATAAATGAAGCGCCCTTAAAAGAGGTTGCTGTAGTTTCTTGCGGCTGGGTTTATAGGCATAAAAATTTCGATGCAGTCTTTCAGTCTTTAAATAGGATCCCGAATCTCGTATGGACTCACATTGGAATTGGCGATGATTTTGACCGATTATCCAATAGTGTCAAAAATGAAGCAAACATTCATGTAAATCTTATGGGCTCAAAAACGCAGCGAGAAATTCAAGATATATATGCGCAAAGTAAATTTACATGTTTTATAAGTTTGAGCACCACCGAAGGCCTCCCCGTGAGCATGATGGAAGCTGTGGCTTTTGGCATTCCGATTGTAAGTTCGGATGTGGGCGGATGTGCTGAAATTGTAAACGAAAATACGGGTGTTTTGTTGTCCAAGAATTATGACGATGAGGAAGTACGGTTGGCGGTGGAACAATGTGCCGTTAAATTTAGCAGTGTTGAATCACGGAGAGCCATTCAAGAGGAATGCAAGAGAAAATTTGATGCAGAAAAAAATGCAAAAAATTTTATTCAGTTTCTCAAAGAACAGAGTCAAATTATACGAGGTAGCCTATAGATATGAAAAAAACAATGATGCTGCTTGCAGGTGGGTTTGGAACTCGTTTAGCCCAAGTGGTAGCGGATGTTCCAAAACCCCTGGCTCCTGTGAATGGAACTCCGTTTTTGTATTACGTTTTAGAATCTTTTGTACAACAGGGTGTAAATGATTACATATTTTTACTGCACCATATGGCGGAGAAAATGGTAGATTTTGTTGTCAAAGAACACGAATCGGGAATTTTAGAAAACTGTACCGTGCGGTTTGTGAGGGAAGAAACACCCTTAGGCACAGGTGGGTCTGTGGCGAATGCCGTTCGAGAATTAAAATTAGATTCGGGTTTTTTTGTATCGAATGCCGATACTTGGTTAAATGCGGGAATAGAAGAATTGTACAACGCCAGTGAAACATCTATCGGTGTTGTGAAAGTGAAAGATGTTTCGCGTTATGGCAAAGTGAATTTAAATGGAAATAGTATCCAGTCTTTTGAAGAAAAGACACCCAATGCAGGCGAGGGTTTTATTAATGCTGGGCTTTATTATTTCAAACCACAAGTGTTTGCTCAAATAAAAGAAACTGCGTTTAGCATGGAAACGTTCATTTTCCCTAAACTGGTAAAAGAAGGCAAACTTTTTGGAAAAGAAATAAATTCAGATTTCATTGATATTGGGATTCCCGAAGATTACTACAGGTTTTGCAAATGGATTGAGTCGAACAAAAAAGAAAAATTATGATGCTTGAAAATATCACGATTCCTGGAGACAAATCGATTAGAGAAGCGTTGGTGAGGATTGAGAAAAATCACCAAGGGACTATTTTTGTAACTGACAATATTGGGGTGGTTATAGGCATGGCAACAGATGGCGATATTAGAAGAGGACTGCTGAACAATTTAAGTTTAGACCATTCAATTTCGGCTTGCATAAATACAGTTTTTGTTAAGGTGGATCCATCTACCCATCGAGAGAAAATATTAAAACTTTTTGATAACAAAATAAAAGTAATTCCAGTCATTGACAAAGACGGAAGGTTGCAAAATTTATACACCAAAGACAACTTGCCGCACCAATTGGAAATTAGAACCTACTCTCGGGCTAAATCGCCAGTGCGCATAAGTTTTGGCGGTGGCGGATCTGATTTAACGCATTATTTTATACAATCTGATGGAGCCGTAATAAACGCTACAATTTCGCTGTTTAGCCATGCGAGTTTGCACCGCCGGTTAGACACTAAAATTATCATTGAATCTGGCGATTTGAAGGAACGCTTAGAGGCAAAGAACCTCGAAGAAGCGCTTCTTATTCCTGGTAACTTTGGATTGATACAGTCGGTGCTTAAAACCATAAAACCCGATTTTGGTTTTGAATTGTTTTTGTATTCAGACTTTCCAATGAAATCTGGGTTGGGTGGCTCAGCGGTAGTCGCTTCTTCCATTTTTGGCTGTTTTAATGAATTTAGAATTGACAAATGGAACCATTATGAAATTGCCGAACTTGCTTACCAAGCAGAAAGGTTAAGTCTTGGAATTGCTGGAGGTTGGCAAGACCAATATGCCACTATTTTTGGAGGCATAAATTTTATGGAATTTAAGGCAGAGCAAAATTTAATTCATCCATTAAAACTCAATGAAGATGTAATCAATGAATTGGAAGAGTGTTTGATTTTGTGTGATACGGATACCATGCATGAAAGTGGGGATGTGCATGAAGACCAGAAAAAGGAGATGAACAAAAGTGCCATTAAGGATCTTGTGGATAAAAATGTGGAACTCACTTATAAAATGAGAAACATGCTTTTACGCGGCCAACTTCATGATTTTGCGCAAGCACTCGACCTAGGTTGGGAGTATAAAAAGCAATTTAGCAGCCAAATCTCGAACCAGGATTTGGATGCAATTTATACACATGCAAAAGCCAACGGATCGCTGGGTGGAAAGTTGCTGGGTGCAGGCGGTGGCGGATTTTTTCTTTTCTTTGTACCTGCAAAAGACAAAAACAGATTGATGAAGGCAATGGAACAAATAGGAAAGCGTGCGGTACCGTTTCGATTTGAGCAAAATGGACTTAGATCTTGGTCGGTTAGAGAGGATAATTAAAATACAAAGCGCAGATGAGTATAGAAATTGGCAATTTCCATGTAGGTGGGGATAGAACATTTATTATTGCGGAAATTGGCAACAACCATAACGGGAGTTTCGATCGTGCAATTCAAATGATTGAAATGGCAGCTGATATTGGGGTAGATTGTGTTAAATTTCAAATGCGGCACCTGGATCAGGTTTATAGGAAAAGAAGTTTAAACCGAAACGGAGAAGATTTAGGAACGGAATATATCATCGATTTGTTGAACCGTTTCGAACTGAGTTTGGAGCAACATAAAAAAGTTGCGGATTATTGCAAAACCAAAGGAATTTTATACATGTGCACTCCTTGGGATGCTGGAAGTATCGCAGAATTGGAAAAGTTTGGCGTTCCGGCCTATAAAGTCGCCTCCGCAGATCTTACCAATTTACCATTAATCGACAAACTTTGCAAAACAGGCAAACCGCTTATTCTTTCTACTGGAATGAGCACTTCTAAGGAAGTTCAACAAGTGGTAGATTTTTTAAATGCAAGAGAAACTAAATTCATTTTGTTGCATTGCAACAGCACATATCCGGCACCATTTCACGACATTAATTTAAATTGGATTCCTTCTTTAAAAAGAATACATCCATTTGTAGGCTATTCTGGCCACGAAAGGGGAATAGCAGTTTCTTTGGCAGCGGTAGCACTGGGCTCTTGTGTCATTGAAAGACACATCACGTTGGATAGAAATATGGAAGGCCCAGACCATGCCGCTAGCCTTGAGCTCAAAGAGTTTGCAGATTTGGTAAAGGGAGTAAGAGAGATTGAAGAATCGATGGGCGTGCATACACTCCGCAGCGTTAGCCAAGGCGAAATGATAAACAGGGAAAATCTTGGCAAAAGTATGGTTGCCTCCAAAGCCCTAAAAGCAGGTACCATCATTACTGCAGAAGATATTAAAGTGTTAAGTCCAGGACAAGGTTTATCTCCATTGTTCTTTGATAAACTTTTGGGTAAGAAGTTGCTGCGGGATATGGATGAGGAAGACTTTTTTTACAATACGGATATTGATGAAAATCGAGTAAAACCTAGGCCTTACAAATTCCAGCACAAATGGGGCGTGCCTGTAAGATTTCACGATTTTAAAAAATACAATGGCGTAATTAAACCCGATTTGTATGAATTTCATCTTTCCTATTCAGACATGGATTTGAATCCAGCTGATTTTTTAGAAGGCACTTACGATTGTGGTTTTGTAATCCATGCACCCGAACTTTTTAAAGGCAGTCATTTAATGGATTTGGCAACTTTAGAAGATGATTACAGGGAAAATTCTATACAAGAAACACAAAGGGTAATTAATTTAACAAAGGATTTAAAAAAATATTTTCCGAACGAAAAAAGACCAATGATAGTGGCCAACATTGGCGGATTTAGCATGGATGCACCTATTTCGCAAGAATTGAAATTAAAATATTATGATCGTTTTTTTAAATCGTTAAATGAATTGGATACCGAAGGGGTAGAAATCATTCCACAAACCATGGCACCTTTTCCTTGGCATTTTGGAGGACAGCGCTACCAGAATATATTTATTCATATTGCAGAAATTGAGCAATATTGCAACAAATACGGCATTAGAATGTGTTATGATGTTTCACACACTATGTTGGCTTGCAATTATTACAATTGTGATTTTTATGATTTTTCATCACGCATAGCACCGTTTACAGCCCATATCCACATGGGAGATGCAAAAGATTTAAATGGGGAAGGTTTACAAATTGGCGAAGGAACCATAGATTTTATCAAATTGGGCAAAATATTCAACGAGAATTGTCCGAATGCAACCTTTATACCTGAAATTTGGCAGGGTCATAAAAATGAAGGCGAGGGGTTTTGGATTGCTTTGGAAAAGCTAGAAGGTTTAATGTAATATGAAGGATGTAATTTTAACAGAAATTAAAGCCTCTTTGGATGTAAAGGAACGCGTTTTAAAGGATGCGGTTTTAATTGCCCAATTGGAACAATTGGCCGCTGATAGTATTGCAACTTTAAAAACAGGGGGAAAAATAGTTTTCTGTGGCAATGGCGGTAGTTTTGCAGATGCACAGCATTTGGCGGCAGAGTTAATTTCGCGTTTGCGCTTTGATCGCGATGCTTTGGCATCGGTTGCATTGGGAACAAATAGCTCTAATCTTTCTGCCATTGGTAACGATTATGGATATGAACATATTTTTGAACGTGAATTAATGGCTACTTGTTCGAGTGCAGATTTATTTATTCCCATTAGCACAAGTGGAAATAGCAAAAATATTTTGTTGGCAATTGACGCGGCCATAGCAAAAGGCATGAACATTTTTGGATTTACAGGGGGTACAGGCGGAAAAATGAAAGACGTTTGCAATTGTCTCGTAGTTCCTTCATCTGTTACCGATAAAATCCAAGAAATACATATTATGTTTGGACATATTTTGTGCCATTTAATTGAAAGCCATATTTTCAATAAAAATAAATGATAACAAAGTATTTCAACAGTTTGGGTGTAATGCAAGGTAGATTGTTGCCAAAATTCAGGGGTAGGTATCAGGCGCACCCTTCAGGATATTGGCAAAATGAATTTGAAATTGCAAAAAAATACAATTTAGATTATATTGAATTTATTTTGGATTATAATGATGCAGACCAAAATCCATTGTTATATTTAGGTGGCATAGATGAAATAAAATCCCAAATTACCAAATCAGGAGTAGGTGTAAAATCCGTTTGTGCCGATTATTTTATGGAAGCCCCTATGCATTCTTCTGATCCCTATATAGCTAAAAAAAGCATTGAAATTTTAAAGAACCTTATTGTAAATGCCGCAGAATTGCGCATATCCGACTTGGTTATTCCCTGCGTGGACCAATCGTCCTTAAAGGGCAATGAGGCAAAGCGTCTTTTTATTGCAGCTTTAAAACAAGTGGAGGAATTAAGTGAAAAATCAAATGTAAACCTCGCTTTGGAAACGGACTTAAATCCTAAAGATTTTGCGGAATTACTTGCGGAATTGCCTGCCAAAAATGTAACCGTAAACTATGATACTGGAAACAGTGCCTCTCTAGGTTATTCAGTTACCGAAGAGTTTAAAACCTATGGGAATAGAATTTCAGACATTCACATAAAAGACCGCAAGTTGGGCGGTGGTTCCGTAGAATTGGGTAATGGAGATGTTGATTTTAACAGTTTTTTTAGAGCATTACAAACCATCCATTTTAAAGGGATATTTGTGATGCAAGCATTTAGGGATGATGAAGGGATTGAAATATTTGAAAAACAATTACATTGGATACAAAAATATAATTTATCATAAATGAATACGGTTGCAATCATATTGGCAAGGGGCGGATCTAAAGGAATTCCTAAAAAAAACATCATTGATTTTTGTGGGAAACCGTTAATTGCATGGACCATTGAAAACTGCATCCAAGGCGGTGCAACTTCCGTTTGGGTAAGTTCTGATTCGGATGAAATACTTGAAGTTGGTAAAAATTTCGGGGCTAAATCTATTAAAAGACCAGATGCAATTTCGGATGATTTTGCAAGCAGCGAGGTGGCTTGGAAACATGCCATTGAATATATTGAATCCACTACAAACGAAAAAATAGATTGGGTATTGGCGCCTCAAATCACTTCACCATTGCGTGAAAGCAAAGACATTAAATTGGGCATTGAAAAAGCGCTAAGTGGAGATTGTGATTCCTATTTTGCTTGTAGCATTGCTGAAGATCTCTTTTTTTGGCAGCGAAATGGCGACGGCAATTTAGACAGTGTAAATTATGATTGGAGAAACCGAAAACGCAGACAAGATATTGCGGAACAGTATATCGAAAATGGTTCTTTCTACCTATTTACACCTTCGGTCCTTATGGAAAACAACAACCGTTTCGGAAAGAAAATTGGATACGTTGAAATGGAGTTTTGGAAGATGTTTGAAATAGATTCTCTCGAAGATCTTAGAATGTGCTCTGCCCTTATGAAAGAATTTGTGATTTCAAATTCCTCCACTAACCGTTAAACAGTTTTCAATATTTACCTGACTATATTTGCATAATAATACATAAACCTATAAAATAATGACTCAAATAAATCCAAGTGGACGCGTGGTTTACATGAATGGTACCTTTGTTCCGGAGCATGAAGCTAAGATTTCAATTTATGATTCAGCCTTAATGTTTGGAGACATGGTTTTTGAAATGACCCGGTCTTTTAATAAAAAGCAATTTAAACTGCGCGAACATTTAGAAAGGTTAATGACGGGTGTGAGCTTATTGCACATCCCATTAAAAATGACCATAGATGAATTGGAAGAGGCTTGCTACAAAACCATAGAAGCCAATGATCCGGTATTTTTACCCACGGATGAACACCGATTGATGATTAATATTAGTCGTGGTCCGCTGGGAATTTATGCGCCAATTTTTGGCGGTAAAATGGAAGCTACGGTTACCATTGCAGATTTCCCCCTAAAATGGACAGTAGCGAGCATGGGCAAGTATTACGACAAGGGCATAAATTCTGTAATCCCTTCCCAACGTGCAATTCCAGCTACGCTGATGGATCCAAAAATCAAGAACCGCAGTCGCTTGTATTATCAAATGGCCAATATTGAGGTTTCTCAATTCAAAGGCGACAACAATTGGGCACTTTTATTGGATCCAGATGGTTTTATCACAGAAGGAACAGGAGATAACTTTTTTATGGTAAAAGATGGCAAATTAATTACCCCAGAAGGTAGAAATATTTTGCGCGGAATTAGCCGAGCATATATTTTTGATTTAGCTGAAGAATTGGGTATTCCTTGCATAGAGAAAAACATTGAACCATACGACGTTTATACTGCGGACGAAGCTTTTCTAACAGGCACACCATTTTGTATTTTACCTACAACTTCTCTCAATGGATTGCCAATAGGGGATGAAAAAATGGGAAAAATAACCACAACATTGTTGAAAGAATGGGGCAACCGTGTTGGCTTGGATATTGTGCAACAAATCCAAGTTTGGAGCAAAGAAGTTGAAAACCAAAACGCGGGCAGCGCGCCAACACCTTACCAATTTAAACGCAATTAATTGAATTTAAACCTTCTAAATAAAATCGCAGTTATTGCTGGCGGAACCAAAGGCATTGGTTTGGCTATAGCAAACGCTTTTTTAGAAGAAGGCGCATCCGTTCATGTAATTGCTAGAAATTTTCCCAATGAAAAAGCAAATGAAAACCTTCATTTTTACCAAGGGGATCTCACCAAAGCAGAAGATGTTGCTGAAATTTCGAAGAAAATATTTTCAAAAACGGGTAGTAAAATCGATATTCTAATTTGCAGTGTGGGCAATGGAAAAGGTACACCCGAGGATTTACCCGACCCTCTAGAATGGTCGCGTCTTTGGGAATTAAATTTTGAAACGTCGGTGAATTGTGTGAGGGTATTTTCTGAAAGTCTTAAAAACAACAAAGGGAATATTGTATTTATTTCTTCTATAGCAGGCCTTGAGTATCTTGGCGCGCCTACAGCCTATGCGGTTGCAAAGTCTGCATTAATTGCACTTTCGAAAAACTTATCCGTAAAAATGGCACCGGAAGTGCGGGTAAATATTATAGCTCCAGGAAATATTTTTGTTGAAGATGGAACTTGGGATTTTAAATTAAAATCTGACCCAGAGGGTGTTCTAAAAATGCTGGAAGAAAAAGTAGCGTTGAAACGATTAGGGAGTCCAGATGAAATCGCGAATCTTGCGGTGTTTTTGGCATCTTCTAAAGCGGCTTTTATTACCGGTGCATGCTTTGTAGCAGACGGCGGACAAACTGTATCCTATTAACAAATGGAAATTTTCTCATTAAAAAATAAAGTTGTTGTAATCACAGGTGCGGCTGGCTTGCTAGGAACTGAACATGCCATGGCTGTAGCTGCGGCAGGCGGTACTCCTATATTGTTGGATTTGAACCAGGAACGTTTAGACAATCTTTGTCTTGTATTGGAAAACAAATTTGGAGTTTCTACAAAAGGATATGTTGTAGATATTACCGATGAAGATTCTATAAAAAACAATTGTGTTGAAATCACCAAAGAATTTAAAAAAATTGATGGTTTAATAAACAATGCAGCCAACAATCCAAAAGTAGAGAATGCGGATGGTAAAAACTTTTCTAGGTTAGAGAATTTTTCACTGGATGTGTGGAATCAGGATATGGCGGTAGGACTTACGGGTGCATTTTTGTGCACGAAACATTACGGGGACCAAATATCGAAAAATCCGAATGGTGGATCCATTATCAATGTTTCCTCTGACTTGGGGCTGATTGCCCCGGACCAACGTTTATATCGAGTGGAAGGCTTGCCAGAGGATCAACAACCCGTTAAACCCGTAACTTATTCTGTAATCAAATCTGGCCTGCTGGGACTCACTAGATATTCTGCAACCTATTGGGCCTTGCAAAATGTGCGCTGCAATGCCATATGCCCGGGCGGTGTTGAGAACAACCAAAACTTAAAATTTCTAGAAGCCGTTACCTCAAGAATTCCCATGAATAGAATGGCACAGGCGGATGAATACCAAGGCTTGGTCGTGTTTCTGTTATCCAATGCCAGCAGCTACATGACGGGCGCAGTTTTAGCCGCCGATGGCGGAAGAACAACTTGGTAAACGAATTTAACTTTTTCACTATCTATGTCCAATATTTTCGAATCTACAGTAATTAGAGTAGATAACCTACCGGATATTTTGAAATATTGTTTTAATGATGGTACTAGTATTTGGCCGTCACTTCGTTTTCAATTGAGATTTTATTATTTGGAGAAAATGGCAACTTCTCAAAATCCATTAAATCTCAACAATATCCCACAAGAATCGAAGACATCATTAACAAAATATCTTTGGCATACATTTATAAAAGGTGCTTGGAGAAATGCGTCACATATAGATATTCTGAGCATTGCCAATTATGAAGGCAATCCGGAATGTCCAAACAGGATGACGGTGTTTTTAAAGAGTTTAAATAATTTCAAGAAACGAGAATTATTGTATTCACCCAAATGGCGTATTTTTCCTAAATTAAAAGACACATTTTCGTTTGATTACTTTTACAATAAAGCCCTCATCATGCGGAAAATTGGACGCCCAAAACCCTCCGATAATTCAATTTCTGACATAATAGAATTGTTAAAAATAGTTTCTGTTGAGTTTGAGGGAATAATTACTCCGCAAAATTTAAGTGCATTAAAACCCACACTACTAAGGAACAACGAAATTACACTGCTTTATCATACATACATAGAAAAATATTTAAAAAAATGTACGCCCAAATTAATACTCTGCTCTGAAGGAAACAATGGAGATTGGCGACATGCAATTCTATTTACTATCGCAAATAAATTAAACATTCCCTCTGCTGAGGTGCAACATGGCATATTCAACATTGGTATGAAATATGGCAAAAAACTTGTAACCCAGAAACAATTTATCCAACAAAAAAGTAAGTATCTTTTTTCTTTCGGAAAATTTCATTGTTCACAAACCAATTTGCCCGCGAAATGCATTCCACTGGGGCATTACCATTTGGAACTGGCCAAAAAAGAATTGCTTGAATTCCATAAAAAGGCATCCAATAGTTTAAATATTTTGTTCATTTGTGAGGGTATTCCAGCTTCTTCCATAAACAATGGACTCGTAAATGCAACCTACAGTGCTTTGCGACAATTAAAAACCCCTTTTCAGTTGACGGTTCGTCTGCATCCTTCAGAATCGGCGAACCCAAAGTACGATAAATTGTTTGAGTTTTCCAATTCCCGTTATTCAGATTTTAAATCTGAAAACATTCACCGTTTGATTGTAGATTCGGACATTGTAATTTGTCATGCATCCACTGTTGTATTTGAAGCTTTGTATTTTGAAAAAAATCCTTTGGTATTGGAAGATGCTGCGACTTCGGAGTATATTCCAAAAGGTGTAGGTTTGGGTTTTAAAGATGCAGGTGAATTGTTGCAACATATAGAAAGTGGTGCGTATAAAATGTCTGAATATTCTTACGAATTGGGTTATTGGGCAAGCGGAAATGTGGCGGATAATTTTAATGAATTTTGGAAAAAGGAAATAGAAAAAAATGGGTGATTCAAAAGAAGAATTGTTAAAGAAAATTCTTGCCTATAAAAAATGGCGACATAGGGTAAAAATTGCCGATGGTATAGTTACGCAAGGTTATAACACCATTGAGGATGATTGGGAATTTTATGGAATGCCAGACAATGTGGTGGATAAATCCATATTGGATATTGGTGCAAATGATGGTTATTATTCTTTTGAGGCCGAGAAACGCGGTGCCAAATCCGTTACAGCAATTGATATATACACGGGAAACGGAAGCACAATGGTAGATGGTTGGTCTATTGATGGAATCTCTATGCTTAAAGAATATCTAGATTCAAAGGTTGAAATAATCAGTAAATCCGTTTTTGATGTAAAGGAATTAAGCAAGAATTGGGACCTGGTATTTTGCAGTGATGTTCTTTCTTGGCTGGATAATATACAATCTGCTGTATTGCTAATTTCTGGGGTTTGCAATGAAAAAATAGTGATAAGAGATACCTTTTTACAAGACACTTCTAATGTTCCCAAAGTAGAAAAAAGGAAACATGCAAAAGGATATTTCAACCGCATGAATTTGGCTTTTATAAAGAATGAACTTAATATGAATGGATTTAAGAAAATCCAGGTGAAACCAATTTATAGTTTCAAGCATTTTGAATGGCAGGTAAACAATTTTCCAGCGGCTTTTAGCCATTCCGAAGTGGGTTTATATGCTTATCCAGAAATGGAAGTACCGGATTCATGGATTACACTCAATGGGGACTGGGTGCTTTCTGAATACGATGGATTTGTGTATATTCAGGCTAAAGGATGGGTTAAAAAGGAGGATGTTCAAATTCAACCGCGATTTAAAAGCAACATTGCAACACAAAGCATTAAAAAATGGATTCCAGATGCCATATTAAATGGGTATTTATCTCGGAATAGCATAGAAAAAAATACGATGGAATATTGCATCACGGCAACAAAATAAAGTTGAAAATTGATTTCTAAGAAGGCACTGTTGGTTTGTTATTCTTTTCCACCTTCTAGCGGAGTAGGTGGGCGAAAATGGGCTAAGCTTTCGAAATATTTAATACGGTTGGGATGGGATATACAGGTCATTTGCAAAGAGCCAAGCGTCAATGAAACCTCCCCATGGATAAATGATATCAAGGGTGTTAAATACAATTATTTGCCCTCAAAATATCCCTCGATATTAAACAAGAACCCTACAAATATATTTCAAAAAATCTGGTATAGGTTATGTCTTTTGTTCTTAAAAACGCTTACCCATTCTAATTATTATGACCGCGGTGTTTTCTGGGAAAAATCGCTGACAAAGTTGGTGAACGAAATCGTAGAAAAGGAGAATATTTCGAATTTAATCATAACCGGTGCCCCTTTTTCCCTGCTTTATTATGGGGCAAAAATAAAACGCAAAAATCCACAAATAAATTTCATAGCAGATATTAGGGATTCTTGGTTAGATGGGCATTATTTCGGTTTTGATGGTTTGTCGAAAACAAGAAAGGAACAAGAAATATTTCGGTTAAAAACGGTTTTAAAAGAAGCAGATACCGTAATTGTGCCGAATGAAACCATGTTAAACGAATACAGTGATTTATTGGGCTTAAATACAAAAATAGTTCATCATCCTCATGCATTTGACGAGGATTTGTTGATATCTCGTGAAATGCGAAAGGATCAAAATAAGTTCGAACTGGTAAATTTTGGAAGTCAATACAAGAGCCAAGAAATTCAAATGAAATCCGTTGCACGGGCAATGGAAAGAATGGACAACATTAGAATTGATTTTTTTACCAATGACCATAAATATAAATCCATTTTTGAAAGCAATGCTATCATAGAAAGCAAAGTGCAATTTCATGCTTTAATACCGGAAAATGGCGTATTCGAAATAATGCATGATTCTAACGCCGTATTGCTTTTTGTCCCTAATCATATTAGAGATTTTATTGCAACCAAATACATGGAAGTCATCGCATCAAGGGTTCCGATTGTGTTGATTGGTGAACGTGGCCTTACAAGTGAATTTGTAGTAAAGAATGATTTGGGTATTTTTATCCCTTCGGATTCTATAGAAACAGAATTTGTGCGAATACAAGAGTTGCTGTTGGCTTTGAACTACAATGATGAATTTGATATTGAACCATTTACTTTTAGAAGACAAGCCAAAATAATAGAATCAAAGTTGAATTTTTCATAAAGACAAAGGGCTTGAAAAAAATACCAATTAGATACAATATTTTAAGAAGGTTAAGTTTAAATTGCAATGATAAACAACAATAAAAAGGAAATAGTTTTGGTTTTGGCACCCCATACGGATGACGCCGAATTTGGCATGGGAGGAACCATTGCAAAATTGGTAGAACTTGGCAACGAAGTCCATTGTGTAGCTTTTTCTGCTTGTGAACAAAGCGTATTGCCCAATTTTCCTGCCGATGTTCTAATTACGGAAACAAAAAAAGCAAGTCGCATTCTGGGTATCTTGCCAGATAGGCTTACTCTGTTTCAATACGAAGTAAGGTCTTTTGGATTGCAAAGGCAATCTATATTAAATGATTTGATAAAATTACGGGAAGAAATTAAACCAGATATTGTTTTCATTCCTTCCTTAGGCGACATTCACCAAGACCATAGAGTAATTTCTGAGGAAGGTGTTAGGGCTTTTAAATTTTCTACACTTTTGTGTTATGAATTGCCTTGGAATAATTTAACATTCACCAATTCATGCTTTTGCTATTTGGATGAACGACATGTAGAATTAAAGGTGGAAGCTGTTTTGGAGTATCAGTCACAAGCGCATAGAGCTTATGCATCCCCAGATTTTATCTGGTCTTTGGCAAAAACAAGAGGCGTACAAATAAACCAACAATTTGCCGAATGTTTTGAAGTGGTGAGGTTAACTTTTTAATGCATGAAAATGGAAAATAAATCAAAAAATAAGCTGGTAGCTCATCCTTATATTGCAGAACTGTTGGCCCTAGAGTTGGCAACAGAAGACCGCCATGCGTTCCATGAAAAGGTTAAACCTTTGTTGTTGAAAATGGGAGCAGATGTAGATTTTTTAAAATTGATTGTTAGAAGAAATTTCGACGATCCAGGATATCTCAATCAAGAATGGTCGTTATACAATATTCCATTTTTTTATATTCATGAAACAGCCGATTTCATTTTAAAATTGCATTTTTTTCCTACTGTAAAAAATTGGAAGCCGGGTATAGCTGCGCATGCTATCCACCACCATAATAATTATTTACTCACAACCAATGCATTTTTTGGTTCAGGGTATGAATCTTTGCTATTTGAGAAAAAAGTAGAAATGGATCCTAATACGCTGCGCACCAAAATGAATATCAGGAAACATTTTCACCAAAAGGATTGGAACCCTTCTAAAGTTGATTCTTGGGAACCGCATATAGTTTTTGTGCCTGAAAAATTTTCTGCAACCTTGCTCATTTGGACTCCAGAAAAAAAGCGGAGTACAGATGCATTGCGCAATGTAGGTTTCTTAAAGGCAATTAAAGGTCCTTTAAGAAGGGCAATCCAATTTTTGGGCCTGGCGGACATGGTTGGAATTTCGCATGGCAAAACATACCAGTGGTATGCTGCGCAGGATAGCAAATCTTTCATGGCTGTGGAAGAGGCAAATTATTTTGCACCAAGCAAGGCTGCCAAAGGACCTGAAATAGATGATTATTCTATGCAAATGGTTTTTGGTTTTATGCAAAGATTGAATTTGGTGGAGACGGATTATTTAAACGAATTGATGACTAGAAACAATACGCCTACCTATTATAAAAATTGGATTGCCAAAGCCGTATCAAACGAGTTCATTGAAGATGTTTATCATAGAGAAGAGATAAATATACCCCAGGGGAAATATACTATTTCTGATATTTATAAAGCTGCCGGTCAAGCAGAAGAAAACCCCATCCGTTGAAAATATTATATTACTCCCCCCATCCCACGCATGACATAGTGAGTGAAGTGGGTTACAGCACCCACCAGCGCGAAACAATAAATGCTATGCGCGAGCTTGGACACGAAGTTTTTCCTTTGGTTATGGGAGGAACGGAAAAGACGGAAGTAGATGTATATCACCAAGAAATTACGGGTAAACGGGGTTTAAGGTACAAAATATTTAAAATGTTGCCATTAATTGTGCGCAATACCTTAAAAGATGTTTTGCTATTGAAACATGATTTGATGGCTGCAAAAAGTTTAAAATTGGCTTTAAATAGTTTCAAACCAGATTTGGTTTATGAAAGAAATGAATATTTGCAAAATGGGGGTTTAAAGGTTGTAAAAAGAGCTGGTAATCTTCATTATTTGGAAATAAACTCACCCTGTGTTTCTGAAATGCGCAACTTTGAAGGGCCTAGTTTGTTGCATTTTTTGGGTAAAAAGAAGGAACAATATAAAGTCCGAAATACAGACAGAATTTTTGCGGTTTCAACAGCACTCAAGGATTTTATAGGTGAGGAATATGGGTCAACGGCGCCCATAGAAATCATACCCAATTGCATTAACCCCAATCGCATGCCTCTGGATTTAAGTGTTGCAAAAGAGTTGAGAGAAAAGTGGAATCCAGAGGATAGCTTGGTTATCGGTTTTGTAGGTAGTATTTTTCCCTATCACGGTGTTGAAAAGCTTATTCGTGCGTATGCCAAGAGTTTAGATTTGAGCACGGTAAAAACATTTCTTATGATTGTTGGTGATGGTGCGCTTCGGCTAGAGCTGGAAAAACTTGCAAATGAAATATTGCCCTTTGGATCGTTTGGTTTTACGGGGAAAATACCGCATCCTTTGGTTATGGATTATATTTCCATGTTCGATATTGCCGTGATGCCAGATTCCAATTGGTATGGTTCACCCATTAAAATATTTGAATATGGATTGTTAGGTAAACTTCAAATTGTGCCGAACAAAGGACCCCTTAGGGATGTGATGATTGAAAATGAGGATGGAATTTATTCTGACGCTACCATTGAAGGTCTTGCCAAGGCATTGGTTAAGGGAATGGAAGAATTTAAAGACTTAACATGGATGGGAGAGAACTTTAAGAGTAAGATATTGGAGAACTATACATGGGAAAAGCAAACGGCTAAAACATTAAGCTTTGTTAAGACTTGACATTGTTTTGGGGCTTTTAAGCATTCGATTTGTAATGTAATAAATAAAGAAAAACAGAAAAAACCCTTGACCAATATAATTACCAGTTCTGACAAGACGAATGACAAATACGACCAATATTCCTTGATTAATTATGGTTAAATACATTGATTCTGGACCATACAAATAACGCCTTCCCAGAAAAAATTTGAAGATAAAAATAAAGAATAAAACGAGCCCTAAAATCCCGGTTTCAGACATCATTCTAATGAAAAGACTATTTCCGTCTTTGGCATTAAACATACCATACATGATAAGAAACTTTTTGCCAAATAAGGATTCAAAGTATTCATCATAGGTTAATTCATGAGACCCTAGACCAGAGCCCAAAATGGGGTTTTTTTTGAAACTTTTTTGTGCAATTAAATAGTTGCTGTACAATGCAAACGTGCTAGAATTTAATTTTGCGATGGATGCTTTATCCATGGTTGAATTGGATGCAAAAGCCTTAAATGAATCTAAAATGCGCACTTGCACTTCTTTGATGGAGAATTGTTTTAAATTCAGATTCGGCACAACAATTAACAAAGCGATTGCGAAAACAAAAGATTTCCAGCTTGTAGGTGTTAATAGTTTGTGATTGTAAGCTATTAATACAATCATAAGCGCCAATCCCATATAGCCGGCAGAGGAAAATGTAAAAATATAGCAGGCAGTAATTGTAGAGGCGCGAACAATTACTTTTCGATCACGAAATGGTTTAACGCCAATCAATTTATTTAAATAATAATAAACTGCTGGAATTAAGGCAACTGCAAGAAAATAGGGCTCACCCATAATGGAATATACCCGATAAAATCCCCCTGTTACCCTTTTTGAATTGCCAAAATTGTCATGAAATCCTGCCAATTGTAGAGCTTCTTCGGCAATGCCATAGAGAGCAACCCAAAAAGCAATTTTCAAATAGAGTTCAAATATTTTCTTAACATCAAATTTTAGATATTTCAAAAGTGCAAAATAGGATATGGATGAAAAAACAATCCCTATCATTTGTTTAAGCATTGGAAATTTAAGCTTATTTGATAAATATCCGGCGATAAAACTAGCTACAAAAAACGCGAGGAGAGATCGTAAGAACCAAGTTGGCCAAGAAGGAATAGTTTTTGTTTTATAAATAAAAAAAGCAAGAAACATTAAAAATATAAGATAATAATAATAGAAATCGAAAGTTCTATTTAAACGATCATTGCCTCCAAAAATAAAATTATCCAAAAATATGGACAACACCATAAAAAATATCAAGACCTTTTCTACCTTCATGAATAATAGTTTGGCAAATTTCGTCAATTTTATGTTTAAATCGAATAAATTAGTTTGGGAATGAAATATATTTTCTTATATACGGAATTGGCTGAATATACAATGCAGTGCCTGAGTGCCCATTTGAGATTTCATCCTGAAGATGAATTGCATGTAGTGCACTATCCTATAAATCCAGAAGCCCCATTTAAATTTGAAAAGGTTGAGAGATTAAATTTGTACAGCTTAAACGAATTCCAAGAAGGAGAATTGCATGCATTGGCGGATACAATTCAGCCAGCTGCTGTTATTTGTTCTGGATGGGCGGATAGAAAATATAACGAGATAGCATCTGGTTTAAGCAAACGAGGCGTGCCTGTAATACTGTGTTTTGACAATGTATATTTGGGCACATTGAAGCAAAGGTTATTTTTACCTCTTGCTAGGTATATCTTTAATAGGAGGTATAAAGCTTGCTGGGTACCAGGCATAAAACAATCTTTATTTGCAAAAAAACTGGGATTTTCGGAAAATAGAATATTTACAGGATTCTATGCCACAGATGCCGAAATGTACAATGGGATGTATCAAAAATTTAGTGGGGGTAAGGCCGAAAATTTTCCGAAAAAATTCCTTTGCGTTGCAAGATACATTCCTCAAAAGGGACTTGAATATCTTTGGAGGGCTTTTATTGAAATTGCAGATCGTAAAAATAATGGATGGGAATTGTGGTGCGCTGGCACGGGTGAGGGTTTCAATTTTAGAATTGAGCATCCCAAAATTCACCATCTCGGCTTCGTTCAACCGAACCAGTTTGCTGGGTTGGTAGAAAAATGCGGTGTATTTGTGTTGCCCAGTCTTTTCGAACCGTGGGGGGTGGCTGTAAATGAATTTGCCACGGCTGGCATGCCGCTTCTACTCAGTGAAAAAGTAGGCAGCGCGGAAACATTTTTGATAAATGGGCAAAATGGTTTTTCGTTTAAACCAGCCAATGAGAAAGATATCAAAAAAAAGTTAGAAATGATTATGAATTTAAGTAACCAAGAGTTATTGCAAATGGCCGAAAAGAGTCATATTTTAGGGGACAGTGTAAATGCCAAGAATTGGTCAGATACCCTGTATCAAATTGCTAGAATGAGGGGTTGATTCTTTCAATATGAAATATTTTTCCAAAATCATTTTCCAATCTTTAGTTACTGACAGCTTTTCTTGGTCAATTATCTGCAAAAATAAGTGATTGTTCAAAACATATTCTTGTTCTATTTTGCCCTCAGAAAAGTTTGGTTTTTGATTTTGAAGCGCACACAGGTGCATGTATATTTCCAGGGCTGTAGGTGGCTTAGCGTAGCACACATTTATTTCTCCTCTTTGCTGCCTTCGAATTAAACATTTGGTTATTTCTCCTATATCATTCGCGGCAAGCAAATACCTAAAAGCATTCCTATGAATAGGAATGTGTTTGCCTTTTGATATTGAATCCATAAAAAATGGAAATAAATTTGCTTTGTTTCCACCCAAACCTACAACATTTGGCAGGCGAATGATTAAGTATTCTGGAAAGTTTTCAATTAAAAGCGTTTCCATATGTTTTTTATGCAACACATATGGACTTTCTTGAATAGTTGGGTTGAAAATACTAACCGTTGAAAAATAAAAAATCGGTTTTTCTATCGACTGATTCAAAAGTAGATCTCTTTCCCTTTTAAATGAGAAATCACTTTTTTCTGAAGAATCTGAAACTCCCGAACAAAATAATGTTAAACCGTCATGGTGTATTTCACTTAGATTCTTTGCCAGAAGACCGTTTCCTATTATCATCTGAAATATTTTCTAATTGCAAAAGTAATGTTTCGAAGAGATTTATCCAGTTAAATTTCTCCAATACCATGGATTTTGCATTCAATTTTCGCAAATCTAATTCTTGTTTAGTTATGCTATTGGCCAATACAATGGCATTTACGAGAGATTTTACATTTCCAGGCTTTATCAACCAGCCATTATTGCCTTCAACAACCGCCGAAACGGCACCTACATCGCTGGCGATAGGACACAAACCCCTGGACATAGCTTCTACTAATATGGTGGGAAATCCTTCCGCTAACGATGGAACCAATAAACAATCACATTTGTCTGATAGTTCTCTAATGGTTTCTGCGGTTTGGTTTCCATGATAAATGTAATTTGTTGCCTTAAGTTGCTCTTTTTCTGGCACAATACCCACAAAGTGAATTTCAGGCCAAATGCCCATCTTTTGTAATTGAATCAAAGCGGATTTTAAAATATGGTACCCTTTTCTATATTCATATCGGGCTACAAATAGAAATTTTCGAGAACCACTTTGACCGTAGATTGAAGATTTCGGTTCAAGCCAAAAAGCGTCAATTCCGCCGTATTGTTCTATGATTTGTGATTCAGATTTCCCAGTATCAAGAAGCAATTGCTTTATTTTACCGCCGTAGCTTAAAATGTAATCACTGTTTTTAATGATTGCTCTTGCAGGCATTCGTAAAATGAACTTGACGAACCAATCTTTTATTGAAAATGAAGGTTGGAACATTTCCAAACCATGAAGTTGAGAAATAACGGGTATGTTAATGGACTTGCGGTTTAGAAGCAAATGCCAAGCGGTAAAGCCCTTTGCAAGAATCAGGTCAAATTTTTCGGGGCTTGATTCAATTAAATGGGTAATTTTTTTAGAATAGATCCAACTTTGGATTAAATAATGGCCAGGAAAATTTGGAATCAAAGGTGTGGATATAAATTGGATATGTATATTGGGAGGAATGCCCTCTGGAAATAACTTTGCTGCAATATCTTCGCTGGCAATTTCTTGGCTATTGGTAGTGAAAATGGTTAACGAATGTTTAGTATGGGCAAAGTTTTTAACAAGATAGTATGCATGTTTTTGCATCCCTCCAATAGCGAATGGATATATTCCATCTGTGAGAAAAAGTATATTCAATATTTTACAAAATTCGTAATTAAAGTTGAATAATGTGCGGTATTAATGGTATTTATGGATTAAAAGATGAATTTAGGATTAAAGACATCCTGGTTCACATGAATGCTTCAATTGCACATAGAGGCCCAGATGCTCAAGGCGTATTTAGTCGCGGGGGTATTGGTTTGGGGCATCGCCGACTTAGCATTATAGATCTTACAGAAGGAGGAAGACAACCCATGCTGAATGCATCCGCGAATCTTGCAATGGTTTTCAATGGTGAAATTTATAACTATAAAAAGTTAAAAGCCCTGTGTAAAGACTACCCTTTCAGAACTGAAACAGATTCGGAAGTAATTTTAGCACTTTACCAAAAGTATGGAGATGCTTGTTTTGAGCAATTGGATGGTATGTTTGCTATAGCCATATGGGATGATGAAAGGAAAAAACTTGTTTTGGCCAGAGATCGCATGGGAAAAAAGCCACTTTATTATTCTTGGGTAAATGATATCTTTATTTTTAGTTCGGAAATTAGGGGATTGCTTGCTTCAAATTTGTTTTCTCCGGTCCTGAACGCTGAGGGTTTTAACAATTATGTGCAATACCAAACAGTGTATTCTCCAGCTACAATTTTAAAGAACGTATTTATGTTAGAAACCGGCAGCACCATGACCATTTCACATGGCGTAACGGAAACAAAGAAATTTTGGAGTATTGATAGGGCAAAAGAGAAATATACGTTGCCAGGTCCCTATGATAAAGTAATTAAACAAACACGGGAATTGTTTTTTCAAGCGGTTGAAAAACGTTTAATTTCTGATGTATCCCTTGGTGCTTTTTTATCGGGCGGCATTGATAGCAGCAGCGTTGTGGCGGCTATGGCACGAGTTTCCGGTTCTACAATTAAAACTTTCAATGTAAGTTTTGAAGATGAATCTGCATTTTCAGAGAAAGTATTCGCAGAAATGGTTGCCAAAAAATTCAATACCGAGCATCAAACCATTTCCTTAAAATCAGAGGATTTTCTTTCAGAAATACAAGAAGGTTTAAATGCGATGGATCATCCCAGCACAGATGGATTAAATACCTATGTTGTATCCAAATACACGAAACAAGCTGGCATAACAGTGGCCTTGAGTGGATTGGGAGGAGATGAATTATTTGGAGGATATCCTGTATTCAACCAATTGAAAAAGTGGCAAAAATTTCGCGTATTAGGATCCATTCCTTTTCCGATAAGAAGGGCATTGTTAAATGCAGTTGCAAAAAGGGTTTCTCCTAACAAAGTGGGAAGAATGGCCCAAATTGCGGAGATAAAAAAATGGAATTGGATGGATATATATCCCGTATTTAGAATGGTACTCAGCAACCGTGAGATGGAAGCCGCCGGATTGAAACCATACTTTGTAAAAGGGCTAGAACGCAATGAAAATGTAGGATACAAATTGCTCAGTGAAATTTCAATTGCAGAATGTAAAACATACATGGAAAATGTTTTGTTAAGAGATGCGGACCAAATGAGTATGGCAAATGCCTTAGAGATAAGAGTGCCATTCTTAGATAAGGATCTTGTCGAATTCGTGCTTTCTTTGCCCGATGATTTTAAACCCATAGTGCCAGGCAAAAAATTACTTATAGACGCAATGGGTGATTTGCTGCCAGAAGAAGTTTGGAACCGCAAAAAAATGGGATTTACCTTTCCCTGGAAGAAATGGATAAATAGGGAATTAAAATTATTTTGTTCTGATCATTTAGATTATTTGACCCAATGGAAATTGCTTAGCAACGAATATATAAGTCAATTAAAAGCCGATTTGGATTTGCCAGAAAATCCAAATTGGATAAAGGTGTGGAATTTGGTTGTGCTAAGCAATTGGATGCAAAAAAACAATATACAAGTTGAATAAAAAAAAGATACTCATCACAATCGATTGGTTTGACCCAGCCTACAAGGCTGGCGGCCCAATTATCTCCATTGTAAAATTGGTTGAGAATATGTGCGATATATATGATTTTTATATACTTACTGGCGCAAGAGATGATGGAGATTTAGAAATTTTACCAGGTATTAAAACCGATTCGTGGATTGACTGGAAAGGCATTGCGCAAGTTTATTATGTAAGTCCAGCCGAAATTTCAAGAAAAAACATTTTTCAAATTCTCGACAACTGTGATGCCGACATTTACTATATCCAAGGCGTATTTTCATTGTATTTTTCAATATATCCATTAATTTGGTGGCACCAAGCATCGAAGGAAAAGGCAATTGTTGCTGCCAGAGGCATGTTTCACGCTTCTGCATTGGCAGTAAAAAAACGAAAAAAATTGGTTTACATGTATGCCGCAAAAATAATGGGATGGTTTCACCATATTCGGTTCCATAGCACCAATCCGGAAGAAACTGTGCAATTGAGGCGCATCCTTGGGAATGAGGCAGAATACGCCGAAGCTAGCAATTTTCCTAGAATATTGGCTTTTAAGCCAGAAATGCATACAAAAAATGAAAATGAATTAAAATTGCTCAGTGTTGCAAGAATATCCCCCGAAAAAAATTCATTGTTTTTATTGGATGTTATGACGTTGGTTAAATCTCCGATAAAATTGACAATTGTAGGCAATTATAGCGATGAAAATTACTTTAAACAATTCACAAAAAAACTAGAAAAAATGCCTTCGCATGTTAAAGTAATTTATGCTGGGCATAAAATAATAAAAGAATTGCAAAAATATTACGATTCCAATCACGTATTTATTTTACCTACTACGGGTGAGAATTTTGGGCATAGTATTATTGAAGCTCTCTCTTCTGGAATGCCATGTATAATTTCCAAGAATACACCCTGGAATGGACTTGAATCGAGGAGCTGCGGCTATAACTTAGAAAACAATGTGCAAGAATATGCTGATAAAATAGATGCGTATTATCAATTAGCCAAAGATGTTTTTGCGCAACAAGCTTCCAACGCAAGAGCCTATGCAGAGGAGAAAATTGATTTACAGGGAACGAGACAATCTTACATTGAATTATTTAAATAATGCTGCCAACAAAGAAAAAAATTGGAATTTTAGGTGGCGGGCAACTAGGCAAAATGCTGATTGAAGCTTCTCGTCCTTGGAATATTAATAATACAATACTTGAAGCGGATCTGAACTGTCCAGCAGCGCTAGTGGCAGATAAAGTGATTTTAGGTAATCTTTATGATGCCGATAAAATACGCGAAATTGCAAGCGAAGTTGATGTCCTTACCTATGAGATTGAACATGTAAATACGGATGTTTTGTTGGCACTAGAAGCTGAAGGTTTGGAGATTATTCCTTCACCTAGAATTCTTCAAATCATTCAAGACAAAGGCCTTCAAAAACAATTTTTTGAGAAGAATTCTATTCCATCCGCCCAATTTAAATTGGTGGCAAAAAATGATGAATTTGTGGCGTGTATGCATCATTTTACTGGTGAGAAAGTGGTGCTTAAATTCAGGACAGGGGGATACGATGGAAAAGGCGTTCTAATTGTTAAAAAAGAGGATCTCATTCAAGGAAAAGTAATTATAGACCAACCCTGTTTAATTGAACAATACCATGAGAATATTGTCGAATATGCTGTGATTGTTGCTCGAGGAAAGGATGGTGAATCTGTTTCATTCCCCTCCATTGAAATGTACTTTAATCCAATTACAAATTTAGTAGAGTTTTTATTTTCTCCAACAAGAATGGATGAAAAATTGGATCAAGAGTGCAGAAAAATTGCAATGGCTGCCATTGAAGCTTTTAATGGTCCAGGTTTGTTTGCAGTGGAGTTATTTGTTGACCAAGGTGGCGAGGTTTTGGTGAATGAAATTGCACCTAGACCGCACAACAGCGGCCATCATACCATTGAGGGCTGCTATACTTCGCAGTTCGAGCAATTGAATAGAATTTTATTGGGATTCCCGCTAGGTAGTACACAATTAATACAGCCTGCCGCCATGTTAAATTTGGTTGGACCAGAAAATTTTACAGGAGAATATGTCCTTACCAATACCGAAGATTTATTGGCAATGGAAGGTGTTTATATTCATTTGTACAATAAGAATGTAATAAAGCCAAATCGCAAAATGGGGCACATAACGATATTGGCAGAGACGCTAGACGAGGTTTTTTTAAAGGCTGAAAAGGTAAGAAAATGGCTTACTTTCAAATCGGTTTGATGCTTTGCCATATTCAGAAGAAATAAATAATATTTAGTGTCGGCAATTTTAGGAATATCTGCTTTTTATCACGATTCTGCTGCTGCGATTCTTGTAGATGGCAAAATTATTGCGGCGGCTCAAGAGGAAAGATTTACAAGAAAAAAACACACTGCTGAATTTCCAAAGAATGCCATTCAATATTGTTTGGAAACCTCTGGCTTTTCCTTGGATGAATTAGAAGCGATTGTATTTTATGATAAGCCGCTATTGAAATTTGAAAGAATATTGGAAACCTATTATGCGTTTGCGCCGAAGGGTTTGTTGTCTTTTTTAAAGTCGATGCCAATCTGGATTCGAGAAAAATTGTTTCTAAAAAAATTGATTAAGGATGGACTTGCCGAAATAGGAAAATTTGAGAAAAAAAAACTTAAAATCCTTTTTCCAGAACATCACTTATCTCATGCCGCGAGTGCATTTTTTACATCGCCATTTGTAGATGCGGCTATTCTGACGATAGATGGCGTGGGCGAGTGGGCAACCGCAACCATATCACACGGGAAAGGCAATGAAATTAAGATACTTAAAGAAATGAAGTTTCCGCATTCTTTGGGGCTATTATATTCTTCCTTCACGTATTATCTTGGTTTTACAGTAAATTCTGGAGAGTATAAATTAATGGGTTTGGCTCCATATGGCAATATTGAGGCCCAGAGGACGCAAGATTTTATTCGAATTATTGAGCAAAAATTGATTAAAATATTTGAGGATGGCTCTATATGGTTGGATAAAGAATATTTTAATTTTGCCACTGGGCTTACCATGGTTAAAAATGGGAAATGGGAAGAACTATTCGGCTTTCCAAAACGGACAGAGAGTGATGATTTATTGCAAGCGCATTGTGATTTGGCTCTGGCAATTCAAAAGGTTACCGGGGACATTGTATTAAAAATGGCAAAAACAGCATTCAGTTTAACAGGTTCTTCAAATTTATGCTTGGCAGGTGGAGTGGCCTTAAATTGCGTATCCAATGGGATGTTGAAAAATTCCGAAATTTTTAAAAATATATACATTCAACCGGCCTCAGGTGATGCGGGCGGTGCATTGGGTGCGGCATTGGCTGTGAATTACATGTATTTTAACCATCCAAGGCTTGAGCCAATTGAAGGCGATATTATGGAGGGCACCTACCTAGGACCTGACTTTTCGGACAAGGAGATATTAAGAATGTGTAATGCCTTTAAGTCGAAGTTTAAAAAAGTAGATGATTTCGACAAACTCTCTGCAGAAATTGCAGATTTAATAGCGGCTGGAAATGTAATAGGGTGGTTTCAGGGCAGAATGGAGTTTGGACCGCGAGCCTTAGGTAATCGAAGTATTATTGCAGATGCAAGGAATGAATTTATGCAAAAGAAATTGAATTTAAGCATCAAATATCGGGAGGGGTTTCGGCCTTTTGCCCCTGCTGTTTTAGAAGAAGACTGTCACCAATATTTTGATCTTGAAACAAAATCGCCATATATGCTTTTTGTTACTCAAATTAAGGAGAGCATAAAAAATTTACAAGCAACTTTGACCATAGAATCGAGTATGATGGGACGTTTGTATCAGAAGAGGGGTTTAATACCTGCTGTTACCCATGTTGATTTTAGCGCCCGGGTGCAAACTGTGAGTAAAGCAACAAATCCAAGATTTTGGACTTTAATACAAAAATTTAAAGAAAAAACCGGTGTGGGTGTGGTTATTAATACAAGTTTCAATGTAAGAGGAGAACCAATTGTTTGCACCCCAAAAGACGCATTTCAGTGTTTTATGGCAACAGACATGGATTGTTTGGTAATTAATAATTTCGTGTTCATGAAAAAAGATCAACCATTTTGGGATCAAAAGGATAAATGGGGTTTTAAGTTTGACAAGGATTAACAAAAGAATATTCATAAGAAAACAGGAATTAAAATGGATTTTATAAAAGATCTTTGGCAATTTATGAGAGAGAGAAAAAAATTTTGGCTTTTGCCAATAATTGTAGTTTTGCTCCTATTGGGTATTTTGCTTGTTTTTGGCGGAAGCAGCGCAGTAGCACCTTTTATTTATACTTTGTTCTAATATGCATTCAAATTCAGAAAAAAACAACACCAAAGTTCTGCTTACAATAACCCTAGGTTTTATATTTATATTTTTAATATTTAAAATAAAATGGGCGTTGGTTGCTGCTGTGCTGATTGGTGTTATTGGCATAAGTTCTGACACCTTGAGTCTATACGTTGCAAAAGCCTGGATGAAAATCACTGCTATCTTAAGTTTTATTGTGCCCAATATTTTATTAACCATTATTTACTATTTTATTTTATTTCCAATCGCATGGTTATCCAGGCTTAACAAAAACCCCTTATTGTTAAAAAGAAATATGGAGACTACGTTTACAGATTGGGAAGGAAAAATAGATAAGGCATATTTTGAACGACCATGGTAATGAATGGAAACCAGATATGCATTTATAATTTGCAACACAAATAGCTAAATCAAACGAATTTGAAAAAAATTATTTCAGTCATTGGCGCGAGGCCTCAGTTTATTAAAGCGGCACCAATTGAGGTTGCAATTGCCGAACATAAATCCTTAAAGCATTATTCAGTGCACACTGGTCAGCATTATGATCCAAATATGTCTGATATTTTCTTTAATGAATTGGGTTTAGAAACACCTCATATAAATTTGAATGTTGGGAGTGGAACACATGCTTCGCAAACGGCTCAAATTCTTTTG
>Ga0209181_10002553_pt1 | contig 29622 bp, 30 predicted proteins | sample MAT05_FD_187208 | JGI IMG/M metagenome (GOLD analysis project Ga0209181, IMG submission 187208) | Freshwater microbial communities from Lake Fryxell liftoff mats and glacier meltwater in Antarctica - MAT-05 (SPAdes) (version 2) | ecosystem: Environmental > Aquatic > Freshwater > Ice > Liftoff...
TCCAACTCCCAATCTGCAGATCGGGATAGCTCCATTGGGCTTTTCTTAAGGGGAGCTAATCCAAAAGAAAACATTGTAAATCCTCAATGCTATAGGCATCGGAGAGCTGGTGTCCGTTAATAAAAATTGTTGGTGTAACCTGCATACCCATTGTTTTACATCAACTATTCTTTGATGTTACTTTATTTCCTGTTTGCTTGGTTCGTCTTCCTTCCTTGCAATCGCCTTTCAAAAAAATTAAGCAGATCGGAGACGTTGCATGTGCCAGAATGTACTATATACTATACGAAGTATAATCAAATAATGGTGACCGATTAATTTAATTTTTCTTCAAGAATTTTTAACAACACTGTATAATTATCATCATCATTTGATTGAACGTTTTGATAAATAATTTGCCCATGTCGATTTAGTAAATAATATTGAGGTATAAAAATGATAGAATATAAATCCCTAATCCTTTGTTTAATAAAATATTCCTCAATATCACAAGTCTGTATCCATGGCATTTGACTTTTTTTTACAGCTTCAATCCAATTGTATTTTCCATCGTCAATTGACACTGAAATTAATTGTAATCCTTTGCTTTTATACAAGCTATCTATTTTTTTCAATATTGGAATACCTCTTTTGCATGGACCACACCAAGAGGCCCAAAAACAAAGTAGTACGTATTTCTTATTCTTAAACTGCGAAAGAGAATATTTTTCGCCTAAGTCTGATTTAAATTTAAAGTCTGGTGGGACTTTATTTAAATCTAAAGCAATTCTTCTTTGTAATACATTATATGTTTTCCTGCCTTCCGGAGTAATTTTTAATTTTGCATTAAATTTTGAATATAATCCATACAAACTATCTGCTGAAATTTGTGTTGTATTCAAGATTGAATTTATAAAATGGTATAGAGAGAAATAACTGTCAGGATTTTTTAAAATAAATTCTATTTTTTTATCTAGTACTTTTCGGTTAGCCTCAATTAGTTTAGGTCTCAAGGAATCCATTTTTTTTTCATAAAAATTATTTCCTATTGAATTTGCGTATTCGCCAATGCTTTTGCTAGAATCTTCAGTTGACTTAATAAAAATTTGGTATTTAATTTGTAAATCTATAAATGGAATATTGATATAGTTAATGGTATAAATAGTTTCTTTTATGTTTACATCCTCAATTTCTAATCCCATTTTTTTACTTGTTATAAAAAAACTGCCATCGCTAATTTGCTTTCCATCTTTAAACATTTCCATATAAACGCATTCGTATTTATTTTTTATGGTTTCTGTAAAATAGAATTTACCATTAATTATTTCTGATGTTATTGAAGTATAGTGTGGCTTTCCATTAAATTTTCCAAGAAGTTTGATTTGGGCTCCATTAAATTTTTTATTCGCTTTTCCATTAATTTCAAACACTCCCTGGGAAAATATATTAACTACTACGTTAATTTGCAAAATTATAATCAATAAAATTCGTACTAAGTATTTCATTATTAACAGTATTAAATTGAAGCCAATGCTATGTGACACATAACATTGGCTTTTAAAATCAATTTTACCATCCAGTACAGATTGCTCTAGAGTCTACTCCTGCTTTATCTACGGAGCAACAGCAGTGCTCAGTATTTCCAACATAATATGAACCACAGGTTCCAGTTTCATTACATGGTGTAGCAGAATATCAAATGGTGCCTCCATCAACCGTTTCCAGTCCCGCCATAATATTCTTCATCTCAGTCCTGCTGAGTTTGCCTTGTATATTTGCAAGGCTCATTTTTTGTGTTTGCATATTTTTTAAATTTAAAAGTTTTTAAAATTGTTTTTGTCTGAACTTTTAGTATCATAGGCTTTGGCTGCCAACCACCGGCATGCGCATACCAATGTAGTTCCGTTGGCTTTTCTTTCAGGGAACTATTCCAACAAAAAATATTGTAAATCCTCAATGCTAATGGAACCAGAGAGTCGTCGTCTATTTACAAGTATTTAAGTGTAAATTCTATAGTTTATGCTTTGTACGATTTTTTTTTGAATACTAACTTACTTTGAATGTTGCCAGCAAGTTTTTAATAAACTCTTTTTCCCAGATTAATAAGGTTGGTAAAAGTTTATATGCCTTTCCAGCTTATTTAATATCGCTCTTTAGTGCGCAAGTTCCCACGCCAACACAAGGACTCGGGAGCACGTTGCTGCAAAGAAATTGTTAACTTTTAGAATTAAAATAGTTTAAAATCATTCAAAAATTTCCTGCAATTTTACTTCCAATAGTCCATCTCCTTCTGTTCCTTTATACCTGCCAATTATTATTCCGGACGGATCAATCAAAATTTTTGTTGGTAAAAGCATTACATTGTATTTTTCACTTATCGACTTTGTTTGGTCAATTTCACCCTTTTCATTTTTTTGTAATCCTCGTAATACATGATGCCACATTCCTACTTTGTCACTTTCAATTGCTTTCTTCCAGGCCTCTTCCTTAAAATCATTATCGGCTACGCCCATAATTTCAAGTCCCTTGTCATGATATTTATTATACAGTTTAATAAGACTGGGAAAGTTTTTCCGACAGGGTACACACCAATCTGCCCAAAAATCAAGGAGTACATATTGCCCCTGGAAATTGGCTAAGCTGATAATTTTTTTGGTGTAAGAAATAGAAGTGAAATCAGGAGCACGTATTCCCGCCAGACCTAATTTAAGTTTTGGTATTAATTCTTTTAATCGAATACCATAGATACTGCTTTGTAAAGCCTTGTTCATATTGTAGTAGTATTTGCGCAATGTATCCGTTGGTAATTGTCTGTAGTAAAATTGAAGTAAATAACCTGTAACAAAAGAATTTGGATGGGATGTAAAGAAGTTACAGTCTAATAGCCTCAGTTCCTCATAGTAGGATTCCATTTCTACATCAGGTTTATCTTTATTTCCTTTTTCAAACTCAGTAATTACTTGTTTGTGTTTTTCCCGAATCATTTTTTTCTTTTCATTTAAACTATCATATTCGAATTGAGTTTTAGAACCCGAAACCATGACTACTTCAAATGGGTTGGTGGCTATTCTTATTTCCATTTTTGTTGGCTCAATAAAGATGATCGCAGTCTGGTCATCTATTACTTTGTCTCTTGTTAGTTTAACAAAAACCACCGCTGGATCAGTAGTAAATCCTTTAAAGAAAAAACGGCCATCAATAATTTTACAACTATCACTAATTCCTTTTTGAAGGGTATTGGAATAATAGTTTATGTAAACTTTATCTTGATTTTCTGCTATTGCAGAACCCTTTAAATAAAACACTTCTGATAAAGGTTGCCCTATACCAAATAACGGATATAAACAAAGTGTTATTAAGGAAAACCTTAAAAATGAAATTATCAAAAATTTCCTCGTTAGAAATGAGATCTTTAATAGGGGATTCATAATCAGTTTATTTATTTTGATTGAGTTTAAATTAATTCAATGCTCTAAGTACCCAAATAATAGTATTTGCCTGACTTCAAATTTTATCTTACGGTGTTACCATTGTTTTCGTCACCTGAACTTATGCATTAATTGCCAAAGAATGATTGAAGGATTTAGCTGGTAGTTAAATCCATAAAAATGATTTTCACAAAGAATATGTAAGACAATAAACGAAGCTATTTCTTGCAGATAGCTTCGTTTATAAGGTTATCGAGGTGCTACACAAATGGTACTACTATTCGTTGCATTTGCTTCACATCTGAATGGGGAGCAGCAGCCTAGCGACGGAGCATATCCGCAATCGTAACTAAACTCGGTTAAGCAATCTTGTCCCCCAATCGTTTCGTCTCCTCCCCCCGCCATAATATTCTTCATCTCAGTTCTGCTGAGTTTGCCTTGTATATTAGCAAGGCTCATTTTATTTTTTTGCATGTTTTTTAAATTTGAAATTTTTTAAAATTGTTTTTGTCTGAACTTTTAGTATCATAGGATTTGGCTGCCAACCACCGGTATGCGCATACTAATGTAGTTCCGCTGGCTTTTCTGTTGGGGAACTATTCCAAAAGAAAATATTGTAAATCCTCAACGCCATAGCTATTCGAGAATTAGTATTGAGTTATAAATTTTTATTAGGTAAATCAACTATTTATTTCTGTCATTTTTTTAGTTAATTCCTGGGCTATAGATTATTAATCTTTAATTCTTCGCTTTTTCAATCTCTAAAGCAATGTTTGAGCTTTCGCCCATAAACACGATTTCCCCTTTTTTATCAATAATAAATTTTGAGGGTATTGCAAATACTCTAAAAATGTCCACCACTTTGTCTTTTGTATCTAGCAGCACATTAAAGTTGTAATTACCGTCGGTCATTAGCTTTTGTGCCATTTCCTGCATTTTTTCCGGAGATTTATTTTCCCATACGTCGATGAAAAGAAATACAACTGAACTGTCTTGCTTATAGTTATTTACCAGTTCCTGCATTGCCGGAAATGATGCCCGGCAGGGCACACACCAGGTTGCCCAAAAGTCTATTACTACTACTTTATTTTTAAAAGAGGAAAGTGATATATTTTGTCCTTTGAGGTTTTTTAGTATAAAATCATTCGCTTTCAGTACACCGAATTTTGCTTTAATAGATTCGCTCATTTTTTGTTTTGCCAATAAATTAGATTTTTTCTGTAGGTTATTGAATTCATTCTCAGGCAACTGCAATTGTTTATAAATCGATTGCAATTGCTTCGTCATGGTTGGTGAGTTTATACCATTTAACAGTTGCTGTTCGATTATATGTTTGGTATAAGCAGCTCCTTTCACTTTTTCTGTATACACAGTGTATCGTTCCAATCCGTCTGTATTTAATTCACTTCCTTGTTTATAAACCTGATCCTGATAATAAAAGGCGGAGTCGTATTGTCCGGTTTTATACAAAATCAGTGCATAAGTATCAGAAAAAGTATTGAGAGTGCGCTTTAGTTCCTTTACTTGCTGATCATCTTTTGGGAGACTTTTTATTTTTTTTTCTGTAAAGGCTAATGTCTTTCCAGAAAGACTTTTTGCAGTTTGTAAATCGCCTTTCACACTGTCAATCTGTTTTCCGGTTAATTTATAAACAAAATTATTATAGAGCTTTGCGATAGTGATTTTGTCCTCCATGAGTGACTCATATTTATTTAAGCCTGTCCAGTCGTTTTTATTTAGTAACGATGAAATTATATTTGTATAAAAGAAATCTCTTGTTACAGTAGAGGTGTCTTTAAAACGTTTAGTGTATTCAACCATTGAAGCTAATACAGATTTTTCTGTCATGGCTTCGCTTGAATTAAATTTAGACCAAAAAATATCTTTTGCCATTATTCCGTTGGGATAAGTCTCAATTGCCTTTTTCTCAATTGCTTGTATTTCCGAATCCATTTTAAGTAATTGATAGATAACTTTAGCATTTACCCATTTTGATTCATCCTTTTGGGTTAGTGTCATTTTGTTAGCATAAGCGAGCAGTTGCAACTTTACTGTGTCGTTCTTTTCTTTGTACAAAATTGTCAGGTAATTTAAATAACTGTCTCTTTCCTTAAGTTCTGGATGCCTCTTATAAGCATCTTCATACATTTTGAGAAGTGAGGCAGCGGGCATTTTTTTTATTTTAAGAAAAAACTGAGCGTAACCATTAAGTATTCCGGCCAAAGAGATGTTTTCGAATGTATATCGTTTTCCTTTTTTATCATGTAAATATGAAATGTAGCCCTCCTCATTATTGTTATCCAATATCTGATTATTACCGTCTGCTACACTAAATAGTAACACTGCAGTTGAATCGGGAGCGGTAAACGAAAACGTAAAACAATTGTTTACTTTAACAACTGGGAATTTCTTTAAAAAGGTTTGTTTTCCTGTTTGGTAAACTACCCAGAACTCCACTTTGTCAGGTGTCGATAAGCGACCCGGTGGTATGTAGGAGTAAGTAACTGCCATATCCACCTTGGGCTTTATTTCTCCTGATGTAATGTTGCCTTTATTCTGCCCAAAACAACATGAAATTGTAAATAGCAACGATAAAAATGCAGTAATGATGTTCATATAATATTTTTTGTTTAAAGTGGTTCTATCCCAGCTTTGTGTGCTGCGCTAAATTTTAAAAAAAAAGCCAGTAGAGTTTAAAAATAGGAATACCATTCCCTTTTAATAATCCGGGAATAGTATCCTTAATATGTGTTTTCTATGAGCACATTCCTCCAACGGAACAGGTACATCCAAATGAAGCTTGTGTGCAGGTGCCTAATGCACTTGTACCGTAATTCCAACAAAATGTTGGACATGTTCCGACCGCTTCGTCTTTCCCAGCCATTACCTTTTTCATATCTTCCCTGCTGAGTTTGCCTTGTATATTTGCAAGGTTCATTTTTGTTGTTTGCATTTTCTTTAAATTTAAAGATTGATAAAAATTGTTTGCGCCTTTATTTTTTAGCAACACAGGCTTTGGCTGCCCAACCACCGGCATGCGCATAAAAAATGGCTTTTTTCTATTCACTTACATCATAAACATTTATTAGTTTTGAATGTTATCCGCAAGCATTTTTTTCAAAGAATTAAAATTGTTTTTCCCTCCTTCCCGCCAAATGCCAATTATAACACCTTTGGGATTGATTAATATTTTCAGGGGTATTGTACTAACAAAATAGGACTTCGTAATCTTTTCGTTGATTAATGAATTTGTCCAGATATTAATTCCATGCTGTTCGATGGCTTTCAGATATGCTGATGTATCACTGTCTTTCGAAATACTGATAATCTCAAAACCATATTTTTTGTACTCACGGTAAAGTTCTTTTATCTGTGGGAAATCTTGCCTGCATGGCCCACACCAACTTGCCCAAAAATCAAGTAACACATATTTACCTTTCAATGAAATAAGTGAAAACGGATTTCCCAACAAATCATTCTGTACAATTTCAGGAGCCATCATACCTACACTAACTTTATAAGAGTCAATTTTCTTTTTGATGTATCTACCAAAATAACCATCCTGATCATTCTTCGATAGCTGGCTATACTTGTCTGCTATTTTTTTTACATCTTCATCGGATGGATTGTTTAATAATGATGTATATTTATTAAGTACATAGTTTTTTACAATTGAGGATGGCTTTGCCTGCAAATATTTATAGTACACATTTGCATTCATCTCTTTTTTAATTGAATCAATTTCAATTTCAGATTGTGTCATCCCTTGTGTATCTGCATTAGCTTCATATTCTGAAAGAACCCTAAAAATTGGTTGTAATTGTAGCCTGTATGGTTCGGCTCTTTCCTCCAACAGTTTATATTCAATGTATGCCCGGGAACCGGAAATTTTTGCATTGGAAAACGAATCTGAAGAAGAAATCAAAACTGTAGCTGGTTCAGCTATAAGTGTAAGCATGAACCCTTTTTTATACCTGTTAGGACTGTCGGAGCTTTTAGCAAACAAAGTTATCATAGTGGTTACTCCTGTTTGGAGCTTAAAACTGTATTTATTGTTTGTTACTTTCGCACTATCAAACCCATCTTTGCTGTCATCCAGGCATATCATGTAAATATATTTGAGAGGTTCTTTAAAATGGCGAATTGATCCATTAATGACTAACTCTCCTTTTTTTCTGGTGTTTGTTTTTTTTTGAGTAAGTGCTATTAACGGGGTAATTATAAAGAGAAATAAAAGAATTTTTTTCATTGCTAAATATTAATGTATGAAGTGATTTAGTTTGTAGTTATTTACTAAAGCTTACGCAAATAGTAGTAAAATGATGGTGTCTCAAAAACAAAAGCGACACCATCATTTAATTAAGCAATCTAACTGCTTGTATCCTTTCCTCCGAAGGCATTATCGGTACTACAGTAGCTTTCGCAGGTATCGCAACTTACCATACCAGCAATTGAACCATTTTTGCAAGTACAATGCATTCCGTTTTCTCCCCCAACCGTTTCCACTCCGGCCATTATATTCTTCATCTCAGTCCTGCTGAGTTTGCCTTGTATATTTGCAAGGCTCATTTTTGTTGTTTGCATGTTTTTTAAATTTAAAAGTTATTAAAATTGTTTTTGTCTGAACTTTTAGTATCACAGGCTTTGGCTGCCAACCACCGGCATGCGCATACCAATGTAGTTCCGTTGGCTTTTCTTTCAGGGAACTAATCCAACAAAAAATATTGTAAATCCTCAATGCTGTAGGCATCAGGAGTTTGTTATCCGTTTAAATAGCGCATTGCTGTAAAATTTTTATTTTGTTAATGGTGGTACAGGGGAAGCAGTTTGTAATCTTTATTGTTATATAAAGATTGTAATAATATTTGAATAAATGCACTTTAGCCAGGTTGTATTTTACAACTACTTTCTAAGCGTGTATACTGCCGTTCTATTTTTGTAAATTTGCCACATGTCCACTCAGCCTCAACGCATCATCGCACACTTCGATCTCGATTCATTTTTTGTATCGGTAGAAGTATTGAATGACCCTTCCTTAAAAGGCAAACCTGTTTTTGTGGGCGGCAGCGAAAGGGGCGTGGTAGCGGCCTGTAGCTATGAGGCACGTAAGTTTGGCATACATTCCGGCATGCCATCTAAAAAGGCGTTGCAACTTTGTCCGCAGGCAATTGTATTAAAAGGCACCCGAAGCGAATACAGCAAATATTCCCGTTGGGTTACGCAGATCATTGCATCCAAAGCGCCTCTGTTTGAGAAAGCATCCATTGATGAGTTTTACCTTGACCTTACCGGGATGGATAAGTTTTTTAAACCGCTGCAATGGACGATTGAGTTGCGCCAGCAAATTATTGATGAAACACATCTGCCAATTTCGTTTGGGATGGGTAGCAATAAGATGATTGCCAAAATTGCCACGGATGAGGCAAAGCCCAATGGTTACCTACAAGTGCCACCCGGAAAAGAAAGGGAATTTTTGGCGCCGATGCCGGTCAATAAAATTCCTGGTGTAGGCGATCATACGTGGGAAGTACTGAAAGCGATGGGCATTTACACCATCAACGACATCAATCTTAAAACCAATGCAGAGCTGGAAGAACGGTTGGGTAAATGGGGCAGCGATTTATGGAATAAAAGTTTTGGGATTCATAACGGCGAAGTAACGCAATACCATGAAGCCAAATCCATTTCATCTGAAAATACCTTTAACGAAAATCAAACAGATATGCATTTTCTGATGGGTGAAGTGGTAAGGCTGTCAGAAAAAATTGCTTTTGAATTAAGACAGGATGGAAAAGTGGCCGGCTGTATTGCCATAAAAATCAGGTATCCCGATTTTGAAACTACCAGCCGCCAGACTACGGTACCCTTCACCTGTGCCGACGACGAGATTATACCGGTAGCCAAAGACTTATTTCATAAATTATACCGGAAGGGGATGCCCATCCGTTTACTAGGAGTGCGCTTAAGTGAACTAACCAATGAAGCGATACAGACTAATTTATTTAATGACACCGCCCGAAAAAGCGATTTGTACAAAGCCATAGATGACGTAAAGAACAGATTTGGCAAAATGAAACTGAGAAGGGCTTCCGGCGGTCCGTCATCTCCCAAAGGGAAAACTTAAATTCATTTTTAGGTGGAATTGCAGATCTTATATCAGTGAAGATTGCTGATAAAAAAACACGTAAACAATTCTATCCATCATTCTCTCATACTATCGGTCACTCCATTCACATACATCACTCATTATTGGAAATTGATCACTGATAATTCATCATTACTCATCCATTCATCCTCTCATTACTCAATTATTCATTACTCAATTATTCCTTGCTCATTACTCTTCCATTTATCCTCTCATCCACTCATTGTTCATTACTCATTATTCATTTTTCATTACTCATTATCTTTCCATACATCCTCTCATCCACTCATCACTCATTCCTCATCCACTCATTAATTCCCGTCTATCAGCTCTGCCAGCGTCTTTTTCTCCAATATCTTCAATGTGGCATCTCTCGTTATTCTCATGGCTTTATTTAAGCCGCAGGTAGCTTCATCGCAATCCTCACACTTTTCGTAAAAATTGATACTCACACAGGGGAGCAACGCAATTGGACCACCCACCAGCCGGATCGCCTGGGCAAGGGTAGTTTTTTTAGGATTTTCAATCAAATAATACCCACCCCCTTTGCCTTTCTTACTTTCTAAGATATTATTTTGTTTCAGCTCCAGTAAGATTGTTTCCAGGAATTTGATCGGGATTTTTTTAACGGAAGATATTTCAGAAATAAGTACAGGCCCCTCTCCGAATTTTCCAGCCAGGTATCCCAACGCTTTAAGTGCATATTGTGTTTTTTTCGATAACATGCGAGAAAGGTAATTAAAAATTAAAAATTATTCTACAAATTTAAGTCTACTTAATCAATAGACTACTATATTTGCAAAATAAAATTAAAATATATGAGCCTACATTTAGGGGACATCGCTCCCAACTTTACCGCACAATCATCTCTGGGTGAAATAGATTTTTACCAATACCTGGGAGATTCCTGGGGCATCTTATTTTCGCATCCCGCAGATTATACTCCGGTTTGTACAACCGAATTGGGTAAAACGGCTGCATTGAAAGATGAGTTTGAAAAAAGAAACGTAAAAGTTTTGGCACTGAGTGTAGATCCGGTAGATAAGCACCTTAGCTGGATCAATGATATCAATGAAACACAACATTGTTCAGTAGAATTTCCCATCATTGCAGATGACGACCGCAAGGTTTCCAACCTGTTTGATTTCCTGCACCCCAATGCATCTGCAACCATGACAGTTCGTTCTCTCGTGATTATCGCTCCGGATAAAACAGTAAAGCTAATCATCACTTACCCCGCTTCAACCGGAAGAAATTTTGTAGAAGTATTGCGGGTGATAGATTCACTGCAACTAACAGCTAAATACAGTGTAGCAACTCCAGCAAACTGGACAGCCGGTGAAAATGTAATTGTAGTGCCAACTATTTCAACCGAAGATGCGATTAAGAAATTTCCAAAAGGAGTGGAAGAAATAAAGCCATATTTGAGGTACACACCACAGCCGAATATTGATTAAGAAGCGGGTTGAGTGAATTAACTTTTGCCTTTCCCGTTCTCTTTGGGTACTGGCTGGAGTTCTTTGTGGCAGCATCGTTGTGTCACTCCCTTGTACGGCAAACCTATCTTGAACTTTAATTATGTGATAGGTAAAATATATTGACCAATCTTGACATCTTGAATGGCTTTTAATCAAGCGGATGTTTTTCAAAAAGGTTTTGGATAAATAACAAAGTTTACATCTTTTTTAAAAGATGTAAACTTTGTTATTTATGGCAATGCTTAGTTATATTTATTCTTATTCAATTGCGTAACCAGTGCTCTGATATCTTTTGGTAATTCAGCCACCAGGTCAAATGCTGTTGCTGATTCATCTATAAATTTTAGTTCAAAAGAATGCAATGCTACCCGGTTCAACATCGGTCTTTCTTCCATATCATGTTTACTCAATTTGTATTTCTTTTTGATAGAAGATAATAAAACCGGTTTGCCATCTCCGTACAGCGGATCGCATACAATGGGGTGTCCGATATTTTTACAATGTACCCGTATCTGGTGTGTGCGGCCGGTGTGTATTTGAAATTTCACCAGGCTGTATTTGCCCAGTTCTTCTACGACTTCCCAATCAGTTAAAGAAGGTTTTCCTTTTTGATTGATTACCATCTGGCCTTTAAAAACAGGATGTTCCATAATGGCGCCATCCATGCTGCCGGTTTTTTCGGGCATCGTGCCATGTACCAAACCCATATAATATTTCTCCACTGTTCTTTCTTCAAACTGCTTCGAAAAATATTTGTGCGTGGCTTCGTCCTTTGCAAAAATGATGATGCCACTGGTTTCCCTGTCAAGGCGATGAATGGTAAATATGCTGCCATATTTTTCAATCAGCATGTCCTTTAACGAAGGTTCCGATTGCATCCTGTCTGGTATCGACAATACACCTGCTGGTTTATTGAGTACAATAAAATGATCGTTTTCAAAAATGGTGACTACCGCAGCCAACGCTTTACTGTTGGAGTTATTTTTATTGATGTTGGTTGCTTCGCTCATTATTTATTTTCGGTTGCTGGTTTATCTTTTGTTTGTATTTTTTTATGCGATGCATTCAGGTATTTCAATAACCGGATTTCTTTTTCGCTTAAGAAACGCCATTTGCCTCTTTCCACATTTTTTTTGGTAAGGGTGGCATACATCACACGGTCCAATCCCTTTACATCGTATCCCAGGTGTTCAAAAATGCGGCGAACAATGCGGTTGCGGCCACTGTGTATTTCGATACCAATAATGGATTTGTCTTTGGCATCTGCATAAGCCAGTGAATCGGCTTTAATGATGCCATCTTCCAACGCAACGCCACCCAGAATTTTATCGAAATCAGCCTTGGTAAGCGACTTATCTAATTTGGCTTCATACACTTTGGTAATGTTATAGCTTGGATGCGATAATTTTTGTGTTAGTTCACCATCATTGGTCAGCAGCAAAACACCGGATGTATTTCTATCCAATCTACCTACCGGATAAATCCTTTCGGTAGTGGCCATTTTGGTTAATTGTAAGACGGTCTTTCTTCCCTGCGGATCATCCGTAGTGGTAATGTAATCCTTTGGTTTATTCAATAAAATATACACGAGGTTCTTGCTTACAAATAATTTTTTACCATTGAATTCTACGGTATCTCTTTCCGTTACTTTATGTGCCGGTTCTTTTATTACATCACCGTTTACTTTCACTTTTCCTTCCTTGATGATGGTAACCGCATCTCGTCTGCTACAAACACCGCAATGGGCCACAAATTTATTCAGCGGCATTTCGGCTGTAACGGGTGAGGATGGTCTTACAATACGAGGTGCCTTTGGAACCGGGGCTGGTGCATATTCTTTTTTGATGCCCACTATTTCCTGTACCTGTTCAAAATTGGTTTCAATTGCTTTCACCTTGGTTTCCTTGCGGGAAGTACCTGCCCGATCTGGTTTCGCAGACTTTACCGGAGTGGATGGTGCAACGGGTGGCTGCATGGCTGCATTACGGGCTGCTGCTTTCAACTGTCGTTTTTCTTCAAAACGTTTATCGATGGCGATTGCCCTTGCTTTTTTAGCTTTTTTCTTAGCTTGTTTAAATTCTTCCTTGATTAAACTGTTCTTTTTTTTCGGAACAAATTTTTGGAATGGCGCCTGGCTCATTGTCGTAGTGTTTTACTGTTATTTCAACAGGTGTGAGCGGCGAAGATAGGATTTTGTTCAACAAGTCTGCACACCCCAAGGTGTCTGACTTGTTGGCCTCTATTTTCAGACACCTGAGGGTGTGCAGAAAATAGAAGCCACGCAGGTTGCATCCATGCTAATTAAATAGTATATTTCAGAATGAACTTTAAAAACGAAGGTTGCTATCACGTTTACAATCGTGGCAACAATAAACAGCGAATCTTTTTTTGCCGGGAAGATTATTTGCATTTCTTATCGCTATGCCACAAATACATTGCTCCAAGAAGTGAAATCCTTGCCTGGTGTTTAATGCCCAATCATTTTCATTTTTTATTAGAGGTAGGTACCATTGGCCTCAATCCATATAGACAAGGTGGTAATGAAATGCCGTTTTTGTCCAATGGTTTTCAGTTGTTGCAAAGTAGCTATGCAAAAATGATTAATAAGCGAGATAACAGAACGGGCAGCCTGTTTCAACAAAAGACAAAATCAAAATGGATGGAGGATGACATCTATATTTTAAATGCGTTTTGGTACACACATTACAATCCGGTGGAAGCCCGCCTGGTAAAGCGGATGGAGGAATGGGAGTTTTCGTCTTACCTTGACTTTTGCAATGTGAGACACACTAAACTGTGCAAAGTTGAGCGGGCAAAACAGTTGACTGGATTATCTGGTACTGATTTTTCGAATATCACATTTAATAGGTTAGATGAGGATGATTTGAGGGGTATTTTTTAAAACTTCTTCAATTAAAAAAAGGCAAACCTTTACGGCTTGCCTTTACAATTTAGGGTGTTACAGATTATTTTCTTCGTGATTTCTCCATGTGATTCTTTTTCATTTCCTCCATCTTGCTCATTTGTTCCGGCGTTAACACCTGGTCCAAATTTTTCTTTTGGGTTTCTTTCAAAGCCATTAGCTGCTCTTTCTTTTGCGACTGGCTCAGTTGGTCATTTTCTTTGATGACTTTTACTTTTGCCTGATTGGCATCTCTGTTCATCTTCAGTTGATTCATCTGGGCGTCGGATAAATTAAGACTGGTTTTCATCTCATCCATTCTTTTCATAGCGTGTTGTTCACGCTTCTGCTGCTGCGCTATTTTGTTTTCTGCCACTTGATTTTTCTGCTCAGGCGTCAGCAATTTGTCCATCTGCTCTTTTTGTGATTTACGGATATCTTTCTTACGTTCCTTTAATTCTTTCGCAGTTATTTTCTCATTCTTTTTAAGTTCCTTCATTTGTTCTTTTGTGCTTTCCCGGTTGGCCTTCATTTGTGCTTTTTGTGCTTCGCTGAAATTAATGCCTTTCATTGCCATACCCATTTGATGCTGCGGCTTATGATGCTTCATCTTGCCGGGTTGTTGCGCATTGGCATAAAATATAAAAGTTGCTAAGGCTAATATGCCGGTTACTATCTTTTTCATGATTTTTATGTTTTTAATTATATACGGTAGTAGACGGCAAACGGTTAACGGGGTTTAATGGGATGTTATAAATAAAATTTAAAGGGAAGGAAAAAGTACCTGGTTGTTTCGTAGTTCAATTGATCGTTTAAAGTAAGGTGATTATAAAAATGTATAAGTTGGCCAAATCAAAAAGCCTGCCTCACAAATATTGTAAGACAGGCTTTTTTGATAAGTATTAATTGGAATAATTATTTTCCTTTATTGGCCAGTTGTCCGCAAGCGGCATCGATATCTTTACCACGACTTCTTCTAACCCTTACATTCACCCGGTTTTTAGCAAGGTGATCAGTAAATCGTTGGGTGGTATCTTCATCAGGTTTTGTGTATTTCGCCCCATCAATTGGATTGTATTCAATCACATTCACCAAATGGGTTGGAATCTGTCGGTACAATTTTGTCAATGCTTCGGCATCTTCTATCGAATCATTCAGGTCTTTAAATAGGATATACTCCAGCGTAATATCATTTTTAGTTTTATCGTAAAAATAATTCAATGCTTCTACCAAGGTTGCAATGGTATTGCTTTCATTGATGGGCATAATCTGGTTGCGCTTTTTGTCGTCCGCTGCATGTAAGGAAAGTGCAAGGTTAAAACGTACCCGGTCATCACCCAACTGCTTAATTTGCTTGGCCACACCTGCAGTAGAAACCGTAATCCTCTTTGGGCTCATGGCCATACCATCATTGGAAATCAGTTTGTCGATTGCTTTTAAAACATTTTTGTAGTTCAGTAAAGGTTCACCCATACCCATAAAAACCACGTTGGAAAGTTTTTTATCAAATGTTTTTTCTGACTGCTGGTTGATGAATGCTACCTGGTTGTAAATTTCATCGTAATCCAGATTTCTTTTACGCTCCATAGTGCCGGTTGCGCAAAATTTACAACTAAGGCTACAGCCAATTTGTGAGGATACACAGGCGGTATTTCTTTTCTCCGTAGGTATTAGTACTCCTTCGATCATGTGACCGTCAAAAGTTTTGAATCTGGATTTAACGGTGCCATCACTACTAAATTGAGTTGTATTTACGGTAAGTGCTGGTAATTCGAATTTTTCAGAAAGTCGTGATCTTAATTCTTTTGAAACGTCCGTCATGTCATCAAAGCTTTGGGCATTCTTTTTCCAAAGCCATTCATGTACCTGTTTGGTACGAAATTTTTTTTCGCCGATTGATAAAAAATAGGTCATCATTTCCTCTAAACTCAGGTGGCGAATGTTCTGTTTTGCTGCTGTCATGGCGCAAAGATACTTTAAGTAAATTTATCGCCAAATGCAGAACAATGAACTGGCCTCGGTGGACAGCGATCAATCAATCCGTTTTTTGAGCGTTGCCTTACAGTTTTGTATGGGAGTTGCGGTAGATTTTTGAAATGAGTATATTTATTTATTAGGTTAACTTCATTTTTTTTTGTTTGACTTGAAACTCCTTTTTAACATCCAGGAGTAATTATAAAGTATAGTTATCAAAATGAGGGAATAACAAAATCATACTCAAACCGAAGTTTATGGTTGGATTAATGTAGGAATCAAAAAATATTTATGCAAACAGCTTATATAATTGATGCAGTCAGAACTCCGATTGGAAAATATGGAGGCGCATTAAGCACTATCCGGCCAGATGATTTGCTGGCAATGGTGATTAAATCATTGGTAAACCGCAATGCATCCATTGATGTAAATGCCATTGAGGATGTAATTGCCGGTGCTGCTAACCAGAGCGGTGAGGATAACCGAAATGTGGCAAGAATGGCTGCTTTGCTGGCGGGGCTTCCGGTGTCTGTTGCCGGTAATACTGTAAACCGTTTGTGTGCATCCGGACTTCAGGCAATTATGGATTCTGCACGGGCCATCATGTGTGGCGATGGAGATTTGTATATTGCCTGTGGTGTAGAAAGTATGACGAGGGCACCGTTTGTGATGCCCAAATCTGCCACCGCATTTGCAAGAGACCCACAGATTTATGACACCACCATGGGATGGCGTTTTACCAATAAGGAATTAGCGATTCATTATTATCCTTACAATATGGGCGAAACTGCCGAGAATGTTGCCAGGCAATGGGATATCAGCCGTCTTGCTCAGGATGGGTTTGCAGTGGAAAGTCAGCGGAAATATTTTAAAGCATTGGCAGAAAATAAATTTGCATCGGAGATTGTGCCAGTGCCGGTTCAGGTAGGAAAAGATCGGTTTGATTTTGATAAAGATGAACACCCCAGGGAAACTTCGCTGGAAAAGCTGGGCTTGCTAAAACCTGCTTTTATGAAAGATGGTACAGTTACGGCGGGTAACAGCAGCGGTATCAATGATGGGGCCGCTGCAATGTTATTGGCAAGCGAAACCGCGGTAAAAAAATATAGCCTGCAGCCAATGGCTAAAATTGTAAGTATGGCCGTGGCCGGCGTAGATCCTGCGGTTATGGGAATTGGTCCGGTACCGGCTACCCAAAAAGCATTGCTGCGGGCCGGGATAACTGTAAACGATCTTGACCTGGTGGAATTGAATGAGGCATTCGCTTCTCAGTCCATTGCTTGTATTCATGAGCTCGGACTCGACTTGGAAAAAGTAAACGTAAACGGTGGCGCCATTGCGCTTGGGCATCCGCTCGGTTGCAGCGGTGTGCGTATTTCAACCACGTTGCTACACGAATTAAAACGGCGGAAAGGGAAGTATGCGTTGGCTGCAATGTGCGTAGGAGTAGGGCAGGGGGCTGCCATTATTTTTGAGGGAGTTTAAGTCCTTTTAAAAACTACGCCGTTATAAAGCTGGTTAACAAAACCTTTATAATTGATCGAAATTAAATGCCATTCTTCTTCCAGACTGGTGAATTGTTCTGAAAGCCATGTAGAATGATCGGTTTGTCTGGTGAAAACCTCGATCCATATTTTTTGCGAATCAATTAATACGTATTGTAGTAATGAAGGGATATTTTTATAAAAGTCAAATTTAATGGTACGATCGTATTCTTCTGTCGATGGAGAAAGAATTTCAAATAAAATTGTAGGGTTGATAATGGTATCAAATGCTTTGTCAACAAAAGAAGGTTCCCCACAAATGACCAGTGCATCAGGATAAGTGTAAAAAGATTGAAATTGAGTGTGTACTCTTAAATCACTTCCAAAGATATTGCACCTGTCATTTTCAAGATGCACTCCTATATCTTTTATTAAGGCAGACGCAATTTGATTGTGCTGAAAGGAGGCTCCCGACATTGCAAAAATTTCGCCGCGATAATATTCATTCTTTGTTTTTGACATTCTTTCCAATGTCAAAAAATCTTCTTCGCTGTAATATCTTCTTACTGCTACTGGCATTTTTTATTTTAAAATTACATTTTTTCGCCCAGCCGGTATAATAATTTTTTGATCAAACTGTAATTGGTGAGGATAGACAAAAGCAATAAAATCAGAGCAACTACAATAACGATCCAGTCTGGCAGTGGCGATAACTCTTCCCGTTCGTACATTACAAAATGCTGAAAACAAAATTGGAATAAACCGGTAAATAATAAGGCAGCCAATACAATGCTGATATAAACGGGAATCCAGTTTTTTGCAACGGTTTGGCTAAGCCATTTGGGCGAATAGCCCAGTGTTAGTAATAGTTGCAGGTTGTCTTTGCTTTTGGCGATCATCAACTGCAGGTAAAAAGAAAAAAGCAGCATGGCCAGTAAAATCACCATTACACCAAAGCCTGCTATGCCGCTTACAATGACTTGTAAAATTTGTTTTACCCGGCCAAATTTTGTTTTGTCTTTATTTACCCGGTAATCTTTTTGTTCCAGAAAATTGAGTAATTGAGGGTTGTTGGCATCGATGGTTTTAACATAAATCCGGGAAGCATTCACCGATGATACTCCCCCAAAGTTTTTATTCGCAAATTGCATAAAAGCATCGGGTACCAATACCGAGTTGATCCGGTCGCTGAGTGCCACAATACGTGCTTTGTAATTTTGTACACCTGTGGGCGTGTAGCATTCTAAAATGATATTTACAGACGACATGGTTTTGTCTGACAACTGGGGTAAATCCTGGCTGGGTGCAAACACATTGTACATTTCCATAAAATCGGATGAGAAAATGATGGGCACATCCTTCTGTCCTTCTTTCCAGCTAAACGAGGGAGGTACGGTATCAAGAAATTTTTCATCCAATGATTCCAGAAAAAGATCGGTACTAAAAGGAATAATGCTGCCGGCACTTGCTTTTACCCTAAACTGGTTTGAGATCAATGGAGCAGCATCCGAAATGAATGGTTGTGATTTTATTTCTTTCAGATCGGCTTCTGTAAATCGGTTGTCCATTCCCATGTTTTCGTTGGTAATGGTTTTTGTAACTGATATAAAATCGGCCCCATCCTTACGGCTGCTTTTTTCTTTTAGCAATTGATTGATGTTGATGAACATCTGGATTGAACAGAGTAATAACAAAACGCCAACACCAAGCCCAACATAGCTAAACCACTTTGACCATTTATTTTGACCAGCAGATAAAAAAGGGGCGATATTTTTGAATGATGGCATTGAATGGCGTATTAGAATTGATGGTTTGTGATGTGATGCTTTAAGTGTGGATTCCAAATTGCCGCTCCTGATTTCGGTCGGTGAGGACACCGACCGAGGCTCAACCGTGGTCGGTGTCCTCACCGACCACTTGTTGCATCCCACATCCGATAACTATCGGATTTGGGATGCACACTGCTTCAATCTTTTATAATCTACAAATGCAATGTTCTCTCCGATTTAAAATATTCAATCTCCCTTAGATCTGCTAAAATGATGGTAGCATTTCTTTTGCTACTTTCCTCTTCCATTAACTCCATTGCCTTTCTTCTGTTGGCCTCGTCTAAATGACTAAAAGGTTCATCCAGTAATAAAAAATCAAATGGTTGTTGCAAGGCACGGATAATGGCAATGCGTTGCTGCTCTCCATAACTGCATGTTTTACAAAGCTTGTTTAGCTTCGTTTCAATACCAAGCCTTTTTGCCATTGCTGCAATATTATCTTCCTGATGATACGGAGAAAGCAATCTTTTAATTTCCAGGTTTTGTAGCACCGTTTGTTCTGTAAATAAACGAAGATCCTGAAAAACGATGCTGATATGTTGTTGGCGCCAAACAGAAAATTTTTCGGCGTCAAAATTTTTAATGTCTGCGGAATCGTAACTGATCCGGCCATTATAATCATTCCGCAATCCGTAAAGAAAGTGGATTAAAGATGTTTTACCACTGCCACTCGGTGCTATAATATGAATGTTTTCGCCTCTACTAAAGGTGATGGTTTTATCCCAAACCTGTGACTGTAGCACCTTGCCTGGTTCAAAAAATACCGGTAAAACTTTATCCAATAATATTTGCATGTTCCCTATTAAAAAGCTGCCAATCCTAAAAAAGAATTGGCAGCATATTATCAACAATTTTTATTTTGTTTTGGCAGAAGGTGGTGGTGGCGGCGGAATGGTATCCATCAATTTAAAATCTTCAAAGGCCATTTCATCCTGTTTTTGTTTTGCACGTTGTGTTTTATAAATGTCATTGAATTTTGACAAATATTGATTTAACTGCTTCAAGCTATTGGTTGTTTTATCTACCAGGTTAATTTCACCGCTTTGCATAATGCCGCCATCGCTATAGTTGCCGCCCTTCCATAAAATATTGTCCCACATTTTTAGCGATGCATCGTACATTATTTTTGCTGAACTGTCTTTAATTGCCTCGCTTTCAAATGCTTTCAAAAGTGTCTGGATATTCACATAAGCACCAATTGGTTCGCCATTTATTTTACTAATAAAATCAAAATTAGCGCTGGCTGAACTGAGATATTGATCTACGTTTTGTTGACTATTGCTCATTACAAAATAATTGGCATTTGAGTTAAATGCGAGCGGGAATTTGCTGCTATCGCTGTTAAATTCATCACCCATTTTCTTGCCGGCATTTACAATCTTATTAAATGCGTCCTTATCGCCAATAGAAGCCGAGAACACAAAATTAAAAGATGGTTTTTGCGACATTATAATGGCTTGTCCGTCATTTTTAAAAATATTCACCGATGAGTCCGGTTTTAGAACCAGGTCAGAAATTCCAAAGAAAACATCTCCCTTATTGGCTTTAATAAATTCATCCATGCTAAATCCTATTTTCTGCACGCCCAAATTGATCAAACCATCCAATCCGGTCATTTTAATTAAATCCCGTATTGCTTCGGGTTTAAAATTCAACGCCATAATGGCCACCACATCTTTACCAGGCATTCTTTTCATCATTTCCTCATTCATCTTGCCGCCACTGTATTTTTCAAACAGTTTAATCATTTCTTCGCTGGCATACGTTTTTGCTTTTACCAATATTTTACCGGCATCAAAATCCATACTGGCAGCAGTGATATTGCCTTTGTAAAATTTCTCCAGATTAACCATTGCCAATGCGGCTGCGGAAGAACCTCCTTTGCTCAACTCTTCTGTATTCATCCAAAATTGTACATCCGCTTTTTCTTTCATCAGGGCTGTAAATTTCTCATCTTTTGCCATGCTGTTACTTTCCTTCAGCGCAAAAATTGATTTGCAGGTTGCGCCAATATCCCTTTTCGTCAGCGGGCTGATATCGATTGAATCCCGGATCATCCTTTTAGAAAGTTCATCCATTTGCGATATTTGCGGTGCATCAAAAACGTACACAAATTTTTCTTTCGTAAAGCCAACGCAGGCAGGAGATTTACTAATAAATTGCACGCCGTCATTTTCGCTCTCTGTGCCATTTTCGGTAACCGTTTGGTTGAAGGTCTTAAAGATTTTTTCATCTTTTACGGTTCCCTCAAAACCTACGTATCCACCGAGGCTATCTTTGATGGCGAAAAACATTAGATCAGATTTGGTGTCGATACCTGCGCTTTCCGGATCGTTCAATAAACTTTTTAAAGTTGCGGGAAGGCTGGAGTCGGCATAGATTTCTTTAAACAATGGATTCTGTTTAATCTCTTCCCAGGGTAATTTGGCCGATAGAGATTTACCATCTACCCTAACTACAATGGCGGCTTCTTTTGGAATCAATTTGCCTTGTGTATTTGTTTTGCTGCAGGATGCCAATAAGGCAATTGCTGCTACAATAAAACCGAATTTAAAAACATGGCTTGTTTGCATAATTTTATTTTTAGATTGATCGTCAATGAAATTTTTATTTATTGAAATAGTCGAATAGATTCTCGAAAATAATCACTTCCTGCAGCCCGGTTGAAAGGTCTTTTACCAGACAATAATTTTGTTCAATTTCTTTGCTGCCAATAATAATGGCATGGCCAATTTCCTTTTTCTCTGCGTAGCTAAACTGTTTATTAATCTTTACAAACTCATGGTACATTTCGCATGAAACGCCCTTTTCTCTCAACTGCTGCATAATGCCAAATGCAAAATGGCTTTCAGTTTCGCCCATGTTAAAAAAGATCGCTTTGGTACCTGTATTTACTTCGGTGGGAAATAATTTTAACTCCTCCAAAACGTCGTAGATCCTGTCTACGCCAAAGCTTACGCCCACACCAGCTATGCCCGGTACATCGAATAAACCGGTAAGGTCATCATATCTGCCACCTCCACCAATGCTGCCCATTTGCACTTCAGCCGGTGCTTTTGCTTCGAAAATAATTCCTGTATAATAATTTAACCCTCTTGCCAGCGTGAAATCAATATCAACATTGATATTACGGGTTTCATTTAATAAAAATGCGACCTCACTAATTCCTACTTTACCGGATTTGAGATGCCCAATCAAGGATTTTATCTGCTCTAATTTCTCATCATTACTGCCTGTAATGGATAAATATTTTTCGATGATGCTGATCTGTTTTGCTGTAAGTTCCCGAAGTAATAATTCCTCTTTTACTTTTTCAAGTCCAATTTTATCAAGTTTATCGATGGCAATGGTGATGTCCATCATTTTAGATGCCCCTCCACAAAGTTCAGCCAGCGCAGTAAGAATTTTACGGCTGTTGATTTTTAACTGGTATCCGGTAAGTCCGAGTTGAATAAAAACCTGGTGATAAATATTGGCCAGCTCTACTTCATTAATCAGGGAAGTACTTCCTACCACATCTGCATCACATTGAGTAAACTCACGATAACGACCTTTTTGCGGACGGTCGGCCCTCCATACGGGTTGAATCTGGTAGCGTCTGAAAGGAAACGTTAGTCTGCCCTGGTTCATGGCTACATATCTCGCAAAGGGAATGGTAAGATCATATTTTAAAGCCCGTTCAGTTAACTCACTGCTGCTTTTTCCGAGCAATGCTTTTTCAAACCCGGCTTTTGCTTTGTCCGTATTTTTAGGATTACTGATGCCATTGTTTAATACTTTAAAGATCAGTTTGTCACCCTCTTCACCGTATTTGCCCATCAGGGTTTCCAGGTTCTCCATTGCCGGTGTTTCCAGTGGTTCAAATCCATATAATTCAAAAACGGATTTAATCGTTGATAAAATATAGTTACGTTTTCGCACTACATCTGCCGAAAAGTCTCTTGTTCCCTGTGGAATACTTGGTTTAGCCATGATTATTGATTGGTTATATTTAGTTTTTAATATCGGTACGGCGTAATGCTAAAAATATTTTCTATTGCCCTGGTCATAATTTTTTACAATTGCATTGCAAGCTCCATCTATTAACTCAAACACGGTATGATACCCGGGCTCTGTACCATACCAGGGATCCGGAATGTCACGATTTTCGCACGGGAAAGACTCATTTAGTAACAGTTTAACTTTACTGCTGTCATACTGCTCTTTTCCAATCCATTTCATTTCTTCTATGATATCAGAAGCCATTGCATAAATGAGGTCAAATCGGCTAAAATCGTCTTTTATAAAACGCCTGCATTGCTGGTTGCCGATGTTAATCCCATTCAACCTGGCAACTTTTTGAGAAAGTCGGTGGGGTGGTTCTCCTACATGAAATCCGTTGGTACCAGCACTTTCTACTATCCAGTTCAATTCCTTTTCATTTATTTTCTGTTGTAGAATACCTTCTGCAAGCGGGCTACGGCAAATATTGCCGAGGCAAACCATCAAAATTTTCATGCAGCAAATATAAGATGTTAGCAGCAAGAATGCCTTAACGGCGCAACCGTTCATGGAATAAAGATGAGCTGTGTTTTTGATGCGAATTTGTATCCCCATCTTGTGATTGCTGCGTTTGCTGAATTTCGGTTTGATGAAGGGGGTAAATCTTTTTGTGGATTAATAAAGTAAAAGCATCTTATTGCAAACGGCGCCGGTTTTGATTTATATTTTCTCACAACAAAACCAAACAAAATGAACAGCGAAGTAATCATGAAAAGTGATGTATTGGACATTCTTTTCGAAAAAAGGAATAAAGCTTATGGAGCGTACACGCTACGTAAATTTTATAACGGACGTTTATTGAAATCTGTTGGAATTATGATGTTGGCAGTGATTGCTTTTTCTGCCTTTACTTTTCTGCCCAAAGCTGAGAATAGGGAAGGAGTGTATGTAATTCAGGATCCAGGTTTTGCGCAGGCACCTCCACCTGCGAAGCCACCGGAAGTAAAGGCTAAGTTTGAAAAGCCATTAGCGACAAAGACTACCTCTACTGTAAAGTTGTTAAACCAGATTTTGATCGTGCATAATATTGATTCAACTGATCTCTTAGTTGATTTAAATAACATTGCAATTGGTAGCAATACGAACATTGTTTCAGAAGGGCCGCTGCCAATTATAGGCGGCGGAGCTGGTTTTGATATTACTGAACCTGCAAAACCTGTTGAACCAATGATTGATATTATTACACCATTGGGAAATCCCGAAATTATGCCCTCATACCCTGGTGGAACAGCGGCACTCAAGAGATTTCTGGAAAGAAACCTGGGTAACCCAAGAGATTTGGAAAGTGGGGAATTGATTAGTGTGAAGGTAAAAGTGGTAGTTGGGTATGATGGTAAATTGAAAAATTTCGAATTGGTACAGGATGGTGGTACTGAATTTAACAATGAGGTAATCAGGGTATTAAAGAAAATGCCAGCATGGGTGCCGGGTAAATCAAAGGGGCAAAATGTGTCAGTGTATTATACGATTCCGGTAAAGTTTGTTGGTGAAGATTAAATTCGGTGATTAATTAGTAAATTGCCGTTCCTCACAAATAGGGTGAAACCGTAATAGCCAAACTATCACGTAAAAAAATTGTATCATGGCATTAGAAGAATTTGAAAAAGAGCAACTTTCTGCAAGGGAAAAGGGATTGATTCGCATGAGAAGCATTACCAATTACGGAATGGGTGTTTTTTTAATTGTAGCAGGTTTCTTTTTTATGTTTCCAGTAAAAATGACCAGCCATTTTCTGAATCAATATGATCCTGTATTAATCAAATTTTTTGCTTTTATATGCTGGTTGTATGGGGCTTTCAGAATATACCGGGGTTACCAGAAAAATTATTTTAGAAACTGATGATGATAGATAAAAGGGAAATTAAATTTTTATTCATAGCGTTGTTATTTTTTGTAGGTGGTGGTTTCATCGGCTGTAGCGAAGAAAAGCAAATTGAAATGCCTGATTCACTTACCACTGGTATTATTCACATTAGTGTAGACGAATCTTTTAAACCTGTAATGGATGAGCAAATCAAGGTATTTGAGTCATCGAATCCGGACGCTAAAATCATTGCACACTACAAGCCAGAGGCGGACTGTTTGAGAGATCTTTTAAGAGATTCAGCTACCAGAATGGTAATTGTAACCCGTGGATTAAGCCGAAAGGAAGAAAAATTTTTTAAAGATTCATTGAATTATTTTCCCCGCTGGGATGAGCTGGCAACAGATGCCATCGCAATTGTAGTAAATGCTAAAAGTAATGATACCCTATTCACTTTTGAAAGGCTGCAGAAGCAATTATCAGGCTTGATGGGTGACCAGCAGCAAATAATCTTTGACGGATTGAACGCCACCAGTACCGTTCGTTTTGCAATTGATAGTATTTTGAAAGGAAGTAAGTTTGATACCGGAGTGGTAAGGGCTGTGAATGGAAGCAAAGCCGTACTGGATTATGTAGCCGCCAATGAAAATGCGATCGGATTAGTGGGGATTAGTTGGATTGGCAATCCTGAAGATACTGCACAGGTTAAGATGTTAAAGAAAGTAAAAATGGTTTATGTAAAATGCGATAATTGCATTGATTCGCCATATTCGAAGCCAAGCCAGTTTAATATAATGACAAGAAGGTATCCTTTGGTACGTGGTTTGTATTTTATATTAAAGGAGAATTATTCAGGTCTTGGTTCTGGGTTTTTAAATTTTTTGCAATATGAAAGGGGGCAGCTAATTTTCCGAAGGGCATATTTGGGCTCAAGTAAAATGGGATTTGCAATTCGTAGTGTGAAGATCAACGAAAAATTAGAAAAAGAATAATTCGAATTTGTACCAGTTTCCATTTTAAATTAATAACATTGTAAAGTCTTAAACGTAAATGAAATGAAGAAGATCAAATTTGGAGTATTGGTTTTAAGTGCCTTGTTTCTTTCAAACACCATGAAAGCGCAAACCATAGAAGAAGGCAAAAAATTTATGTATTACGATCGTTACCAGAGCGCTAAAAATCTGTTTAAAAAAATGATTGCAGCCGATTCCAATAACGTTCAGGCAATATATTGGTTGGGGATCGCTATCATACACGAAGCCGAATTTGGACCTAAGGAATTGGAAGAAGCAAAGGAATTGTATCGCAAAGCATTGGAGAAGACGCCTAATAATCCGTTATTAATTGTTGGTATGGGGCATGTAGAGTCACACCAGGGGAAACCACAGGATGCCCGCAACCGTTTTGAAACAGCACTTTCACTTACGCAGAACAAAGATCAGGAGATATTGATGGCTGTGGGAATGGCCAATTCTGATTTTGATAATAAAAATGGAGATCCTACCTATGGCATTGAAAAATTAAAGATAGCCACCAGTCAAAAGAAATTCAAAGAACCAGCAGCTTATTTGTACATGGGAGATGCTTATAGAATGTTGATGGATGGTGGAAATGCTCAAACATCTTACCAAAAGGCCTTGGAAATAGATCCAAACTATGCAAGGGCTTCTTACAGAATTGGTAAAATTTATCAAACACAGGGAATGGGGCAAGAAGAAATTTATATGAAATATTATAATGAAGCCATTGCAAAAGATGCTGCCTTTGCACCTGTATTTAAAAATTTGTCTGATTTGTATTATACAACGGACGTAACTAAATCTGCAATGTACCTTGATAAATACCTGGCAACTACAGATGATGATCCTAAAAACTGTTATTACAGGGCATCTATGAAATATGCCCAAGGTTTATTTAAAGAAGCAATCGTATTAGCTGAGCAATGTGTTGCAGGTAATCCGAATCCATATCCTAAATTGTATGGTATTGAAGGATATGCTTATAACAGATTGGGCGATTCAATGAATGCAAGAACAGCCTTCGCACATTATATCGAAAAAGCGGATAAAACCCAGATTGGTATGGGAGATTATTCATCTTATGCCAATGTGCTGCTAAAGTTTCCTGGAAATGATTCCCTGGCAGGCACTTATGTAGATATGGCAGTGGCGTTGGATTCTATTGAAAGTAATAAGGTTACCTATCTGAAAAATATCGCTCTTTATTATGAATCGCAAAAAAAGTACAAGGAAGCGGCAGATTGGTACAAGAAAATTATAGCCGTTAAAAAGGAACCAACTAAAACGGATATGTATTATGCAGGCTACAATTATTTCAGGGCTGGTTTTTATGATCCTGCTGTAGAAATATTTAAACAATTTGGTCAGAAGTTTCCTGACGATGCATTTAGCTATTACATGATTGGAAAAGCTTATTCGGCCATTGATTCTACCATGGAACAAGGGTTGGCCAATCCTCATTTTCAAAAGGCAATAGAGGTAGGAAGTGTAGACAAAGTAAAGTATAAACCTCAGTTGATTGGCAGTTACAAATATTTTACAGCTTATTTTGCAAACATAAAAAGAGATAAAGCAACCGCAATCAGCTACTGCGATAGTGTATTGTTAATTGATCCGGCAGATACGGAGGCGTTGAACAATAAAACGGCCATAGAGTCAATGAATATGAATCCTTCATCACCCAAACAGACCAAAACTGGTGGCAATAAAGCGGACGGTCAAAAATCAAGTACGCCCAAGCAATCGGCTCCTGCAGCAAAAAAATAAATAAATCAGCAAAATGATAAAAATCCCCATTCCGGAAACGAATGGGGATTTTCTTTTTTGAAAAACTAAGATTGTTATTTGCTCACCCTACCCTATTTTTGCAACATGCAATTTTTTATCCTTCAGGCTACCGATATAAACAACGCATCGAATTACCTCCCAATTGGTATACAATTGTTTTTTGCAATTGGTTTTATTGCCACTATGATGCTGCTCACCCATAGTTTTGGGCCCAAAAGAAAGACTTCAGACAAGCTTCAAAACTTTGAAAGTGGTATCGAAATAAAAGGGAATGCTCGCCAACCAATGGCCATTAAATACTTTTTGGTCGCTATCCTCTTCGTATTATTTGATGTAGAAGTAATCTTTTTCTATCCGTATGCAGTTAATTTCAGAGAACTGGGCTGGCAGGGATTTATTGCGGTAGCGATGTTTGTTTCATTATTTATTTCCGGTTTTATTTATATCATTAAAAAAGGTGCCCTAAATTGGGAAGATTAAGATAATAAAAATATGCAGATTTGAAAGACCAACATTTGGAACAATCTTCCTTAATTATTGTTTAAAAAGAGCTTTTTCAAAATGTAGTTATTTTTAAATTTTCAAATTGATTACTATGTCACGTCCTGTTCAATATAACACGAAACTTAAAACGGTAGAAGCTCCTGCCGGAGTTATGGGAGATGGTTTCATGGCTACCTCACTTGAAAAAGTGGTAGGGCTTGCCCGAAAAAATTCTATTTGGCCTTTACCTTTTGCAACATCTTGTTGCGGAATTGAGTTTATGGCGACTGCTGCCAGTCACTACGATCTGGCAAGGTTTGGGGCAGAACGTATGAGCTTTTCTCCTCGCCAATGTGATTTGTTAATGGTAATGGGAACCATATCTAAAAAAATGGGACCAGTTTTACGACAGGTTTACCTGCAGATGGCGGAACCTCGTTGGGTCTTGTCTGTTGGTGCTTGTGCTTGCAGTGGTGGTATTTTTGATACCTACTCTGTTTTACAGGGAATTGACCAGGTAATACCTGTAGATGTATATGTGCCAGGATGTCCTCCAAGACCCGAAGCTATTTTAGACGGCTTCCTAAAAATTCAGGAATTGGTAGGTCAGGAGAGTTTGCGCAGAAGAACAGGTGATAAATACAAGGATCTGTTAGAAAGCTACGGAATACAATAAAATTTCAACTGCTAACACGACATTCGTTCGGTTAGCAATTACAATAAATGCCTAAGTTTAAAGCTACATGTCCTTAACCAACGAATTGATACAGGAAAAATTGATTGCCAAATTTGGTGATCAACTTACGGATTGGGTGCAACCTTACGGGATGTTAACTTTTACCGCACCCAAAGATTTCAATTTAAAAATACTACAGTTTTTATACGATGAACCTGAACTAAGGTTTCAATTTTTAACCGATCTGCAGGCTGTTCATTATCCGGATAGAAAGGGAGCGGAGTTGGCAGTGGTTTACCATTTACATAACCTGGTGGACAATATCCGTATCCGGTTTAAAGTGTTTACTGATATTACATATCCAGATGTATTTAGTGCTACCTCATTATATGCCTCTGCCAATTTTATGGAGAGAGAGACTTATGATTTTTTTGGAGTCAATTTTACAGGTCATCCAAATTTAATCAGGATTTTGAATGTAGATGAGATGGATTATTTCCCGATGAGAAAGGAATTTCCATTAGAGGACCAGACCAGGGTAGACAAAGATGATGAGATGTTTGGAAGATAGTGTACAATTCTTTATCTAAGT
>Ga0209181_10002554_pt1 | contig 29617 bp, 25 predicted proteins | sample MAT05_FD_187208 | JGI IMG/M metagenome (GOLD analysis project Ga0209181, IMG submission 187208) | Freshwater microbial communities from Lake Fryxell liftoff mats and glacier meltwater in Antarctica - MAT-05 (SPAdes) (version 2) | ecosystem: Environmental > Aquatic > Freshwater > Ice > Liftoff...
TAATGCCATTTTTACTTTTTTACATCACCCCAAAGTACCTCCAGATAATAACTCTTCCAAACAAGCAATAAGAAATGCGAAGATTAAAATGAAAATATCAAACCAGTTTAAGACCATCAATGGAGCAAATTACTTTGCCATCCTAAGGTCGGTCGTTGATACTGCCATTAAATCAAACCAAAATGTTTTGAATGCTTTTAATAACTTAGCTTATAATACTGCTGAGTAGTTACATTAAATTTACTATGGTAAATGCTGATAAAAAAAAACTTCACAGGCCATAAAATCAAACTATATTAATTGTATAATCGGTTTATCAATTCTGGCTTTACTTTAAAGACTGTAAATGTTAATATAGATATAAAAAAAAGAGACTGCCAACAATTGACAGTCTCTTTTTTTGTAAGAAATATAAATGAATTAATCTTTAATAAATTTCTTATTAGAAATAGCATCACCAGACTTGATTTCCAAAGTATAAACACCTTTGTTTAAACCTGAAAAATCAAATGACTCGCTGTGGTTTCCAGCACTTTGTACATCAAGTGTTCTAGTATAAACAACTTGATTAAGGATATTGTAAACGGTGAAAATAATATCACTTGGCTTAATCAATTCAAAATCAACTACTGCTGTTCCTGAAACAGGATTTGGAGATAGAACGACATGTGGTGTGCTGCTTATTTTGGTAGGAACAGACAATGTTTTGGCGCTGTTAATTCTTACTTCATCAATAAGAAGAGCATTGCCTGCTGTTCCAGGAGTACCAGTAATTTTTATCATTACATTTTTGTTAGTTAATCCGGTTAATGGTACAACTACATATTTGTATTCTCCTGTTTTTGGATCATAAATAGTATTAGCAGTTGTTGGCTGACCGGTTTCTTGAGCAGTTACCGTATTTACAGTTTTCCATGTAACGCCGCAATCTTCAGATACAGAAACGGCGATAGTTGGAGGAGTTCCACCGTAATTATTGTCAGAATATGCATAATAGTAAGAAACTGCAGGATCTGTATAAGATGATAAATTAGCTTCACCCATCATATAAGAACCTGGTTTACCGGCAACATTCCAAGAAGCGTGCAAGTAGAATAATAAGGCGTATTTAGAACCGAAGTTACCATATTTCACAGATGTATTTGGTGAGATTTGCACTTTTGGATTTTGGCTAATGTCTAAAGCAGAATTAAATGCTAAATTTCCTTCAAAACCATCTTTAAATGCTGTGAAAGCTTTTGCTTTAAATCCGTATCCAGAAAAATTAGAATTATCATTTAAAGATTCCATATCATATAATTTTCCGGTGTTAATGTTTTTGAATCCTTTAATTTCTACTTTATAAGCACCTGTTGGAGAAAAAGCTAAAGTACCCCAATCAATAGTTGTTTTTTGTCCTTTTGCTAAACTACCTGTATAGCTCTTTTTGTATTCAAAACCATTTAGGTAAGCAGAAACATCAAATGTTGTTACTGTTTGATCTAAATTATTGGTTACTTCAATTTTTGGATTGATAGAAGTAAAGCAAAATCCGTTTGGCTTTGCAGTAAGGTCGTTTAAAGCTAAATCGGTTTTTAAATTAGGATCAAAATCAACTGGAGTTCCAAAACCTGAAATAATCTTAGAACCATTGCTGTTTTCAGAAACAAATGCAACAACATCCATTTTATAAAGAGTTGCAGCTATTCCTAGGTAACTTGAAGGAATAGTGGTTACAAATTTTTTGTAAAAATACGATCCTTTTGATGTTTTGCTAATTGCTTCACCAAAGTTGCCTGTGTTAATGAGTTGTCTTAAAACGTGGTTATGTTTGTACTTGCCATCAACCCAATTAGTTGGATTGTAGTTGCCATAATCTGACTGTGGACCTAGGATATCATTTTCGGTTAACGCAACTGTTAAATAGTTAGTAGGAGTTGCTCCATCGGCAGTATAATATACTTCTACCTCTGTTGTTAACTCACGAGTTGTGAAATCTACACTTGATTTTACAAAAACATTGATTGGTGAAGATTCTGCAAGAATAGTAGAAGATTGATTTGTCCATAAGTTACGTCCTTGTCCCCATGGTGTTGTTGCTCTGTTTAAAGAACCGCTTGGATATCCAGTAATACCGGCTGCTCCATCGATTGCATTTCCAGCCGTGGTGCGAAAATCAGGTTCGCCGGCAGAAGGTACGGCAAAACTGCCGGAATGAATATTTACTAAGAAAATACGACTTGGATTTGAAGAAACCAAGTTGTTGGCAATTTTGTGCCCATCAGGACAATAGCCGCAATGAATTCCTGTAAATTCTTCCAAAATAACATTTCTGTTCTGTGGAGTAGTTGACACCCATTTCTGTGCTTGCAATTGAACTGCAAATAGAGAAATAGAAAAAATAGATAGTAAGATTTTTTTCATTTTTATATTATTTGATAATTAAATATTGGTAACAAAAATAGCAGGAAAATATAATTAAATAACATTTTCTTAAAATTTGATTCAAATAAATACAAAAATGTCTGTATTTTATTAAATCTTAAACATAATTTTAAGAATTGGTTCAAGTTATGGCAAGTTCATTTATCAATAAACTGGTTTAACCAATATTAATCAATAGAAGATTCTAAGAATAGAACTACTTGATTTACACCGTTCATGTATTCAATATAGTTTTTTGCAAAAAACTATTTGACTACTATTTCAGTATTTAATAAGTCGGGTTTAATCCCGATTTAGAAATTGTTATTAATTCGTTAAAAAAAATGATTTACAAATCGAAGATTTAGATAATGTCCCTAACAAACAAACATAAATTAATTGTCAATTTCTTAATCAAATCTGCAATTTCTATTGCAGATTTGGCGTTAAAATAAGCTTCTAGATTAAAAGTAGGTTCGGGGATGATTTTTTTAAAAGATACCTCATTGTTACCAAGCTTTAAGGCTAATTTATTTTATTTAAAATTCAAAAATCGGAATTCTATTTCATTTCAATTATTCAGCAGCTAAAGGCAAATATCTTTCGTTAATAACTTGAAGATGATGCAACCAATGACCAGCAATTATAAACCCTAGCGCTAATACCGAACAGCTTTTTCCATTGCTAATGCCTGTAGCTAAAAACTGCGTATTTGTAAAACTTTTGAAAAGAGAAATATTACTTTGCCTTACATATTCAAATTCAAGTAACAAATCTTTAATTTCTCTTTTAGAAGCCAGCGTTTTTAAAGAATAAGCGTTTTCGTCAAAACCTGCCAATGGTGTTTGATCATTTCTTGCGAATCTTAACGCACGGTAGGCAAATATTCTTTCAGTATCTATTACATGCTGTAAAATGTCATGAATTGTCCATTTTTTGGGTAGATATGTTTTTTGATTTATCTGATTTAAGGCTTCCAATATTGGCAAAATTAAATTTGGGCCATAGTTGGATAAGGCTTCTAAAACATCCAAGTTGTCGCATAAATTTATATACCTGTCAAAATATTCAGGCATAATTTCGATATCTGTCTTTTTCAAAAAGTTTTTTATTATAAAATTTAAAACGTTTTTAAGGGAAAAAATTAGAATGGATTTTATTAAATCAACGCGATTTTTTTAACTCGATTTTTGTGTCTACCACCTTCGAAGGCTGTTGTTAAAAATGCTTCCGTTATAGAAATTGCATTAGCTTCATCAATAAAACGGGACGGGAGGCAAAGGACATTGGCATCATTATGTTGACGCGCTAAAGTGCCCAGTTCTTTTGTCCAACATAATGCTGCACGAATTTGCTGATGTTTGTTAGCAGTTATAGCAACTCCATTGCCGCTTCCGCAAATAAGTATGCCTAATTCATATTGATTGTTTTCAACCGACATGGCTAACGGGTGCACAAAATCGGGGTAGTCAACGGAATTGTCGGTATAACATCCGAAATCTTTAATTTCATATTGATCGGCAAAGGCAGTCATTAATTTTTCTTTGAGTTCAAATCCGGCATGATCACACCCGAAAGCTATTTTGGTTTTATTTTCCATGAATCTTTTCTAATTATACCTACGAAATTATATCATTTGCATTTTTAAAGGCAGCATTTTTTTCCACTCTTTTTGTAATTATTACACCAATTTCATATAAAATGAGAAGTGGGATTGAAACCAACATTTGACTTCCTGCGTCAGGAGGCGTAACGATAGCGGCCAGAACAACAATAATTAAAATGGCATACCGCCTATACTTTTTCAAAAAAGCAGCATTTACTATTCCTAATTTTGCTAAAAAATACATAATTAATGGTAACTCAAAAATCAGTCCTGTTGCAACCGTAAGCATCGTAATAAAAGAAATATAACTTTGAATTGTCCAACTATTAACAATTTGTTCTGATATGGTATAAGTTGCCATAAAAAATAAGGAGACAGGGGCTAATAAAAAATAGCCAAAAAGTACGCCTATCAAAAACAAACCTGAACTTATTAAAATAATTCCTGTTGTTTGCTTCTGTTCCGAGGGTTTTAAGGCCGGTCTAAAAAATCGCCAAAATTCATAGATAACATATGGAAAAGCTACTATCAATCCTGAAATAAAAGCAATACTCATGCTCATAATAAATTGTCCAGTTACATCTGTATTGATAATTGTGAAATTAAATCCATCAAAGCAGGCATCTTTACTAATTCTGCACATAATTTTATAAGTAATAAAATCTTTTGATTTTGGACCAAAAAGTACGGTATTAACCACAAAATCGCTAAAAATAAAGGCTAGAACAGCACAAATTACAATCGCCAGAAGAGCCCTAACAATATGGCTACGCAATTCATCGACATGGTCGAAAAATGACATATTTTTCTCGTTTTCATCTAAATCTAACTGGTCTAAGGACATTATTGTATTTTCAAAATATTCTCCGGCAAAGTTAAGGTTTAACACAACTATTTCTAAGAATGTAATTCGTTAATTTCATTAAAATAATGTATTCCTAAATTTATCAAGTTCTAAGTAACAACAAATTGTTTAAAGGCTTGCGATTTTCTTTCTCAATTTTCTTTGATTGGAATAAAAAGGAAGTAATTTATAAATTCTACTAATTTTGCATCACTTGAAAATTCTTAAAAAATATTTCCCAAACATTTCTGAAGAACAAATCAGACAGTTTGAAATCTTGTCAGAACGCTTTGCCGAATACAATCTGAAAGTGAATATGATTAGCCGAAAAGATGTTGAAAATCTTGAGGAGAGACATATTTTGCATTCTTTGGCCATTGCTAAATTACTCATTTTTAAACCACAAACGCGTATTTTGGATATTGGTACTGGCGGTGGTTTCCCAGGTTTGCCTCTTGCCATTTTATTTCCCGATTGTAAATTTTACTTGGTGGATTCTATAGGCAAAAAGATCAAAATTGTGAACCAACTCGTTGAAGACCTTAGATTAACAAATGTTGAAGCCATTAATGCTCGTGCAGAAACGCTAAACATTCAAGTCGATTTTGTTGTTTCTAGAGCAGTTGCGCCCTTGAGTGATTTATTTAGATGGGGACGAAAATTAATTGCGAAGGATCGATGCAACGATTTAACCAATGGATTTGTCTTATTAAAAGGAGGTAACTTAACAGAGGAGAAAAATGAATTTAAATCTTTAATGCCCAAAGGCATGAAAATAAAAGAAATCCCTTTGGAAACCTATTTTAAAGAGCCGTTTTTTGATACAAAAAAAATAATTTACGTTCCAATATAATGGTTTTGTTTTTTATGTTCAAGCACTAAGCTTGAAAATATTTAGTTATGTTTGCCAATATCCAGTTTTAAAAAAAATAGTATGTTTAAATTTATATTCGTTAATATTCTCTTAATCGCATGTCATTTTGCTGGCATGTCACAAATTAAAATTTCTTCCACAAAGGGTTCATACGATAGTATTCTTTTTGGCACTCCGGTTTATTACCAATATTCTTGGGATGATCCGCTACACGAAGAGCGAGATTCTTTTAAATTTGCAGCGCCTTTTAAAGCATTTGAAATATCTTGGGATTCGATGTTAATTTCTGATGGAACTGTAATTTTGGTTTCAGCCACTCAGCCCGACGCCATGCTCATATTGGATGCTACCGGCTGGGATTTAATAGATAAAGGATGGTTGGATACAGTTAATTTTCCAAATCTTTCACCAATAATCGTCTTACCTGATGAGAATGAAGTTGAGTGGCGAGGTTTTGGTTTTGCGCGTGAACTCGATACTTTAGACGCACTTCCTAGCACAGGCAATGTTAAAATAAAAATTGGAATCAATAACAATGCAGATTTTATTTACGGTGATTTTAGCATGATTCGTCCTGATTTGTGTTTTGAAGGATTTGGTGGTTTACGTCCTTCAATTACTTTTATAAACAAGGGTGAAATTCATGATTGGCTTATTTTTGGCGATCCTGCCAACCCTGTACTTGATTCTACAATAATGGATACCGCCTTTAATCAGCTGCCAGTGCAGGGACAAACCATTTCTTTTGATTTCAATAAAACTAATTTTGTAAAACGCTTTTTTAATTCAGATGTTCAAATTTATCCCAATCCGGTTCACGATTTCCTTTTCTTAAAGGGAACTGACTTTAGCGGAGCAAACTATCGGATAATCTCAATAGATGGAAAAGTAATTGAATCGGGCGGCTTGGATAAAAATGAGTTGGACTTGAAAAGTTTAAAATCAGGCAACTATATTTTATTACTTAATAAAAGTAGTAAGAATTTCGGATTTCGTTTACATAAACTATAAACGGCCTTGGTTTAGGACTCAAGATTTGTCGCGTCTTTCAGTAATTGTTCGTAAACCTTTGGCCAATCGCCTCGCCAACGACCCGTTCCTGAAATCGATTCATTGTGCCATAAACTAATAAAAGTTCCATTAAACTCTTTCACACGTTTTAGAAGTTGTAGGTTTTTTTCAATGGCTTGTTCTGTCGTTAATTTATAGTAATGCAGAGGAGTAATATCCATGCTACAAAAAGGAAAGAGTAATAAATTGGTGCATTCATCTTGTTCCAAATCATAAAAATAAAAGGGTGAGGCAATACCGGCCCTAAATCCATATTGGCTAGTATAGCCTAAGGTATAATCTTGTTTTATTCCATGCTTTATCAAATTTTGATAGGTTTTGGGAAACTGATGAATCAAGAAATGCTGACGACTCATGGTTGGTTTATTTCTTAAAATAGTTTCAAGCCGGTTTATTTCTTTATTTAGCAAGCCGAGTTCGTTATTGGATTGGTATGAAGGATGGATTCCAACTTGATGCTTTTGTGCCAATTGTTTGATAATCGATTGTTGTTTAAGGTTCTTCCAATTTATATTTTTATCAAATTTGGAATAATTACCCAAGAGCCAAAAATAAATTACTTGGATTTTTTTATGGAGTTTATCAAGTTTTTCAAATACATCAAAGGCATCTGGTTTTAGGTTGAATACTGTCCATATTCTAGAATATAACTCGCCAAAATTTCCTTTAAATAAATCTTTTAAAATTCCGGATAGCGACCAAAAAAAATCTTTTTCCTTATATTGAAAAGTGCTATCCACATCAATCGTAGAAATAAATTTGAAGGCAGGCTCCTTAAATATTAATTCTGGAAATTTTGCTTGCAATTGAAGTTTTAATTTTTGAACCCAAATATTTACCAAAGGAAATTCAAAACTTTGGGTTTTATGCAAAATACTGGCCCCAGGCGGAAATCGAAGGTGCGCATCTGGCTCAAAACCTTTGTATTCCTCATAGCGACTAACTAGATAAAATATGGCAGAGAATAAATCAAAATTCCATAGGTTGTATTGTGGATTTTCAAGAGGGAATAAAATGGTATCGGCACCTGTATTTTTATAGGAAACCCCTATGGGTTCAAAACCTTTAGAGTTTAATAAATCACTGCAGACGGGTATATTTACTGAACGAGACTGATAAGAATTGTCGTAAATAATATGGGCTGGATCTTGGTTGAAAACAATTTCGTAATCAGTTCCTAAAAGTTGTTTAAATACTAAATCAAAAACAAAAGTTTGTCTTTTGGTTTCAAAGGCTGAGAAGATTTTTAGTAAGGTATTCAAATGTTAATATTTTCAAACATTTCTATAGCAACGAAATAATACCTTTTACCTTAGCATAACAAATTTTAAATTTGCCACTTATTAAATAATTTAAAACCATTGCAAAAGCGAGCACTTATAACAGGAATAACAGGACAAGACGGCGCCTATTTAGCAGAATTTTTACTCAATAAAGGGTACGAGGTTCATGGTATTAAACGTCGAAGTTCTTTATTCAATACTGATCGCATCGATCATCTTTATCAAGATCCTCATGAGCGCAATTTGAAGTTAAAACTGCATTACGGCGATTTAACCGATAGCACAAATTTGATACGACTTATTCAGGAGATACAGCCAGATGAAATTTATAATTTAGCGGCGCAAAGCCATGTAAAGGTGAGTTTTGAAACGCCCGAATATACCGCTAATGCTGATGGAATTGGAACTTTACGAATATTAGAAGCAATCCGCATTTGTAATCTTACCGAAAAAACAAAGTTTTATCAGGCCTCTACTTCCGAACTTTATGGCTTGGTTCAGCAAGTTCCTCAAAGTGAAACGACCCCTTTTTATCCTCGTTCGCCTTACGCAGTTGCTAAAATGTACGGTTATTGGATTACGGTTAATTACCGCGAAGCATACAATATGTATGCCTGTAATGGTATTTTGTTTAACCATGAATCACCGATTCGTGGCGAAACTTTTGTTACTCGTAAAATTACCCGTGCAGCAAGTCGAATAGCCGTTGAACTGCAAGACAAATTATTTCTTGGCAATTTAGATGCTAAGCGTGATTGGGGGCATGCCAAAGATTATATTGAAGCTATGTATTTAATGCTTCAACAACCAATTGCAGAAGATTATGTAATAGCTACTGGAATTACTACCGAGGTTCGTGAATTTGTAAGAATGAGTTTTGCCGACCTTGGCATTGGTATTGAGTTTAAAGGCGAAGGGGTAAAAGAAATTGGTTTTATATCAACTATTGATAAAAACAGAATGGAATTTTTAGAATTAAAAAATCCGAACCTTAAAGAAGGCAAAGAAGTGGTATTTGTTGATCCGTTATATTTCCGTCCTACCGAGGTCGATTTATTAATTGGCGACCCAACCAAAGCCAAAACTCAATTGGGTTGGGTGCCCAAGTATGATTTAAATGCGCTCGTAAACGATATGATGAAAGGGGATTTAAAATTGATGAAGAAGGAGAAATATCTGCAAGATGGGGGGTTTAGGGTTTTTAATTATTTTGAGTAGGGTGGTTGTAAAGTTTAGCTTAAACTGGTTAGAGAATGGTTGGTTAGGTTAGGTTAGAATGGTTAAATATGTGATTGGTTATTGAGTTGTTAAGTTTGTGGTTATTATGCTAATGGTTTTTGAGTTATTAAGATATTAGTTATTAAATTCTCGAGATTTATGTTATGCATTCATTTAAAGATTTGGAGGTTTGGAAGGTATGCAGGGTTTTTAAGTTGACGGTAAAGTATTTCATAAAAACTTTTCCGGATTTAGAAAAATATAGACTAACAGACCAGTTGATTCTTTCATCCAGATCAATTAATGCAATTATTTCAGAGGGATATGGACGATTTAACAATTTAGATAATGCAGGATTTTGAAGAATTGGAAGAGGTTCTTTGAAGGAATCACTAAATCATATTAATGATGCTTGCGATGAAAAGTATATTTCTGAAGAAAATCTTTCAAGTTTGCGTTTATAATATCTAAAATGTTTAAGATTATTAATTGGATACATTGCATATTTAATAAAAATCAAAGAAAATTGAAATCACTCCTTAAGTCAAGTAATCGTAACATTAATTACGAAGTACCATTTTTACCGTTTCAACCTTTTTAAAAACTATAACCCTTTTAACCAAATGACTCCCCATAGCAAAATATACATAGCAGGTCATCGCGGAATGGTAGGTTCGGCCATTAAACGCATTTTAGAAAAACAAGGCTATATGAATATTATCACAAGAACTTCATCTGAACTTGATTTGCGAGACTCAAATGCGGTTGCAGATTTTTTTGAAGAGGAAATGCCAGAATTTATTTTTCTTGCTGCAGCTAAAGTGGGCGGGATAGTAGCCAATAATACTTATCGGGCCCAGTTTTTATTCGAAAATCTTCAAATACAAAATAATATTATTCATAATGCTTATTTGCATAGTGTTAAAAAGTTGATGTTTTTTGGTTCATCGTGTATTTATCCAAAGTTGGCACCGCAGCCTTTAAAGGAAGAGTATCTTTTAACCGGCTTGCTCGAACCTACCAATGAACCCTATGCGATTGCTAAAATCACTGGAATCAAAATGTGTGAAGCTTATAGAAGTCAGTACGGCTGTAATTTTATTTCTGTAATGCCCACAAATCTGTATGGTTTAAATGATAATTACGATTTGCAAAACAGTCATGTTTTACCCGCTTTAATTCGAAAGTTTCACGAAGCAAAGGTTCATAATTCAGCGGAAGTTGTTATTTGGGGAAGTGGCAGTCCTTTAAGAGAGTTTTTATTTGCCGATGATTTAGCTGAAGCTGCTTTAAAGTTGATGTTGGAATACGATGGCGAAAAGTTTGTAAATATTGGTACAGGGCATGATTTAAGCATCAAAGAATTAGCCGAATTAATTCAAAAAATTATTGGATTCGAAGGTAAATTAATATTTGATACAAGCAAACCAGATGGCACTCCTCGCAAATTGATGGATGTATCCTATCTTAAATCCTTGGGTTGGAGTTTTAAAACCGAATTAGAAGAGGGAATAAAAATTGCTTACGAGGATTTTAAGAAAAAAAGACGGTTTAATTAATTAATCTAATACCACTTTTTTTAATTTTTCCACAGCAAAGCGAATGTCTTCTTCGGTTGTAAATTTACCGAATGAAAAGCGAACACCGGTTCGTTCATCGGGATGATGAATGGCTGCAAGGACATGACTCCCTTTGCTAGCTCCACTGCTGCAAGCCGATCCTCCACTAGCACAAACCCCTTCAATATCTAGTTTAAAAAGCAACATTTCACCGGCAGGGTTTTCAGGAAGACTAACGTTTAACACAGTATAGAGGCTTTTGGCTTCTTCGGCAAGCCCATTGAAACCTACGCCGGGAATACTATCCTTTATAAGTTGTTTCATCAAGTTTTTAAAGGCCTGCAAACGTTCTTGCTTTTCATGCATAATGCTATGTGAAATTTCAAGAGCTTTTGCTAAACCTACAATACCGTGCAAATTTTCTGTTCCTGCTCTTAAATTCTTTTCTTGGCCGCCACCGGTTATCATAGGTTTTAACTTATGCGTATTTCTAACATATAAAAATCCTGAACCCTTGGGGCCGTTAAATTTATGCGCAGAGCAGACTAAGAAATCTAGCCCCAATGATTCCACGTCAATTTTGTAATGTCCCATGGTTTGAACCGTGTCAGAATGAAACAAGCAATTATTTTTTTTAGCAATTTCTGAAACTTTGTGCAAATCTAATAAAGTGCCAATTTCATTGTTGGCATGCATTAATGTTATAAGACTGCCTGGGAATTGAGAAGCTAACTCTTCTAAATGATTAAGATTTATTTCGCCTTGGTCGTTAATTTCAACCAAATGCATTTTAGCTAATCCTTTATGGTCCATTTCTTCAACTGTATTTAAAACAGCGTGGTGTTCGATAGGAGAGGTGATGATATTTTTTACCCCTAAATCATGCACCGCGCTGCGAATAACAATATTATCTGCCTCGGTTCCGCCGGAGGTGAATAAAATTTCTGAAGGCTTTGCATTTATTAATTCGGCTATTTTTCTTCTAGCAACTTCCAGCATCCCTTTAGCGGTTCTGCCAATAGCGTGTTGAGCACTCGGATTTCCATAAACACTAGACAATATATCCGTCATGACTTTAACCACTTCAGGATCCAGTGGGGTAGTAGCAGCATTGTCTAAATAAACTCGCATGGTTATTTGGTGCAATATTTCAAAGCAAAATTAGGATTCAATGAGCAATAGCCAATGATTTTGTAAAGTAATTTAGCCAAATTAAATTGTGTAATAATTTCGCCTTCTTTTGGAGCACATTCAACAATATCAAATCCAACAATTTCTTTCTGAGTACAAACTTTTTTCAAAAAAATTAAGGTTTCGTGCCAAAGAAGTCCGCCAGGTTCTGCTGTTCCAACGGCCGGCATAACCGAAGGGTCAAAGCCATCAGCATCAATGGTTAGGTATATTTGTTCGGGCATAGCAGCAATTACCTCAGCTTGCCAATTTTTATTTGAAGCTATTTGATGAGCATACCAAGTATTAATCCGATTAGAAGATTTAATAAGTTCTGCTTCATCCTTACATTGAGCTCTTATACCAATTTGATAAAGGTTTACCCCCAAATCGTGCACACGTGCCATCACCGAGGCATGGCTGTAAGGATTGTTATTATAACTTTGTCTAAGATCAGAATGGGCATCAATTTGTAGAATTCCAATCTTGGGGTATTTTGCTAAATGGGCTTTAAAAAAACCAAGAGTAACGGTATGTTCGGCACCAAGACTAATAACAAATTTGTTATTGCCTAAGTTTTCTGTAGTTGCTTTTTCAATTATGTCGATAGCTTCTGCATCGATGATGCCTTCAAATACCAATGGTTTTAATGTAGATATTCCAGTTTTTTTGTAGGTTTCTTGGTCAAGTTCTTCGTCATAAAACTCCACATAATGCGAAGCTTCTATAATTGCTTCAGGACCTTTATCAGAGCCGGCTAAATAGGATGAAGTATATTCGTACGGTGCAGATTGAATAACAATATTGGAAGAATCATAACTAAATAAGTTTTGTTCCGGAATACCTAGAAAGTTGTTTTCTGTATTTAGATGCATTGTTATTGGGATGAGAGCTTATTTAGTTTTAAAATAAAGTGTTTAAAGGATTTAAAAATTGATAAGTTAATCCCAAGGTTTAAACTTGTTGCAAAAAAAAGGACTTACTTTTTTACACGTTCAACATATTCGCCACTTACGGTATTTACGCGAATGGTTTCGCCTATTTCACAGAATAAGGGTACGCGTATTTCAGCACCTGTTTCAAGAGTCGCTGGTTTTCCGGTATTTGTAGCTGTATCGCCTTTAACACCGGGTTCTGTATAGGTTATTTCCAATTCAACGTTTAAGGGCGCTTGTCCTCCAATTGGCATATCACCTTCGAATTGAACAATGACATTCATGCCTTCTTTCATAAATTTAGCGGCATTTCCAAACATAAATTCGGGTATATTAACCTGATCATACGTTGCATTATCCATACATACCAAAGCATCGCCTTCTTTGTAAAGATATTGCATTTCATTGACATCTACGCGAACGGTTTCAATTTCTTCACCGCTTCTGAAACGGTTTTCAAGGTTTTTGCCGTTTTTAACATTTCGCATTTTGCATTGATAAAATGCTCTCAAGTTTCCGGGCGTTCTGTGTTGCCATTCGGTAACCTGACACAATTCATTATTGTGCCTGATAAACATGCCCACGGAGATATCTGCTGTCGTTGCCATTTATTGTATTTAAAATTTCTGCAAAAAAACGAATTTTTAAGCAGATAGCAACGCGAACTTAGAAAAATATGAGGTTTTTGGAGGTCGAATGTTAGATGTTTTAAGGAAAATGTTAGATTTTAGTTAAGGCTAGAGAGTTTAAAGAAAATAACTGTTACTTGAATAAAAACTAACCATTAGATGAAGAGGTTTAGAAAGTCGCATTGTGAAATTTGTTTACAGTAAATGTTGCTGATGCATAATAAATTTTTAAATTTGCTATCATGTCATATTTGGTTGGGATTTCAGGAGGAAGCGCCTCAGGTAAAACGACATTTATCAATAAACTCAAAGAAATTTTTGAAGACAAGGAATTAGCTGTTTTATCAATGGATCATTATTATAAACCGCTACTTCATCAAAAATTGGATCATGAAGGGAAACCAAATTTTGATTTACTAGAAAGCATTGATTTGATTCAATTTTTGGATGATCTCGCCTCGCTTAAAAGCGGAAAAAAGGTGCTTATGCAAGAGTACACGTTTAATAATCCTGACAAAATACCTCTAGAAATTAAAATTGTTCCAGCCTCTATTATCGTTGTAGAAGGCTTGTTTGTATTACAGGAAAAGCAAATTGCCGAGCAACTTGACTTAAAACTTTTTTTGGATGTGGACGAAGAAATTCGATGGCAACGCCGAGTCGAAAGGGATTCGACAGAAAGAGGATTGAATTTTGAAGAAATTAGTTATCAATGGCATAATCACGTAAAACCAGCTTACGATAAGTATCTTCTGCCCCACAAGGGGATGGTGGATATCATTATTGTTAACAACTATGGATTTGAAAAAGGCATGAACTTGGTCGTTAATTATTTCAAGTCAATAATCAAGGTCTAAGAAAATGAACATCATTTAAGAAACCGGTGGTCTTTTATTTCTAGTTAGAAGCCCACAAGAATCTATATAGGAAATTTCAGGAAATAGTATAAGTGCAATAACAATCTGCAATTGGGCGAATCGATTAAGCAGCCTGCTCAAAAAACTTCGCAATTTTTTCTTTCACGAAAGCTTTTTCAATTTCAATCTTGGTTTCTTTGCTTGAAGGTGCTTCGTACATGGCATCCATAAAAATAGATTCACAAATACTGCGCAAGCCACGGGCGCCTAATTTGCATTCAAAGGCGGTATCTACAATCAATTCTACCACCTCATGAGAAACAATTAATTCTTTGTTTTCCAGTTCAAATAGTTTCTTATATTGCTTTAACAAAGCGTTTTTTGGCTCTAATAAAATTCGCTTAAGAGTTGGTCTGTCTAAAGGCGACAAGTTAGCAAGCACGGGTAATCTTCCCAAAATTTCAGGAATTAACCCGAATTTTCTTAAATCGGTAGCTGAAACATTTTCTAAAATGTTTTCGGTTGTCTTTTTTGTATTAACCGATTTAAATCCAAGTCCTTGCTTATTTAACCGTCTTTCAATTATTTTTTGAATGCCTTCAAAAGCTCCTCCACAAATAAAAAGGATATTGCTCGTGTCTACGGCTATATATTTTTGATCCGGATGCTTACGTCCGCCTTGAGGAGGAACATTGGTAATGGTTCCTTCTAAAAGTTTTAATAAAGCTTGCTGTACGCCTTCACCTGAAACATCCCTTGTTATTGAAGGATTGTCTGATTTTCTGGAAATTTTATCCATTTCATCAATGTATATAATTCCACGTTGAGCCTCATCAACATTGTAATTGGCGGCTTGCAACAAGCGGGTAATTATACTTTCTACATCTTCTCCTACATAACCAGCTTCAGTTAAAACCGTGGCATCGGCTATACAAAATGGCACTTCAAGGATTTTGGCAAGTGTTTTAGCAAGTAAGGTTTTACCGGTTCCTGTTTCTCCAATCATTAGGATATTACTCTTCTCAAGTTCAACCCCATCGTCTCCAATCTCTGATGAAAGTCGTTTAAAGTGATTATAAACGGCAACGGATAAAATTCGCTTGGCTTGATCTTGGCCAATTACCCACTGATCCAGATGTTCTTTAATTTCCTTTGGTAAAAGCGACTTGGACGGCTTAAAAAGAAGATTTTTTTTCTTTTTAGACGATTGTTCCTCTTCAAGAATTAAAGCAGCTTGATTAATACATTCGTCACAAATATTTGCTTCAACTCCTGTAATTAATACGCCAACCTGATTTTTTGGTCGACCACAAAATGCACAAATAGCCCCGGCCATTAAAGTGATTTTTTAATCAAAACTTCATCAACCATTCCGTAGGCTTTGGCTTCTTCGGCTGTCATCCAATAATCACGGTCGGCATCTTTTTCAATTTTTTTATAGGGTTGTCCGCAATGTTCTGCTAAAATATCATACAACTCTTTTTTTAGCTTTTGAATTTCCTTAACCGTTATCTCCATATCAGAAGCTTGTCCTTGTGTACCACCTAATGGCTGGTGAATCATAACTCTTGAGTGCCTAAGGGCCGTTCTCTTTCCTTTTTTTCCTGCACACATTAAAATGGCACCCATACTCGCTGCAATTCCAGTACAAATGGTGCTTACATCACTAGTGATATATTGCATGGTATCATAAATCCCAAGGCCGGCATAAACCGATCCCCCCGGAGAATTTAGATAAATTTGAATATCGCGCCCAGGGTTGGATGAATCAAGGAATAATAATTGTCCAACAACAATATTTGCAACGTTGTCGTCAATACCTGTTCCTAAAAATATAATTCGATCCATCATTAATCGTGAAAAGATATCCATTTGAGAAACTCGCATTTCGCGTTCTTCCAAAATGTAAGGCGTCATGTTTTCAATGTAATGATCTACGTGTAGGCTGTTTATTCCTAAATGTTTTGTAGCATATTTTTTAAATTCTCTTCCGTCGTGCATGGTTTTAAAAGTTAAAGTTATGAAATGTTGAATAAATTGGTTCTTAAATTGGTATTCGAAATTAATCAATTATTGAATTGTAATCCACAAATAAAAATTTTTAGTGATGGTGTTGATGGTTATGTTGTTTAATTAAATCATAAAAACCTTCAATGCTTACATTATGTTCAACCATTGTTACTACATTTTTTATTTGATTAACAACAGCGCGTTGAATAGCAATTTCTCTTACCTTGTCCATAAATTTTTGATCTTTCTTTTGTTTTTCGGTAAACTCTTGTACCCAAGAAAATTCAGGATTAGAAATACCGTAATTTCTTAACAAACTAGCCGAATAGCCAAGAGCGGTTTGGTTAATGTCTTCTTCGCTAATTTCGATGTCAAATTGTTTTATTGCTTTTTCTTGAATCAATTGATGGCGCAATCCATTTGATTCGGTTTCGTATTTTTCATCTGCATTTTCTGCCGTGTAAGCTTCCGGGTGTGCTTCAATCAACCAGCGTTTCAAAAACGTATCTGGTAAAGCAAAGGCATGCTTGTCCATTATAAAATGATCAATTTCATGCTCCATTTGATGCTCACTTTCCGATTGATAATACATTTCTGTATTTTCTTTAATCTTAGACCTAAAAGTTTCTTCATCCGTTACAACGCCTTCACCAAATACTTTATCAAAGAACTCCTGATTGATTTCGGAAGGGGTAAATTTCTGAATGTTTTTGATTTCTGCTTCAAAATTTGGATTTAAATCATTCAGTCCTTCTTTGGGAATACCCGTTGATGATGCAATTACTGTTTCGTTGTCGTTAAACAAGGCATTAAGGTTTACAATAACTTTATCACCTATTTTTTTGTTTAAGAACAAATTTTTAGTTGTTTCGTCCTTTACAAGTTCAGGAATTACGGTCGTTTCTTTTCCAGAAACTCCACCTTCCAAAGGTTTGTTATCAGAATCTAATTCAGTTAAAATCACAAGCACACTGTCAGATTCGTTGGTGCATTCTTCCACTTTTTCTAAAATACCATGACGTTTTTGAAGATTGGCAATTTCGGTATCAATCTCTTTCTCATCAATTTCAATGACATAACGTGTAACGCTGTCGCTGTTGGTTATGTTAAATTCGAATTTTGGAACAAAGCCTAAATCAAAATGAAAGGTATAATTTTCAGAATTGTCAAAATCAACTTCAGATTCTTTGTTTTTACTAAGAAGTGGTTGCCCAAGTATGTCAATTTCATTATCTTGAAGATACTTGTACATTGAATTGGTAGCAAGTTTATTTACCTCTTCGGCTAAGAATGATTTGCCATAAAGTCTTTTAATCATGGCAACTGGCGCATTGCCTGGTCTGAATCCCGGAAATTGAGCCTTTTTTCTGTAGTTTTTTATTTGTTCATCTACTTTTGGTTCGTAGTCTGCTTTTTCTAAGCTAATGGAAAGGATTCCATTTAAATCGTCGGTTTTTTCGAGTGAAACGTTCACAGTATATTATATTTATAGGTTACAAAATTAGTTTCTTACAAAAGGTTTTCCAAAGTTAAGAGAGCGCCAATGTAAAGGAATGGTCTGTCAGAATTTCACAAAGTAAGACAGAATGCCAATTAGTATGAGAATAACCCCAGTGATTTTCTTTTCATAATGTTCCAGATAATGAAGATTAAACCGGTCCATTGTTTTTTTTCCAGAAACTGTTAATATCGAAATACCTATGACTGTAACTAGTAAATAGACAACCGAAATGAGTATTATACCAGACCAACCGTAAGTTCCGGCTGTAAAATAATAAGTTTCCATCTCAAGACATGGTGTAAAAAACATGGTAATTGACATGGATGTTACAATTTTGGCATAAGAATGGGTTTTAATATCTAAATTTTCATTGTGATGATGATGTTGACCTAAGCTAACATAAATAATTCCAAAAAGAATTAAAAGGAGCGGGGCAAACCATTCAGTAAATTCACCCATTTTTTTTGCTGCTTCCATGCCAATAATCCCTATAACCACACCAAGAATAATAGTGCTGAGAACATGAGCAAAGCTAACAATTACCGCAAGTTGTAACGTTTGTGTTTTGTTCCATTTTTCACTTTTGGCTAAAAGTGCCAATGGCAACCAATGTGGATGTAAAATTAAATGAATTAAGCTTAGGATAAAGCTAAACGCTGCTAACTGAAGCATGAATAAATTAAGCTCCTATTTGTTTTTTTAGATTCTGAACCTGATTTTCCCACATCATTTCCAGTTCTTCCAAGTTAGCTTCCTCTGCAGAATCGATCACGATTAATGCTAAATCATCGGTAATTTCGTCTTTGTGAATAATTAATTCAAGAAATTCATTGCGATTATCTCCATTAATCCAACGAAATTTTATATGTTTCCGATTAACATTTTTTACAAGTTCAGCTTCTAGAACTTCACCGTCGTCCCATTTAAAAACATAGTTACTGCCATGTACCGAAACATCGTCTGCATACCAAGAAGATAAGCCTGACGGAGAAGATATATAGGAATATAAAGTATTGGCTGAACAATGCATCGGAAATTCCAATTCTATTCTTTGCCGCTTGTCATTTATTTTAGAACTTTGCATACGCGAATTGATAAGTGAGTTTCACCTTTCTCAAGGTAGGAATTTTTTTTAAAGTCCGCGAATATAACAAAATTATGCTAAAATGGAAGTGGTTTGATGAAAGTTTATTTTTTGAAAGGCGATGGATATTAATGCTATGGCTTTTATTTATCATGTTTACGCTTGCGTATCTTGCACTAACTCCTCGAGGTGAGCTTAATATTTTATTAAGTGAAAACTACTTAAAAGAACTCGGTTCGTTTTTTAAATACTTTACGCGTTTTGGCGAAGAATGGCTTTTAATTCCAATTGGTTTAATTTTAATTTTCACTGTTCGATCGCTTGATTTTACAATTCGATTAATTGCAACCTTTATACTTAATACCTTAATTACTGTGCCGATAAAGTTTTATTTGTTTCATTACAACCGTCCAAAAATCGATTTGCATCAGTTTAATTTGGTATTTACGGAAGGTGTTACTGTTCATAGCTTTAATAGTTTTCCTTCTGGGCATTCTTCGGCAGCTTTTGCTATGGCCTTGGCAATTGCCTTTTGGTTTAATCATAAAGCTATTAGTATTGTTGTAATTTTGATGGCAATTGGAGTTGGGTTTAGTCGTATTTATTTACAACAACATTTTGTTGAAGATGTTATTGGTGGTGCTGTGATCGGACTTATTGCCGCTTGGCTTGCTTCAGGATTTTATTGGTTACCAAAGAAAAAATGATTAGAAAGTACCCACACCTCGTTATAACCGTTTTTGCATCTTTACTTTTTATTCCTTTTTTAGGTACTGTTCATTTATTCGATTGGGATGAAATAAATTTTGCAGAAGCGGCTCGCGAGATGATAATTAGCGCGGATTATTCGCGTGTGCAAATTAACTTTGAGCCATTTTGGGAAAAACCACCCTTGTTTTTCTGGTTTCAAGTATGGAGCATGAAAATTTTTGGTGTTAATGAATTTGCAGCCCGATTTCCCAATGCCATTTGCGGTATCATTACACTTAATTTTCTGTTTTATTATGGCAGAATTTGGTATAGTGACAAAATGGCTTGGTGGTGGGTTTTGCTTTATTTAGGTTCATTCACTCCTCATTTTTATTTCAAAAGTGGAATTATTGACCCGTTTTTTAATTTATTTATTTTTTTATCCTTGGTGCAATTATACCTAGGCGTTCGCGAAGAAAGTCATCGTACGAAGCACTTTGCACTTTCAGGCCTCTTGCTCGGTCTGGCGCTATTAACCAAAGGACCGGTGGCTTTAATTATTATAGGATTATGTGGATTTGTATATCTCATATTGACCAAGTTTAAACTGTTTTTTAATTTAAAACAACTCGTCATATTGTTTTTTGCCATGATGATTATTCCTCTATTTTGGTTTTTGCCGGATTGGATTAAAAACGGTTTTTGGTTTACTGGTGAGTTTTTGAAGTATCAAGCCGATTTGTTTCTAAATCCCGTTGCATCCCATGGTCAACCTTGGTTTTATCACCCTGTGGTTCTGATTTTAGGTTGTTTTCCCGCTACCATAATTGCAATGCCTTATTTATTTAAAAGCCCTCCTATTAAAGCCGGTGGGTTAGCTGCTTGGATGAAAATTTTATTTTGGGTGGTTTTAATTTTGTTTTCTATGGTAACAACTAAAATTGTACATTATTCTTCCTTATGCTATATTCCTCTTGCTTTTTTAGGGGCTTGGGGGATTTATAATAATCAAGGATTACTCAAAATTTGGCAAAAGGTACTATTAAGTTTGGTTGGATTGATTTATGGTATCATTTTTTGTGCTGTGCCAATTTTAGCCTCAAGTAAACATTGGCAGTCGCTACTTTCCGCCAAAATTAAAGACGATTTTGCAAAAGCAAATTTGAGTGTAAATACAAATTGGCAAGGCAATGAATGGTTGTTGGGATTTCTTTTTATTGTTTTAATAATATTAAGTTTAAGCATCTATCAGTTCAGATCTAAAGAGGCTGGAATTCGTTTTATGCTTTTAGGAAATTCTGTATTCATTTTTTTTATAAGTGTGCTATTGATTCCAAAAATCGAGAATCATGTTCAAGGCAGTATCATTTCTTTTTACAATCAAATAAAAACCGAAAATGCGTATGTTGAAACGGTAGGTTTTAAAAGTTATGCGCACTATTATTACACTCAGAAGCGCTTGCCGAATGCAAACGATAAACTTTCCATTGAAACAAGAAACTATTGCAAACTACAAAATATCGATACGATAGGTCAGTTAAGTGAATTGCAGCGCAACTTGGTAAATGGATTTAGAAAGCAATGGTTTTTAGCAGGCAATACAGATAAGCCGGTATATTTAGTTTATAAAATCACAAATTTAGAAGGCATCGATTCAAATTTACGGTTTAAATTGGTTATGAATAAAGGCGGATACAAAGTATTTAAGCGTGAAAATTAATTTAACTCAAATTAATCAATAGAAGATTCATAGAATCGAACTACTTGATTTAGTTGCGTTTAATCCCGATTTAGAAATTGTTAACAATTCGTCAAAGAATTTATTTACAAATTGAAGATTCGAGAATGCTCCTAAAATACAAACATAAATTAATTATCAAATTCTTAATCGAATTTGCAATTTCTACTGCGGATTTTTGGGTTTAAAAGACTTGAAATGGTATTTTTTCTTAGAGGAGTGATTGAGAATCAATTAAGATTAAAATTTAATGATTTAAGAAATTGATTTATTTGTTAACAACGTTGATTTTTGTTTGGCAAATAATCTCTTTCGGGAGCCTCGATTTTGATGCGAAGAATATATTTTCTCAAGCAAGATAACACAAAAAGGTTTGAAAAAGCCTTAGGTAAGTTTGTAATCGGTTATTTTTAATTCCAGATGTGATATTGCTTTTTCGGCAGCGGTTTGTTCTGCCTTTTTTTTGGTTTGATGAAGCGCATCAAGCAATAATTCATTGTCGATATAAACCCCCATTTTAAAAAGTTTCCCGTGTTTATCAATGACCTCTTCTACAAGTCTAAAATCCACCAATTTCTTATTTTTTTGCCCCCACTGAATCAAAATACTTTTATAATTTTCGTGGATAGAATCCAAGTTGTCGATATCTATATAAGGTTTAATTAATTTATGAATAATAAATTTACGAGTTATATTAAAACCATGATCTAAATAAACAGCTCCAACAAAGGCTTCTAGCGCATTGCCGGCTATGCCGTATAAGTTAGTATACTTCGCGTTTTTTAAAGAGTTATTTAGCGTTAAAAATTTCTCAATGCCCAGTTTTCGCGCAATATTGGATAGTTGTTCTCGACTAACAATTTTAGAACGCATTTCTGTAAGATATCCTTCACCTTTGCCTGAGTATTTTTTGAACACAAATTCAGCAACCACCAAATCAATCACTGCATCGCCCAAAAACTCAAGTCGTTCGTTACTGAAATGCTCAGGGTTTTTTTGAGAAACCGCTGAGTTATGCATAAAAGCTTGATGGTAAAGTTTAAGGTTATCCGGATAAACTCCGGAAATACCACGCAAGGATTTGGCAAAAAGTTTATCTTCCTTTTTACGAAACAAAAATGGTATCAGCCCCTTGCGGCTCAATATTTAAATATATTTTTTGAAAATAACAGATACATTGTGACCACCAAAGCCAAATGTATTGCTTAAAGCAGCTCGAACCGTTCTTTTTTGAGCTTTGTTAAAAGTGAAATTAATTCGAGGATCCAGATTAGGATCGTCTGTAAAATGATTGATGGTTGGCGGAACCAAATCGTTTTTGATTGCCAAAATAGAAGCAACTGCTTCAACAGCACCGGCTCCACCAAGAAGGTGACCCGTCATTGATTTTGTTGAACTAATATTTAATGAGTAGGCATGTTCACCAAAAACACTTTTAATGGCAATAGTTTCGGCTATATCACCTAAAGGCGTGCTTGTTCCATGAACATTGATATAATCAATATCTTCTGGTTTCATACCCGCATCAGCCAAAGCATAATTCATAACATTAATAACACCTAAACCTTCGGGATGAGGAGCTGAAATATGATATGCATCTGCCGATAATCCACCACCGGCTACTTCCGCATAAATTTTAGCACCTCGGGCCAAAGCATGATCGAGACTTTCAAGAACAAGACATGCAGCACCTTCTCCTAACACAAAACCATCGCGATCTTGGTCAAAAGGACGCGATGCAGTTAGATAGTCGTTGTTGCGCTCACTCAAGGCCTTCATTGAATTAAAACCACCCATGGCAGCTTCATTCACACAGGCTTCAGAGCCTCCTGATAGCATAACATCAGAAATACCCTGTTTGATGTAATTATAGGCATCAAATATGGCATTATTACTGGATGCGCAAGCAGAAACTGTGGTAAAATTAGGACCTCTTAAACCGTACTTAATTGAAATATGACCTCCGGCTATGTCGGAAATCATCATAGGAATAAAAAAAGGACTGAATCGAGGGGTACCATCTCCTCTTGCAAAATCGGTACATTCTTTTAGAAAAGTTGTGAGTCCTCCAATGCCTGAACCCCAAATAATTCCAGTTCTATTGGCGTCAAAGTGGCCTACAAGGCCTGCATCTAAAATTGCTTCGTCAGCAGAAACCACTGCGAATTGTGCAAATGGATCCATTTTGCGAGCCTCTTTTCGATCCATAAAATTATGAATGTCAAAGTTTTTTATCTCGCAAGCAAACTTGGTTTTAAATTTTTCAGCATCAAATCGAGTTATAAGGTTGGCGCCACTAACACCATTGCATAAGGCATCCCAGTATTCGGAAACTGTATTGCCAATGGGAGTAAGGGCACCAATACCTGTTACAACAACTCGTTTCAAATGTTTTTTTTACTTTACGTTTGCAGTGATATAATCAATTGCTTGTCCAACGGTGCCAATTTTCTCAGCTTGATCGTCAGGTATTGCAATGTTGAATTCTTTTTCAAATTCCATGATTAGTTCCACAGTGTCTAATGAATCTGCACCTAAATCGTTGGTAAAACTGGCTTCAGTAGTTACTTCTGATTCTTCTACGCCAAGTTTGTCAACTATAATGGCTTTAACTCGTGATGAAATGTCTGACATTTTATTTTTATTTTTAGATTATCGCTGCAAAGATGAATTTTTTGAAATTAATAGACAAGTTAAAATTTAAATGAATTTTATTTCCGAGTATTTTGAGTTTTATTCCTTGTGGATATGTTTGTTGGTTGGTTTAAAAACAGGTAGTTAGCCTGATTTTATGGTTCGGAATTTATTTAGGGTTTGCTGAAAATCACACAGATAGTATATTATTCAATAAATTACTTTTTAGATTACTTTACATAATTGCAAAACTATCTCCCCTAATGCTTTAAATGCCATGCATTTAATTTGAAAATAATCCGGTTAGTGCCGCTTACTTCATTGCGCGTCCGTTACTTCGTCTAAATTGGCTCTTAGTGCTAAAAGCAAATCTTTACCTTGCTTCCTAGTGTTGAACGCACACTGAACTTTTTAAGCAGGCGTGTTTATGAAAACATTTAAAAATTATTCAAGATTATTTTTAAAGTTCAATTGCTTTTTTACTTTATTTGTTTTAAAGTTTTGAGGAATATCATTGATTTCTGTCAAACCAATTAGGCACTTTTTGAAATAAATCAAATGATTGCTGGATTTCAAGTTTTTTGGAATTCAACTATTTAGATTTCTTAATTCTCACTTCATTATCTTTTACAAATGCTTCCCAACCTTTATACTGTTTACTTAATCCGGTTGCAACATTCGCTGACTGGTAAAAATGACATAAGGCAACTGCAACTCCATCTGTTGCATCAAGAAATTTTGGAAGTTCCTTAAAATTCAGGATAGACTGCAACATACCAGCCACTTGCTCTTTACTGGCATTTCCATTACCTGTTATGGATTGCTTAACCTTTTTAGGACTATATTCAAATATTGGCAAACCTCGGTGCAAAGCAGCTGCCATTGCTACACCTTGCGCACGACCTAATTTCAACATAGACTGTACATTCTTCCCGAAAAATGGTTCTTCTAAAGCCACTTCATCTGGATGGTACATATCTATAATTGCTAAGCTGCGTTCATGAATTTTTTGAAGTTTTAAAGCATGGTTTTCAAGTTTGCTCAAATGAATAATTCCAAGGGTAATTAATTCGAACTTTTTAGCATTGCACCCGATTAAACCATATCCCATAATATTTGTTCCCGGATCAAAACCCAATATTACTCGCTCGTATTCCTTTTCTAATTGTGATTCAATCATAATTTACAAACTTACGATGATTTTTGAGTTTGATAGTGACGTTTAAGGACTAACAATTTTTATCCTAAGTTAATGATGGTAATACCATCGCCTCCAAAATCGATGTGTTCGCTTTCGAGACTTTTTATATGACTTACTTTTTTAAGGTTTTCACGTATCATTTTTCGTAAAATTCCATCGCCTTTTCCGTGAAGAACCCATAATTTATCCATGCTAAGAACTAAAGCATTATCTACCAAAGTCATTACCTCTGCCATTGCATCCTCTGTTTTCATTCCACGAACATCGAGTCTTGGACTAAATTCACGACTTATTTGTTCATAATTATAACCTTTAATACGCGTTTTAGGTAATACAGATTCCTTTTGAGTAATAGGTTCAATTTGATCAAAATCAAGTCTAGTTTTAATTAGCCCCATTTCTACAAGGACTTTTTCTTTGCCAATTTGCAATATTTTGCCTAAAGAGTCGAAACCTATAATTTTAACTAAACTGCCAATTTCTAAATGTGAAGGTACTGAAAGGCTTTTAACCTTTGTCTTTTCTGTGGTTATAATAAGTTCAGCTTTAGCTTCATCTAGTTTTGATCTAACCTTTTTTATGGTAATAGGTTCAGCATTTGAGTTCTTTATATCTTTTATTGTTTTCTCTATCAATTGATTGGTCTTCAAAAGAATTTCAGAAGCTTGTTTCTTAGCATGATTTAGTAAGTCGTTTTTTTGTAAGCTTAATTTTGACTTCAGGTCTTCGTAATCGTTCATTAATTTATTTAAACGTTCTTCTTTTTCGATGACTCGTTTTTCGATTGTTTTAACATTTTGAATATCCCTTTCATATTCGGTAAGAATTTCTTCCATACGATGCTGACCTTTGCCGGCCTTTATCTTGGCTTTTTCGATTATATCATTATTTAATCCTGTTTTTTTTGCAAGTTCTATTGCAAAAGAACTGCCAGGTTTGCCACTTACCAATTCATACATGGGTTCGTATTTTTGCAAATCATAAAGCATTGATCCATTAACAAAGCCTTCTGTTTGACCAGCAAAATTTTTAATATTTGAAAAATGGGAGGTGACAATTCCGTAAGCCAAATTTAAATTTAAGCGTTCTAAAACAGCTTCTCCAATGGCGCCGCCAAATTGAGGATCGGTACCACTCCCCAACTCATCAATAAAAAATAAGGTGTTTTTGCCAGCTCTGTTTACAAAATGCTTCATAGCTGTAAGATGCGAACTATAAGAACTTAAATTATTGTCGATACTTTGTCCATCTCCAATATCAACCATCATCTCCTTGAAAACTAAAAAAACTGAATCCGGGGCAGCACAAACCAATAAACCACATTGAAACATGAACTGATTTAAAGCGACTGTTTTAAGTGCAACTGATTTTCCACCAGCATTTGGTCCCGAAATTACCATAATGTGCTGATTTGCATTTAAGGTAATATTTAGTGGTACAGGAACCTCTTTTATTTTTTTTAATCTTAAAAATAAGAGTGGATGATAGGCTCTCATTAATTTTAACTCACTCGCTTCGCCAATCAATGGTTTAACGGCCACTAATTGCAATGATAGTAATGCCTTTGCTCGAATAAAATCGGTTATTGATATTTTGGTTAGGTACAATTCTAAATCGGGTAACCAAGGCATAATTTGCATGGAAACTTCTTTAAGAATTTTTTCGATTTCACGGTTTTTTTCGAAATAGAGATGCCTTAGGGTATTATTGGATTCAACAATTTCAGCCGGTTCCATGTATAAAATTTTACCACTAGCCGACTCGTCATGCACAAGTCCTTTAATTTTGCGTTTATGTTCGGCAATGATGGGAATAACCAAACGACCTTCTCTAATGGAAATTTCAGTTTCACCGGCCCAGCCTTCTTCCTTTGCCTTTTTAAAAATTGAAACCAATCGTTTATGAATATCGCGTTCAGTTTTGCTAATATCCGAAATAATATTAGATAATTGTGGCGATGCGGATGCTTTAATTTTGCCCTCCTCATCTAAAACTTTGTCGATTGTATGAAGAATTTCCTTTTTGAGCAAAACACCTGCATATAACTGAAAAAGTACCGGATATTTCTCTTCCTTTTTCTTGAAAAATAATAAAATCTGTTCAAGTAATCTTACAACCTGCCGCACTTGCATCAGCTCTTTTTCATTCAAAAACAAGCCTTCAATGCTTAATTTATTAATTATGGCTGATATGTCAAAATAGTTATCTGCAGGAAAGGCATCTTCTTCTTCCAAAAGTTTTTTGAATTCATCGGTTTGACTTAACCACAAGCTAATTGTTTTAGATTGTGATGAAAACGTCATTTTGCTAACCATCTTTTTGCCCATAACACTTAGGCAATGCTCGGTTAACAAGTTTCGAATTGTGTCAAAACCGATTTTTAACTCAAGGTCTTTGGGATACATTTTAGAATTAAAATTTTAAGCTCAATTAAAAATTTATGGGACTTGTTTAAGAACTTCAAAATTACTCAAAAATGCTACCGGTTTTTGTTACATATTGTTCATTAAAATATCTTTTTTTTTAGTTTTTTTGCATGATTTGTACATAATTTCAGTAATACGTTTTTGAGCTGTTTTTTATTCAACTTTTAAAGGTGTTTCTGATTTTTTTTTTCTTTTCTTAAATTTTTAAATGATTAAAAAAGCAATAGATATATTGTATCTAGCCAAACAAAATAATATTGAAATTATTCTGATTGATGGTAAATTACAGTTGAAAACTCCTAAAAATAAGGCGATTGATAAAAATTTACTCAACGAAATTAAAATTAATAAACTATTAATTATTGATTTTTTACAATCTAATTTGTTAAGCAAGACCGTTAATAAAATCTCAAAAGCTGCCCAAAAAGACCTTATCAATATTCCGTTGTCATATAGTCAAGAACGTTTATGGTTTCTTGATAAAATGGAAGGAAGCCTTCAGTATCATATGCCCGCAGTATTTCGGCTCAAGGGTAAATTGAATGTAGAAGCCCTTTCACAGGCATTAAAGATATTGGTAAAACGTCATGAAGCTGTTAGAACCATTTTTGAGGAAAGAGATGGAGAAGTTTTTCAACATATTATTTCAGATGCCGACTGGAACTTGAACGTAATTGAGAAAGATACTAAGGCCAAACTTTCTGAACAAGTTCAGACGCTGATCAATTCACCATTCAATTTAATGAAGGATTATCTGTTGCGAGCATCTTTAATTCAAATTAAGCCAAATGAACATTTAATGGTCGCCGTTATGCACCATATTGCTTCGGATGGCTGGTCGCGCTCAGTGTTTGTTAAAGAAATTGTTGAACTGTATGACGCATTTAATTCCGGCAGAAATTTTAATTTGCCCAAAATCGAACTTCAATACAGTGATTTTGCTATTTGGCAACGCAAAGCCTTAATGAAGGTTGATCTCGAGAAAAAACTCAATTACTGGAAAGATAAACTTTGGGCAGTTCCATCCATGCAACTGCCAACTGATTTTAAAAGGCCATCGATTTGGAGCACTAGCGGTAATGCCGAAACGGATCAAATCGATAAAACCTTAACCAAAAAACTTCAGGATTTAAGTCAAGCGAATAAAAGTACTTTATTTATGACCCTTTTGTCGGCGTTTAAGGTTTTGTTATTTCGCCACAGTGGCCAAACCGATATTTGTATTGGCACACCAATTGCGGGTCGCGAGCAAAAGGAACTTGAAACCTTAATTGGTTTTTTTGTTAATACCTTGGCATTGCGCACAGAATTTTCTGGTGATATTACGTTTGTAAAACTGTTAGAAAAAGTTCGTAATACTACGCTTGAAGCATACGAGAATCAGGATGTTCCATTTGAAAAAGTGGTTGATGAGGTAGTTGCAGAAAGGGATTTGAGTCGAAATCCATTATTTCAGGTAATGTTTGTAATGCTTAACACGCCTGAAATTCCTGAACTAAATATTGGTGAAGTTCAACTATTGCGCGAACCTGCAGGGAAAACGACGGCTAAGTTTGATATTCAATTTTTTGTGACTGAGAATTCTGAAGGATTGCATCTTTCTGTTGAATATTGCACAGAATTATTTAATCAAGAAACCATACTACGCTTCTTAGCTCATTTTAAGAATTTGCTAGCCTCAGTTGTTGCACATCCTAATTATAAATTGAGCAATCTGCAGATGCTTTCGCATTCGGAAGAAAATCAGTTATTACATCAGTTTAATTCAACCCAAGTAAATTATCCCGAAGGTAAAACGGTTCTCGATTTATTTGAAAACACGGTTGAGCAAAGTCCAGAGGCTATTGCTGTTATTTTTGAAAACCATGCAATAAGCTTTGAAGA
>Ga0209181_10002555_pt1 | contig 29614 bp, 41 predicted proteins | sample MAT05_FD_187208 | JGI IMG/M metagenome (GOLD analysis project Ga0209181, IMG submission 187208) | Freshwater microbial communities from Lake Fryxell liftoff mats and glacier meltwater in Antarctica - MAT-05 (SPAdes) (version 2) | ecosystem: Environmental > Aquatic > Freshwater > Ice > Liftoff...
TTTCGAAATCGGCGCGCGTGCCACTCCGATGTTTCGACGCATGGCTCGGCAACTTCACGCCATCAATCGCGAACATCTCGCGACCGATTAGTCCTTGCGCGTCACACACCGCCAGCACCCCCGCCAATACTTTTGCGATGTCGTCCCCGAGCGTGCTCACACACTGCGCGATCGTGGTGAAGTGCGGCGCGGTATCGCCACAGAGCGCGATGAACGTGACGTGGTCCTGGCAGGCGCGCTCGATGCCGCGACTGCTGACGATGCCTTGGGAATACGCGAACTACACCACTTTCAAGAGCATCGCCGGCGGATACGCGGGCGCCCCCGTCACATCGTTCCGAAAGCGGGCATCACAGTGCGACAGGTCGATGGCCCCGTCGAGCAGATGATGGAGCGCGTGCTCGAACGTGCCGGGCAGGAGCTGCTTGGCCAGATCGACGGCGAGCAACCGCGGATGGGTATCGATGTACTTGTACCGCGCCATGCAAAATCCTCGACAGACCGATGAGCAGACCGCACATTCCCATGACATCATTACGGCGACACGAGATCTTTCGCTGTGCCAAGTACCGAGACTTATCCTACCGCCTCGTTAGCGAGACGCAGAACGACCATTTGGCGAACGTAAAGATCGCTGGCCTTGCTGCCGGACCAGATTCCGCCAAGCCTTCGAGTATGAACGCCACGGACCGCATCACCATCGAGCCCGGCAAACGGAGCGGCAAGCCCTGCATTCGCGGGCTCCGCATCACCGTCGACGATGTCCTCTCCAATCTCGCCGCAGGCATGAGCGAAGCGGAAATCCTCGCCGACTTTCCGGATTTGGAACACGAAGATTTCCTCGCCGTGTTTGCCTTCGCCGCCGATCGCGAGCGCCGACTCCTCGTCAATTCCGCAGCGTAATCGGCGCGGCCGGTGTCGGTGCGGCTGCTGTTCGACGTCGGCAATTGACGCCGCGAGGTGAGCGCTGACGTGCTCCGCCGGGCCCTCGATATGATCACGGGACTTGCGGACGATGCAACGAGCGCGCTCTTGGTTCTCGTTCATCCGTCTTGAACTCCGCGCGAGGCGCTCGCTAACGAGCGTTGCTGCAGTCAAAGGCAGGGCGGTACGCTGTGTAACTGCGCGGCTTCGCTGCTCCGTTCACAGCTATTTTATTACAGCCTTTGCAGCAGAACGCGGCGTTAATTCGCTTGGGGCCAGATCTGTGGTAGATTAGGGGTTCTTGGTTTATCACCGGAGGAAAGCGCCGATGTTCTTGACCATAGAAATCGAGCAAGAGGAGGACGGCCGCTTCATCGCCGAAGTCCCGGATTTGCCCGGCGTCCTCGCCTATGGCGCGACCCAGGAACAAGCGGTCGCCCGCGCCCAGGCGCTCGCGCTTCGGGTCCTGGCCGACCGCCTGGAGAATGGAGAGCCCGCGCCAAGCCTGCTCCCGCTCGATTTCCGCGCGGCGTCCTAGCGCCAACGCCCGATGAGTGAATGGCCCGCCGCGAAGGCGCGTAGCGTTCTGGGGCTCTCCTGCGCATTGGGTGGGAGGTGAAGCGCGAAGCGAGTTCGCACAAAGTCTTGAGTCGTGCGGATTGGCCCGACACGGTGTTCGCGTTTCACGATCGCGACGAAATTGGCCCGCGCATGCTCGTACGCATCGCAAAGTGCACCGGATTGCGCCCCGAAGATCTGTGATCAGAGGCATCCGCGCGTACGCGATCAAACGAGCGTTGCTGCAGTCAAAGGCAATGCGGGACGCTGTGTAGCTGCGCCGTGCTTCGCACTGCTCCGTTCACAGCTAAATTATTGGAGCCTTCGCAGCAGAACGCGGCGTTATACACCCAATCTGACATCACATGAGTTACGACTTTTACTCATTGCGGGGGACCCCGCACTGCGGGTCGTGGAACGCACCCTTTATCCATCAGCCGATACACAGGATGTGATGTGGCGTCCAGTCACCGAACCGCTTCACTGGCGCTGCCCCAGATCGCTGAGCTAAGGTTGGCGCCGGAGCCGCCGTCAAGTTGTTGCCCTCGGCGGCGGCTGAGCGTGGGCGTTGGGCCGCCTGACGCGATGCGCTTTGGCCTAGTCGCCCGATACTCCGACCATAGGGAAAAGCCGATGCTTCAACTCAAGCCGCTGAACCGGGGCGCTGGACGGCCTACACGGAACTTTGTGACAACATGACACGATCCATTGTCCTGCTCCTGCTCGTGAATACGACCGGGGCATTTGCTCAGGCGCCGGTACCCATGCACGAAGAGCCGCGTCACCGGCTCGTGTTGACCCATCAGCAAGTCCGGGTGATGGATGTGAAAATCAACCCTGGTGATACGACACTCTTTCACGTGCATGACGTACCGGCGCTTTACGTCGCCGTCTCGGCTGCGCCTGTCGATCTCCAGCTCCTCAACGGCAAGTGGGGCGGGACGCATCCTGCCGCCGATCCCGGCCGCAAGCCCGGCGATGTCAATGTCGACACGTCGTATGTTCGTCAGCCCCTCACGCATCGCGTAACGAACGTGGGGTCGCAGTTGTTCAACTTGATCGCCATAACGAACTCCACGATGTCGCCCAGTGATTTAGGCTCGTCTGAAATGCCCGGCGCACTTGAGATTCAGAATCGCTGGTTCACTCAGAGTCGCGCCCGACTATCTGCCGGTGCGGCGCAGCGATGGTATTCGGCGCGCTCGCCGACGATCGTCGTTCAACCGCTGCGGGGAACGGCTACGGTGTTACTGGAATCCGGTCAGAAGCATGTGCTGAACGCACCGGGATCGTGGGCGCTGGTTCCGGCGGGGGCTCGTTACCTATTGACGACCGCGAGTGCGGCGACTCTTGTAGTGGTTCAAGTCAGGTGAGCAGGATCCGTGTGTTGTCGATCCCGAGGTTGCTGCAGTGACACCCGGCGGGAGTGTCCAGCTCGGCCCGGAGCCCGGCGCTCAGTTCGTCGTGATCGCGGATCGCGATGTGGTCATTTTCAAGGTGCTTGCGTCGGAACAGCAGTCCTACGCAAGGCGGTGCGCTGTGTAACTGCACGGCGCCGGTGCCAGCTTTTTTATGAGAGCGTGTGCAGCAGGACATGGCGTTAAATGACACTGCCATCCTCTCGCGTTCCGGAGAGTAGGCGCTGAGAGGTGTCCTTACACTGGAGCGCTGCGCTACCGTGACTATCAAGACAGCTCGCGCTTTGTTTCGCTGCCAACGGTGCTCGAAGGAACGACGGCTGCCGACTCGGCGAACGTGCGTCTCGACTTCGTCTATGATGATGGCCCCGGCAAGACCGTGCGTTCCAGCGACACCTTTTCCCTGAATGCTCAAGCGCGTGCTCTGCTGTGGGGCCCTGCCGACGGAAAGCGCGCTCCGTCAACATTCGCTGTGCAGCAATTCAGCGGGGGTAAACCGTTTACTCTGATCGTCGAGATGAATGGAGAAGACGACAACAAGAAGGCGCGTATCCGGGAAACGCTCACGGTGGACGCAACCGAGCTACGCATTTTGAAGGAAGTGCAGTTCAACGCCGCCGCGCCGTGGCTATTCCGGCATGAGTACCGGGTCGGTCGATAGCCCAATCAACGAAATGGGCACTCGGCGGTCTGACTGGCCCTATACGCAGCATTGTGCTGAATGGCATCGACGCGCTGCTCGGCGCAGGACAGCCTGCGACCATGTCATCTAACGAACGCTGAAGCGGACAAGCAAATTGGGGATTGCGCCGGGCTGCGTCCGGCGCACTTGTCGGACGTCCTTGCAGTGCAGCGCAGCGTTCTGCGGCACGTTCTCCTTTGCCAACGTTCCCGCCGGTGCGGAGCTCAGTCCGCAATATTCTTTGACCATTTCATGCCTTTCACATTTACTGCCGTCCCTTTGATCTCGATGTGCGCCGGAGGCGATTAGAGTCGCAGCGATTTCCGCGCCACGATGCGGATGTCGCCGCTACGCTCGATTCGAATCACCTCGCGCAAGGCGTCGACAATATTGGTGAGCAGCTCCACCTGGCTCTCGAGGTCGCGAAGCCGACCGTTTACCGAGCCCATCACGTACGGGCCTTCTGGCCTGGGTCCCGACTGCCAGTTATTGGGCGTCGAAAATACCTCTTGTTGTTGAAGGTGGAGGTGACGAGAACGACGGGCGCAAAAAGCGAGGCAATTCGGAGATTGGCCATATGCGCGTTGCGGAGATGGCCTCAGCCGTTGTATTCGCCGTGGTTTCGGCGCGGGTGCAGCACGTGCCCGGCAACGGCGTCGTCGACCGTCCACTCTGCAGCGTCGTCGTTCCCGACGTTGCCGAAAGTTTTGCAGCAGAACGCGGCGTTTTGCCCACGATAATCACCCAATGTAGGTTCGGGCTATGGCGCCATTCTCTCTGGTGCGCCATTCTCTGTGATGGCGCCACTACTGCGCAGTCGTGTCGTCCTTGCGCCGTTGGTCTTGTTCGCCGGCGTGACGGCAAGCCCGATGTGAATGCTGAGCAACAAGGTTCAACGCATTGGGATAGGGAAGACCGAGATATCCATTATCAACCGCAAACCGCGCGATACAACGGCACGGGCAGCGGAGATGCTTTTGAGCACTCACTGAATCCGGTGATCGATACTGACCAGCCAGGGCTCTGGTTCGCTGTGTGCCATCGGGTGCTCCCATGAAGCGGTGCCATTGCTCTCCAACCCCGCAGCCCGGAGTCACTCTTGACCAAACTTGAACTTCTTGCAAACTTGAGCCATGGACAAAAAAGACAACGAGCGGTCCAAACCGCGCACTGGGTTCCTGTCGGACTTTCTTGGGCTGCCCCTTCTGATACGGAGCCAATCGGCACCGACGAAGGCAAGCACCGCCACAAGCTCGCCTTTGCTTTCAGCCGCCGGCAACCGAGGCGTTTCCGGGTTTCTCAAGAAGTACGGCCTGGCGGGTGTCGTCACCGGAACAAACCGCCGCCACGCGCTCGACTTCAGTGATTTCTCCTGGCATGCCTTCCTGAAGCGGTACGGTCTCGCGGGTGTGAGCGCTCCGCTCCCGCTACCGGTTCAGCCTGGCACCGGGTTGCGTCGATTTCTTGTTCGCTACGGCCTCGCTTCGGCGTTAAAGCAATAGCGCGCCTGTAGCGTTACGCTCGCCGGCTGCCCCCCGGTTGGCGCATCGCGAGCGCCGCTCCAGTTTTCGAATGCAAGAAATTCGCCCATGCCGCTTGCGACAGGACATGGCGGCAATGGGTGTTGCCCGGCTTGGTGATCGAGCCACATTGCTCGCAGGCGCCGCTGCAATGTCTGCGCAGGGCATACCTCAGATATGCCAGCAACAGATGTGGAGACACGAGTCGCCGCCAATCTACGCGCTCGGTTGCGAGCACCACGGCGCGAGTTGGCTGATCGCGTAGAGCATGGCCATGCCAATGTCGGGACGTATTGGTGTGCCGCTCCCCTACTTGCGATGCTGGCGCGGGCGAGCTCAGTTCATGGTGACGCCTTCGTCGACCACGACTGCACGATTACCCTCCGCTTTCGAATGGAGTGATGGGATATCCACCGTTGCTCGCCCTGGTTGCCGCAGTGGCGTGTGTTCCCGCGACGTCATTCGCACAGCGCCTTCGCGTGCCGGCGCAGTGGGAACCGCACGATCGCGTCTGGCTCACGTGGTTTGGCCAGGGACGACGCGACTCGGTCTCGCCCGCCATGGTGAAGGCGCTGCAACCACACGTCAAACTGACGATCAACGTGGCGTCTGAAGTCATGAAGGCGAACGCTCGCACGTTTCTGGCCGCCGAGCACATCGATCTGGACCGCATTGACTTCGCAGTCGACCCCAGCGTCGACTACTTCGTCAGAGACTACGCGGTGTTCGTCAAGGACGATGTCGACAAGGTGCACATCGTCGATTTTGTGTACACGATCTACGGTCAGTCGCTCCCGATGGCGAATCCACCCATGCCGGAGGTTGAGAAGAAGTTCGGGCAGTGGGCAGAGCGATTGGCCGCCCAGCAAAGCCTGCCGCTGATCACCAGTGACCTGGCATTGGAAGCGGGTGGCATTGACACGAACGGAGACGGCACGTTCCTGATCATCAGGCAGATGGTCCTTCAGCACATCCGGTTCGGTGAAACAAACAAGAGTCCGGTCGACTCGATCAACTATCCGATGCTGGAAGCGAACGCACGAATCCTGCAAGCGGCTCGGACCGCGTCGCGTGCCAACCACGCCACAGGTTGGAAGGCTGTCTCGAGCGGTTTGTCGAGCTCTGTGCCACCGGTATCTGACTATTGCACCACCTGCGGCACTCTCTCCCCATCCATTCTTCAGAGGATTCCATGGACACCACGGCCATCGCGCACGAACTGATCGCCCTTTGCAACGCCGGCGAAAACATGCAGGCAATCGAGACGCTCTATGCGCCCGACGCGGTCAGCATTGAAGCGAACGAACCGATGAAGGAAGTTCAGGGCATCGAAGCCATCAAGGGCAAAGCCACGTGGTGGATGGACAACCACGAGGTGCATTCGCGCGCCTCGCGCGGACCGTGGGTCAACGGCGACGAATTTGCCGTCGAATTCACGTACGAAATCACGTTCAAGCCGACCGGCGCACGCTCGACGATGAACGAGATTGCCATGTATACCGTGCGTGATGGCAAGATCGCCCAAGACAAGTTCTACTACGCGGTCTGAGCCGCGTCGCTGAACCGTGGAAGGCGGGGGCCGCCAAGTCCAACACTGTACGTACTACACAGACGCCGCATCGACCGTGTCCACAGACGTCATCCGCCTGATAATGTCCCGCAACGCACCAATGCGTTGCACCATGTAGGGAATGGTCTCCAGGCCGGCAGCGAACCTGAGCATGTAGGTATAGATCCCCACAAGGCTGCCAACCTGCAACGCGGCCTCGCTGAACTGCGTGGACACCATCAATGAGCCGGCAATTGCCAACAGCACCAGCAGTTCGGTAAACCCAAAGTTCCACGCCTCCTGATCGGAGAGCCGCACCTGCCACCCGCGCAGCTTTTCATAGTGCGTGGAAATGCCGGCGTTGTCACCGTCCTGAATGATGTCAACCTGCCGCTCCAGTTCATCGTGGTGTGCCATATTCAGGCGCACTGTGCGCTGGCCATACCCGCGCGCCATGACCATCACAGGCACAAGCACGGCAAGGCAGATCCAGACAATCGTGTGGTTGTAGAGGTACAGCAACACCAACGAACCGACCACGTTATACAGCGCCTCGACCACGTGGTTAAAGTCGTATTCCAGAAAGTCCACAATTTGTCGAGCCAGTGTGGAATGCGCGCTACGGCGAGAAACCGTCGACGTGTTGGTGGGCCGTGTCATCAGGCTGGTGACGAACGACTGATATACTGCCGAGAACGTTCGGGTATCCACCATGTGCCGCACGGTGCCAATGATCAGGAACACCAGGTGCGCAACGGATAGCTCAATCAGTCCGCGATAGGATTGCGACAACAACCCGTCGATGGCACGCCCAAGAAAGAACGGACGCAGCAGACTCGCGGTCATTTCGAGCGCGAAAAGCGAATAGGTGAGGGCAAGGCGGCCGCGAAAAGGCCGCAGCGCAAGCACAAGCGGTGTGGCACTGGCGAGCGAGCGCATGCCTATTGTGCGCCTTCGAGTGACGGCGATTGCGCGTTGGCGGGATTGCGACGCCGTTCCCGCGCGCTGATCGAATTGCCATTCGTGCCTCGTATCTCCCCGCGACAGCCCACCACGCCACACCGGCACGTGAACGACGCGCTGGCTTCGTTCATCGAGACGGCGTAGTCGATGGTCAGCTCTTCACCTTTCGAAATGGCGCGCAGGGACACCACGTTCAGTCCGTCAAACGCGGTGTTCGGATTGCAGGAATGATTTTGAGGCGCCCAGGCGTTGGGGTCGGCATCCCACAGCGCGTACACCGAATTACTGACCGGATAGGCATAGCGCGCGAAGACGGTGCGATCGTCCTCGCTCCACGTAGTGGCCACGTGTCGCCGCGTGACCAATCGATGCGCGCGTCCCTCGCCAACAAACACCATCTCGCCCGAAGCAATTGGACGCGTTGCAACGATTCCGTACCCTGCGACGTCGCTGCCCTGCATGGCATACGGCAACAGCAACCGGCGATGACGCGCGATGCCCTCGGCAATGATCTGCTCGGCGAAGCCGCGCTTCCCGATGCCATCATACTGCAGGATGTAGTCGGCCGACCCTTCGAATCCGTCAGCGTAAAACACAGAACACGTGAAGTTGACCTCGAGAAAGAACAGCGTACCCGCCGCGTCGAGGCGAAAGTCCATGCGCGCATAACCCACGCCGTCGAACGCCTTGAAGAGGCGCGTGGCGGCCTCTCGCAACTGCGTCGCGAGTGCGCGGTCACGCACCGGTACATTGGCGCGCGGATGCAGCTCGCTGGTCTTGAGGGCATACGTCTTGAACTTCGGGCTCGCCGGAAACTCAAACTCCACGGGAGCGAAGGTGGTACACCGGCCGTGCCCCTCAACATCGGCGACCATCAGGACCGTGAACTCACGGCCGTCGATGTATTCCTCGACCAGCAGCTCGGAGTACTCGGCCAGCAGCAGGTTGACGCGTGCCGACAACGCATCGACACTGTTCACCAGCGAACCGTCGTCAATACCCAGACTGTCGCCAGCATGCGCCGGTTTCACAAACCATGGGGCGTTCAGCCCAGCAGTCACCGATGACACGTCGGCGGCCGAGCGCACCACCCGATGCGCCGGCGTGCGAATGCCGGCCGTGTGCGCCACGTACTTCATGAGCGGCTTTGACGGATCGTACAGCAGCGCGCTCGGACCCGTGTACGGCAGTCGCAGACGGTCGAGGGCATCGATCACATCGATTGACGGCACATCCCAGTGAAGATACCCTTCGCAGAGGTTGATGAAGATGTCGTAGTCTGCGCGCGCGCATTGTGCCAATTGCTGATACGTGGTGCGCTTGTCGAGAAAGACATGATGCACGGTATGTTCTGGCAGCAGCGCTGACAAATCACGCGGGGGATCGTAGTGGCGATAGTCGACCGATGACGACCGATAGTCGGGCTGCAACACGCAGATCTTCATGCCGGAAGCGATTGAGCAATTCGGGGCGCCACTGCGAGTCGCAACGCCGCGTGCGAGCGATAGGCCTCGTCAATGATCGCCTGCACGGCGGTATGAAAGGGCACCTGCGCGTAACGCAGAATCGCGCCAATTGACGTGTAGTCCTCGTCCTCCGAGAGGGCACACTGGGCATTGACTTCAAGCACGAACAGCTCGCCTGTGTCTGCATCCATGCGCACGTCCACCCGTCCGTATCCGCGACCGCCGACCGACGCGTACGCCGCCCAACTCACCGCACTCAATCGCTCGACAAGGTCACTCGGCGCCGGCGCATACTCCCACAGATACGCGTTGTTCTCGAGGCGCGCTTCCCGCTCGTAGATCTCCCAGAGGCGATCGAAGGAAAGAAATTGCTGAGTTGGTGGAAGGCTGCTGTTGAAAACCCGCTCAACGGCAGGGTAGATGATGCGACACGAGGGTTCGTGCGCTGAACCAATGATGAACGTGGTAAACTCGCGACCCGTAACAAACCGTTCGGCAATCACGCCGCCGCCCGTAAGACCCCAGCCGCGATATCCCTCGCGCAAAATGTCCAGCTGCGTGCGCAGGGCCTCTTCGGTGTGCACCACCGAATCGATGGTAATGCCCATGCTGCCCGCCGAGATGGCGGGTTTGATGATTAGCGGTGTTCCGCATTTGTCAAACACTCCAACCGTTGCCGCACGGTCGGTGATGTCGGCCCACGGTGCGGTGGGCACATTTGCGTCGGCAAAGCAGCGCTTCATTTCAATTTTCGACGTGGTGATGTCAAAGAAGCTGGCGTCCGCCCCCGTGTACACAACTCCCAACGCGTCGAGATAACGCACCACCGAGATGCCCGGCACCCCGTTGTCCTCATCGCCGTCGCACAAGTTGAACACCACGTGCGTTCTGTCGCTGTTGGCGAGCAACTCATCAAGCACATCACGAAAATCATCTATCGTGACCAGCTGCCATCGCCATTCGATGTCGAGCGCCGCGAAGGCTCTGGTGTACTCGCCCTGGCTTTGACTGTAGTCGCTGTAGTACGCCAGATCGGGATCGTCGCTTTCGATGAACGGCACCAGCACCGTGACGAGGACCGGGTTGGCGTCATGCGCTGCGCTCATGCGGTGCCGCCGTCGAGCTTGGCACTTGCGGGGGGCCCGATAAGCGAGGAAGGAGTCATCCGTGCTGAGACGTTTGGCATCGTCCAAGGTTAAGAGGGCCTGTCCCCTCCGTCAGGCGGTGACAAGCGCAACTTCGGGTAAGCCGGATGGCGACGCTGGGTCGTCGGTGTTCACCGTAAGCCTAAGCCGTGCCGCCGCGAACGCGACGCCGGCCGGAAAGAGCCGTGTGCGTGCGCGAGCGCGTACGAGCGCCGAGCACAGGCGAGCGGAAGTTTCGGGAGTCGTGCAAACTGACTACCGATATCGATGCAAAATGACTGGTGAAAGCAGCGCAAATTGACTACCGTAATTCCGGAAGTATACCGTGTGCGTCACACCCGGAGCGCCCCCTGACCTACCGCGCGCCGGGGTGAAGAAACGGTGCCGACCCGCTCGAGTTCTGGTCCACGTCCCCGATAAGGGGCACGTCACGACGCGGGGCGGGGCGGCCCTGCTCCAGCGGATCTTCGAGGTCGACCCGCTTGCGTGCCCGACCTGCCGGAAGGCAGGCGGAGAGCCCGAACGGCGAAGCGCTTCTCAGAATGCGGTGCAACGCGAACCGCTGCCTCACGCGGCCGCTATCGTGTCAAAAGCCAAAACATCCGGTTGTTCCACTTACTTGCTTCGGCTTGGAGGAAGGCGGACCGTTTGGCTGCGAAGTAGGCCGACGGGCCGCTAAGCCCCTCCGACAGCAGCGCGTGCAGGCCCATCTCGCTCTCGTTGAGGCTCTTCATCCAGCCGTCAAGGCGAGCCAACTCGCCTGCAGCGCTTTCTTGCGCCCACTGGCCCATCTTGTTCTGCGCTTTCCAGGCCGCTGCGGCAGCGGCAGCGTCCTTCTTGCCCATACGTTGCTTCATGAAGGCGACGCGCTTGTTGTAATAGTCGTCGAACTGCGTCGCCTTGTGCTGAAGCGCCAGCAAGACCGCCTTGATTTGCTCGAGCTCCTTCAACGCCTCGCGGATCTGCGCGCGGACGGGAGTCGTCTTCCATTCCGGACTGTCGTAATTTCCCCGCCATACGCCTGCTCCCCCGGCTCAAGACACCTTCTGCGGTCGGCCGAATATGTCGTTGATCTCGAAGAATGTCGAGCCGACGAAATCAGCCGGACGCAGGAATAGACAGTCCCAGCCCCTGACTTTTGACATGGCCCAGCTGTCGGCCAGCGACCGACGCCGATTGGATTTCCTACCCAGTATTGGTGGGGGTTGGCACGCACACGCGTAACCGCTGGCAGTACGGTGAGGACCGGTGAGTCAAATGTTGGTGCCGTTCATCATGTTATCGAAAAAGGGCTTTGCTGGTTCCGCGCCAACACCCGGCGTAGGGCTCGTAGGAGTGCCCGCGGGTGGTGGGCTGAGGATATTGCCGATATGATCAAATTTGCGACGGTTTACGCCCCCCACGACGGATTCGAGTTCGGTTCCGTTCAACCGTTCGGTGTCTGAGGACGGGGCGTTTGATGCGGGGGTCGGCATCATCTCGTAGCTCCAGCAAATGTGGACAGGTCAGCGTGCTTGTTGTATTGGGTTTGGCGCCGATTGCGGCCAAAAGCGGTCAATCATGTGATTGCGCGCGCTGAGAGCCATGGAATTGCATTTCTGCAAGAACTGGCAAGGTGCGGCGCCCCTTCTGTGAAGCGGCGGCCGCGTCAAGCCCCACAAGTGTTGCTGGGCTGCCGCAGTAGCGTTTTCGCATCATTGACAAATGTCGCAATGAGACATCAATATCTCATATGAGACACGATAGTACCGCATTGGGCGCAACTCGCACCCGAATTATCGCCGCCGCCACCAAAGTCTGGTCGGCCGATCCGTCGGCCGCCCTGGAGCTCGTCGCAGCCGAAGCGGCGGTAGGCCGCGCCACGTTGCATCGGCACTTCCCGGCGCGAACCGACCTGCTACGCGCTGCGGTGATCGACGGCATCGTTGCACTCGATGAAGCGCTGGAGCAGGCGGAGCGCCTGAACGAACCAGCACAGGAAGCGCTGGCCACCATGACCGCAATTCTCGTGCGTTTTGGCGACCGCCTGCATTTCGTGTTGGTGGCGGCCGAGTTGGTGGGCGATTCGGCAGTGTCCGCGGCGGAGGCACGGGTGGATGCGCGCCTGCACCGCGTGCTGGATGCCGCCGTCGCCCAAGGAGTGCTTCGCGCCGACCTCCCAAAGGCGTGGCGCTTCCGTGCCATTGAAGCGCTGGTATACGCCGCGTGGACCGCCGTCGCTGCCGGTGAGCTGGCGCCGCTTGACGCGCCAGGCCTTGTGTACGACGCGATGATTCGCGGGCTCGGCCGATGACCGCTGTAACAGCATCTGTAGCCCCCACGGTGCCGCCGGCTCACCGCGACGAGGCAATTGACGTCGCCCGCGCGATGGCGATTCTCGGCATGTTCGTAATCCATGCCGTGCTGGTGCTCGGTGCATTTTACCCGCGCACCGGTGCCTCGGCATTTGTGCTCTGGCTGTGCGACGGGCGCGCGGCCGCCACCTTCGTCACCCTTGCGGGGTTCGGGGTCGCACGGCTCGCGGCCAAGGACACGCCGGACCTCGCCGCACGCACCCTGCGTCGCCGCGCGTTGGCGTTGTGGGTGCTGGGCGTGCTCAATCTGGTCATCTGGCCGGGCGACATTCTGCGCGTGTACGGCGTGGCCCTCCTGGCCGCGCCCTTCCTGCTGCGGTGGAACGTGCGCGCTCGCCTGTTGGTGAGTCTGGCCCTCGTGGTGCTGTTCCCACTGGGCATGGTGTTGCTCGACTGGACGCGTCATTGGAACCTCGCCACGCTTACCTACACGGGTGTGTGGACGGCCGATGGCTTCGTGCGCAATCTGCTGTTCGACGGTTTTCGCCCCGTCGTGCCTTGGCTCTCGTTCTTTCTGATTGGCACCGTCATTGCCGAACAGGACCTGCAAAGCGTGAGCCTGCAACGAAAATTCATCCGCTTCGGCATATTCGCGACGGTCGCTTCCGTCATCGCGTCCATCGGCCTTGATCGCCTGTTGATTCGCGTGGCACCGCACGTCGATGCACTCACGCGCGAAGGGCTCGTGGGCACCACGTCGCTGCCGCCGCTTCCGCTGTTCATGCTGTCCGCGGTCGGATCGACCGCGCTGCTGCTTGGTGCTGTGCTGCGACTGGTACCGTTGGCTCCGCGTCGCGTCGTAACCCTGCTGTCAGCGACCGGTCGGCGCGCACTCACGTGGTACGTATTACATGTGGTGGTACTGGTTACGCTGCATGAGAGTGGCGCCCGGAATGTGCTGAGCCCGGGCGTCGCCATCGGCGTTGGCGTGGCCATGTTTGTCGGCGCCGCCCTGTGGTCCTCAAAACATTCGGCGACGCAAGGGGTGTTGGAAACGCTCATGCGAGCAGTGAGTCGCGTGAGACCGAGTCCGACCTCGCGTTAGTTGTGTTCCTCACGCTCACTCCTGCGCTGCGCCTGGCGCGCTTACAGGTGCGGGAAGTTGCCCGATACGGTGCCACCCAACTGACTCCCGGCGGATCGCTGTACCACGCGCACGAAGCGTTTATGACGTGGGCCGCCACATACGATGTCACCGGAAGCACCGGACGAAGCCGAGCACTGCATGAGTTGTGGCTTGCCGGATTGCCGCCGCGGATCAAGGTTCATCGTCTGGACAGTGAATGTTTACCGGAGGAATTGATGAGATTGTGTGGGCGCGTTGTTGGCATGTAGCAAGCGTTGCCGCCATGAAATGCCGAATGTGGCGTGACTGCGTGGCCCTTGCATGCGTCGGCGCGCACCGGCCCGCGTGTTGGCAATCCCCCCGCACCAGCGGCAGATTGCGTCGCAGTTCTCACTCGTTCCGGTTTTGCATGGACCATTTCGCGCGCCGATCGAACAGGTTGTCTGCACACGTCGTGCCAGTGCACTTGGCGAGTGACGCCCACGGTGTGCAGGTGTTCGCCACGCTGGCTCGTCACGGCCACACGTCGTGAAACCGCTGCCCGTTCTGCTGCAATACCTGCTACCCAAGCAGGCGCTTACGACACTGGCCGGCAAACTCGCCTCGGCGAAAGCGGGTGCGATGACGACGTGGGTGATACGCTGGTTCGTCGGCCAGTATCGCGTGGACATGCGCGAGGCGGCCCAGCCCGATATTACACGGTACGACAGTTTCAACGAATTTTTTACGCGAGCACTCAAGGCGGGCGTGCGACCCCTTGCTGATGCAGCGCTTGTGTGTCCGGTTGACGGCGCCATTAGCCAATGCGGCGCGCTGAACGGCGACCAGGCGGTGCAGGCCAAGGGACATGCGTATTCGACGTCGGCCCTGATTGGCGGCGATGCGTCACTCGCGGCGCAATTTACCAACGGCCATTTCGCCACGATATACCTGAGCCCCCGTGACTACCATCGCATTCACATGCCGTGCGACGGGCAGTTAACGCGCATGATTTACGTACCGGGGGCGCTGTTCTCGGTGAACCCCAGCACCGCACAGCACGTGCCTGGTCTGTTTGCGCGCAACGAGCGCGTGGTGTGTGTGTTCGACAGCGCGCAGGGACCGTTCGTCATGGTGCTGGTGGGCGCCACGATTGTTGGCAGCATGGCGACGGTCTGGCACGGCGTTGTGAATCCGCCGCGCACGGGCGCGATGCGTGAATGGCGGTACGACGCCGGCGCGGTGTCGCTGCGACAGGGTGCAGAGATGGGGCGATTTCTCCTCGGCTCGACGGTGGTGTTGCTCTTTCCACAGGGACGGGCAACGTTTCCGCTCGATTGGCTGCCAACCCGGGCTGTTCGCATGGGCGAAGCGATGTCGCGGGGCATGTCCGCGCAGTAGCGCTTGAGTGAAAGCCACCCAGTGAGGCGCGCGATCGGGAATCGTCGGGCCCATGCTCGGCAACATGCGCCTGCAGCTTGTTGGGTGTTCCACTGCACCGTATGCCCGAACAAATGGGCCAGCATAAACAGGGCGTCTTCGGCGGACAGTAATATGACGGGAGGGGGCGCGTCGCGTTTCGCGAGTATTGCTGTGACCGACAGCGGTGTCGGTATGCGGCCCGACGTGCTGGCCTGGGTGTTTGCCCTACGTTTCACGAGCAAGGCGGAGCACAAGGGTACGGGGCCTGGCCTTGCGATGGCGTATGGAACGTTGATGGATCATCGTGGTGCGATCACGATCGATTCAGCCGTTGGTCAGGGAACCACGGTGACGATGCCCTGACCGTGTTCATTCGACGCGAACATGGAAACGACCATTGTGTCAGAACCAGTACCCGCTCGTAGGCGCTCGCGCATTCTTGTGGTCGACGACGAACCGCACATCCGGAATGTCGCGACCCGGTTGTTGCAGCGGCTGGGGTATGAAGAGGAAACTGCCGAGGACGGCATTGCCGCGATTGAACGGCTTGCTGCAGACGATCACGGTGTCGACCTCGTCATCATTGACGGCCATTCGCCCCGCCTCAACGGCATCGAGACCGTGCGTCGGCTGCATGCGCGTCACCCCGATTTGCCGATGATTTTCGCGACCGGTCACTTTGATCCCGACGGCAACGAGACGTTGGCCGAGCTGGGATTTCGAGAGCGCATCGAGAAGCCGTATTCGTTCGAGACTTTGGCGAGTGTGGTGGCGCGGCACGTCGATCCGACAGGAGAGTCGCACGCCGTAAGCAAAACCTCCGGGTGACCGCGTCACGGCTGAGGTAGCCCCGCATTCAGCGCGCGGCCTGACCTTTGCGCCACTGCCGGTGTAAGTAGGCGCTCCCGCTTGTCACACATACCGGAGCCACTATGTCTGTAGCCAAAGTCACGGAAATCACGTCCACATCCAGCGTCTCATTCGAGGACGCGATTGTGCAAGGTATCGCCCGCGCCAACAAGACGTTGCGCAACGTGAAGGGTGCCTGGGTAGCCAGTCAGAAGGTCAAGTGCCAGGATGGGAAGATCACGGAATACCGCGTTGACATGAAAGTCACGTTCGTGCTCACTGACTGAACCGCGCGCGCGGAGGGCCACCAACGCGGCGGGCCCTTCGCGCGACACCATTGCCACCCGCCGTGATGCACCCCATCGTTGGGCACGCAACGATTCGGCCATCACTTTCGACAAGATCCCCCCATGTCTCGACTGCTCGCGTCGTGTGCCGCCCTGTTCGTGCTCGTCACCGCGTGTGCGGGTGCTGCCGCCGACAAGAGCGATTCGCTGGGTGGTGTGGCCGAGGGCCAGCATGCACGACGGTCTGCGTCGAAACTGGTCGAAGGCGAAGATTATGTGGTGCTTGAACGCGTGCGCATTCTCGACGAAATGGGATTTGACCAACCCGTCGAGGCCATGTGTGTGTTGTTGCCACGCGGATGGAAAACCGAAGGCGGCGTGCGCTGGAAAAGTGTCAACGAATGTCGCGGAGAAATTGTGACGTGGCAAATGAAGGCGCGCACAGACTTTCGCGGCGCGGAGGTGAGTGACGTACGCGAAGACGAAACTTTGCGCGCCGTGCTCGACAAGATGAATGCGCAGGCGAACGCGACCTCACGGCAATATGGCAGGGGTCTGAATCAAACAGGCACCGGCGTGTACGGCACGTTAACCTGGCCCGACGGAAAGAAGGGGTTGGCCAACATTGGCGTCTCGGTCAGCGAAAAGCGTGGTGTGGATTACTTCGGCAAGCCAAACGGATTCGCGACCACCACGGTGTTCCACCAGGTGTACATCCGATATCCTGCCGAGCGAGAGGCCGAGGCGATCGAACTGTTTGGCACAGTGACGACCAGTCATCGCATGAACCCCGTGGCAACAGGCCAAAGAGGGATTTCTCACACGACTCGGCAACATCGAACACGCGGGTCGCGGAGCCGCCCTGATGGATCGATTATTCTTACCAACAGTTCCCTTTTCGATCCAGCGGCCCAGTTGCAACAGAACTGGGAGCGAATGGAGAAGGTGAAGCGGTAGGTTTCGTGATGTTGTTCCACCACTCTCTCCGACAGGAATTGTGAAGCCGCTGGAGCGCCTCGCCGAAGCGCGCACACCGGACGGCACGCGGCTCGAGTTTTTCCGTCATGATGGCGCGTACCTCATTCGGGCTGACGGGGTGGAACTCATGTCCTCGCGTCGTCACCGGTCCGAAGATCGCCTGGCCGACGTGGTTTGTGAGCCGCTCGCCAATGTCCCGCATGTGCGCGTGCTTATTGGCGGACTTGGACTTGGCTTCACGCTCAGGGCGGCGCTTCGACACTTGCGCGCGGACGCCGAGGTGGTGGTGGCAGAGTTGGTGGCGGACGTGATTGCGTGGAATGCCAATCCTGCGTATGCGCTGTCGGTTGACGCGATGGCTGACCAGCGCACCCGCATTCTTCACGACGACGTCAGCAACGTGCTGCGCGCGCACGCCGGGCAGTTTCATGCGATCATGCTGGACACCGACAATGGTCCTGAAGGCATGATCATGTCCGAGAATTCACGATTGTATGCCGATCGCGGCATTGCCACTACCGTTGCCGCGCTGCGACCGGGCGGAGCCATCGCGTACTGGTCGGTGGGAGATGATCCCGTGTTTGCCACAGCGCTGCGGCGTGCGAAGCTGGTGGTGCAGACGTTGCGTGTGCGCGCGCATGACACATCGGGACCGATGCACACGATATATGTGGCGACGGCGGCGCGCGCGTTGGGTGAGGCCACCGGCTAATGCCGGGCACTGTTGGCGCCGCGCAGTCGGCGCCAACACATGGTCTGACTTAATTGACGTTCCCTATCGAGTTCTTCGGAGTGTCGTGTTCGCCCTTCAACACATTTGAGACAGACGTGAACACCTGGTTCTCTCGCTGCAAGCTAATCTGAACCTGCAACTTCTCTGCCTCCGGCGGTCGTTCCCTCGTCCCACCGGAAACGTTCTCCAACTCGTTCTCGGACAGCGGTTGCGCGTCGATTGGTTCGCCAGATTCGGTAAATAGTTTGTCGGTCATGTGCCCCTCCTGCTGGGAGCGGGTGAATGTGCGCTGGCCTTGGGATAGCGCCTGCAGCTTGAGTATGGCGCCAAAAGTGGCCGCGCGCCAGCGCTACAATTCCCGCATCAGGTAGCGCGGGGTCCACTCGCCCCATTCTTCATCGGCCCGGTTGTGCGAAACGCCGCCCAACAGCAGCGCTGATGCCATTCCTACGGAATGCGCACCAGCAATATCCGTATGCACCTGATCACCAATCATCACCGCATCCGAAACGCCAAGTCGCCTGATCGCTTCTGTAAAAATGCGCGGTGATGGTTTGCCCAGGGGTTCGAAGGCCGGCGCGCGTTCGCCGAGCACCAGTTCGAGTGCTCGCTCCAACATGAGCGCCAGTGCGCCGGCGGTAAAGCCAAAGGACGCTGCCGCAGATGGATAGATCAAGTCAGGGTTGGCCAACAGCAGGCGCGGCGTTGTTCCATTGCGCACCGACGCAATGATCATCGATAACACGTCGTCCATGATGGAGAGGGTTTCGGGGCCGCCTTCGTCCGCGATCACGACAACATCTGCCGGATGCGCCATCGATGCCGCCACCACTTCCACTCCGCCGTCGCGTGCGTACTCGGCAGAGTCTTCCGTGCCCAACACAACAACACGCAGTCCCTCACGGTTCATTTCACGGAGGGCTGGCGCGATCATCATTCCGGACGAGAGGATGTGGCGCGGCTCGACGTCCATTCCAAGTCGTGCCAAGCGTGACGCCGCGCGGTTTGCAGACCGTGACGCATCGTTGGTCACGACCAGAAACGGCTGTCCTGCCCGAGTCAGTGTTGCGATGGCACGAGCTGCGCCGGGGCGCGCTCCGGACGCGTCAACGAGTACGCCGTAGGCATCGAACAGCACGGCCTGGTGCCGTTTGCGCAGGTCTTCGAAGTTGATTTCAACGGGCATGCAGCAATATAGGGGTTCGTCACCACGATTCAGCGTCAGGGGGTTTACGCATGGACATCACACGTCTCACCCAACACATCAATGCGCCTCGCGCGCTGGTTTGCAAAACGCTGCTGGGCGGCGCTGCCCTGCCAAAATGGAAAGTGCCCGATGGCATAACGGCAATGGTGCAGGCCTTTGCGCCGCGCGTAGGCGGCGCGATCCATGTGTCACTGGCGTACAACGCCCCGGACGCGCAAGGGAAGTCGTCTGAACATACGGACACGTTCCGCGGACGATTCACGGTGCGTGAGCCAAACGCGATATTGCTCGTCGGTGACCTGCTCCATCCACTCCACGGCTTTGCCGCCGAGCGCTTCCTGAATCGCGATGTGTGTCATCGCGGTCGTGGACGACGCACCGTGCCAATGTTTCTCGCCCGGTTCAAACCACACGACATCGCCGGGGCGCATGTCTACCACCGGCCCGCCTTCACGCTGCGCGAGACCGAATCCCGTTGTGATGATTAGGGGTTGCCCCATGGGATGCGTGTGCCACGCGGTCCGCGCACCGGGTTCGAAGGTGACGGCGTTGCCAGCCGCACGTGCAGATGCGCCGGCCGCAAACAACGGGTCGATTCGCACCACCCCGGTAAACCACTCGGCGGGCCCCTTCTCTGATGGTTGAGTGCCGCCCCGTTTAATGTGCATTACCTGTCTCCGTTGTGTCAGCCTGGGCGCATCCGTTGCAGGACGCGCACTTCCTGGCGGTGCGAATTCGCATACTCTTCAGCATGACCAATTCAAGCGTGTATGCGAAAGCGGCGATGCTCATCCGCCGGCCCATCGACGACGTGTTCGGCGCGTTCATCAATCCCGCGGTGACGGCCAAATTCTGGTTTACCAAGGGCAGTGCGCCTCTCGACGAGGGCACGACGGTGAACTGGGAGTGGGAGATGTACGGGGTGAGCATCCCGGTCGACGTCAAAGACATTGAGGTGAACGAGCGGATTGTAATTGAGTGGCCCGGCGTGAATGGGCCGCATGGGGTGCAGTGGAATTTTTCGCGCCGAGGCCCCGAGGCCACCTTCGTGACGATTACCGAAACCGGCTTTGAGGGCGACACGGAGGCTATCGTGCGTCAGATGGCCGATTCGACGGAAGCGTTTGCGTTGGTGCTGGCCGGGTGCAAGGCCTGGTTGGAGCACGGCGTGGCGTTGGGACTGGTGAAGGACCGGTTTCCGGATGGGCTTGGGGAGGGGGCGTAAGTCGCGTTGCCTGCCATCACCACCCACACAAGCCTTAAGGTTCGTTCGGACGTTTGGCGAGTGGTTTGCGGCATTAAACCCCACCGATAGTCTTCGAAACAGGCTCGCCATGCACCTCGAACTCGACGACCTGACACGCCCCGAAGTGTTGGCGCTGCTGCGCGAACACCTGGCCCATATGCACGAACTGTCGCCGCCAACAAGCGTACACGCGTTGGACGTCGAGAAACTGCGAAGCCCCGACATCTCGTTCTGGACCGTGTGGCAGGACGACACATTGTTGGGCTGCGGCGCGTTGCGCGAACTTGACGCGACACACGGCGAAGTCAAGTCCATGCGTACGCCAAACGTGTTGCGCCGTCGGGGAGCAGGACGCGCAGTGCTCGCGCACATCATTGATGTGGCGAAAAGTCGCGGTTACGCCCGGTTAAGTCTTGAGACCGGATCGAGTGATGGCTTCAGGCCAGCGCTGCAGCTGTATAGAGACATGGGCTTCGTTCGCGGTGGCGCATTTGGTGAATACCACGACGACGGCTTCAAGGTGTTTCTGACACTGGAGTTGGCATAGCGGCTCGCCGCGCGTCCCTTGCACCACTGGTTGCCACCATTGGGCAGCCCCTACACACGAAAGCGCAATTTTCCCGCAACGGCGCGTTGCTTGACGTCGAGCGTCAGGAACGTGAGCTCGCGTGGGTCCGGCGACAAATACAGCGCCTTCGCTACATGCAGGCAGTCGGCGCTCATTCCGGATGGGTGCCTAATCTGGTCGGACTAGTCAATACCAGCCGGTTTGCGGTAAGAAAGGCTTCAGACTACCCCGGCGCGATGCCGAGCATTTGACGGAGCATCTCGCCTTCGGCAGCAGCGTCGACAAACCCGCGCCAACTGTCGTCGACGGCCACACCACTCGACAACTCCGCGCGCGCCAATGCGGCCAGCACCACCCGCACGCGCGTATCTCCCGCATGCGCGATCAACCAATCGACAGCCTTCTGTACCGTGCGCCGGCGATCACCTTTTTGGCGCGTGTTTCCGCACAAGAGCAACACCATCACTGCCGCAGCCGGCGCCCCCATCGCCACCGTAACTGCCATCGGCCGATTAACTGCGCGCCAACACACTCGCCATTTCGACGTTGGTTTTGGCTTTGACCGCTTTTGGAGTTGCCGGTGCGGACTCCCGCGTTTCCTTCTTGTCGCCTCGGCTGAAAATTCCGTCCAATGCGGCGCTGAATCTCGCCATACCCCCGTTACCACCGCTGTCCGGATAGGCCGCGGGTGACGGCCGGCTCGACATAGGTGGCATTGCAAGAGGAAGGCTGGAGAAATTGGCATTGTCGCCCTCAGACTCCTGCGGCGCAAACGCCAAATCGTGAAATGCGCCAGTGTCAGCTTCGCGCACCACGTGCGGCGAGTGCAGCGTATCGCCGCTGCAGCGCTCTTCGCGTATGGTGACCCCAGGGTCGGGTGGCCGGCGTACGTAAACAAATCACCGTTGGTGAGCATCCACTGATCAGCAGGTTTTCTTCCCCCATTTCCCGCTGGATCATGCTCACCACAACTTCTGCCTGGCGCGCGTTCGGGGTCGCGGCTTTTCCCCTCGTAGTTGAGGGCTGGCCGCGAACAGACGAGCAGAGACCGCCGCAGGCACGGCTGGAATCAGTCGGCCCCATGAGCGTTGCGCGCGCCGCGCACACCGCGACCACACTCGCTGATGGACGCGTGCTGATTGCTGGAGGATTCACCAACGAAACGAACGCGGCACAGGGCGCTGAAGCGTTTGACGCGATGACCAGTCGCTTCTCGCCATTGCCTCGCATGCGCACACTCCGTCACAGCCACACGGCCACGCTGCTTGCCAATGGCAAGGTATTGATTGTCGGAGGATATTCCGGAGGCGCTGCGACAACCACGGCCGTCGAGTTGTTCGATCCGTCGACGAACACCTTTGCTCCTACGGGCTCACTGGTTTCCTCACGCGCGGGACACGTCGCAGTACTACTGGCCAATGGCAAGGTTTTGATTGCCGGCGGCGTTGGTCCAGAATGGAGCTTTCTCTCAAGTGCCGAATTGTACGACCCCGCAACGGGTACGTTCTCGCCAACCGGCGGCATGTTGGTCGAGCGAGAAAGTCATGTCGCAGTCCGTTTGAAAGACGGTCGTGTATTGATTGCCGGCGGGCACAGAGGACGACGCGCTGATATCACATTACACGCTTCGGCCGAAACCTATGATGTCGCAACGGGAACATTCAGGCGCGTGGGAGACTTGCGCGTTCGTCGCCACAAGCACGACGCGGTGTTGCTGGACGATGGTCGAGTGATGGTGACTGGGGGAACGGACGAGCGTGATTCGGAAGGGGTGTACCACTCCACCGAATTATTTGATGCGAAATCCGGCACGTTTGTTTCAGGCCCGACCATGAAACGGCCGCGATACAAACACAACGGAACGGGGACAATGCTTCCGAGTGGTGTTGTGCTGTTGGCGGGGGGCGCGCCGCAAGCGGAGACGTACCATCCCGTCGACAATTCGTTTGCGGTGGTAGACGGCGAGCCACGAATGGCCGGGCAATTCTCGGCGACCGCGTTGCTGAGCGGGGGGCGGGTGCTCGTTACGGGTGGTTACGGGAATGGAACAGGGCCGCGTGCTTCGGCGTGGGTGTATCGGCCGTGAACATGTACTGGGCTTGCGAAACTATTTAGCTCTGCTAAGTTTTTTTGGCACTTCTGCCCCCGCGCGCAATACTCACATGTCTGCACCTTCCGATCTCTCCACCGCCACCGTCGGACAACTGCTCATTCCGGTCTCCAATCTCGAACGGGCCACCGCCTACTATCGAGACATACTGGGCATCCCATTTCTGTTTTCGGCGCCACCTCAAATGAGCTTCTTTCAGACTGGCAATGTACGCTTGCTGGTAGGAGTGCCTGAAGATGGTACCGCGGCGCTCCGCAGTTCGTTGATCTATTTTCGCGTGGACAACATTCAGGATGTGCACAACGGACTGGTGTCGCGCGGCGTGACGTTTACGTCGGCACCACATCTGGTGCATCGTACGGCGACTCACGAATTGTGGCTGGCCGATTTTAGCGATCCCGACGGCAATCCGCTGGCTCTCATGAGCGAGGTGAAGATTGCCGCGTAAGCGGCCGGACGAAGGACATGGCATTATTTCACCAGAGCTGCCGGACACGGCACAGCGCCTTCATTCCGTTGCCATTCACTTGCTTCGCCGCGTTCGCAGGGTTGACGAAGCGACCGGCCTCAGCGGGCCGCGACTATCGGTGTTGTCGGTGGTCGTGTTTGCGGGACCCGTAACTCTTACGGAATTGGCCGCGGCCGAGCAGGTAAAACCGCCCACGATGACGCGACTGGTTCAGGCGTTGGAAGACGATGGTTATATCGTTCGCACACCTGATGCGCTGGATGGTCGCGTCTCGCGCATCGCGGCTTCGCCGAAAGGCAGGGCGGCGATGATGGAGGGGCGTGCGAATCGGGTGCGAGCACTGACCGCGCTGTTGAGTGCCTTAAGCGTTCGCGAACAGAAAACGCTCCGCAAGGCGGTTCAAATGCTGGAGGGACTTGGACCGTCGTAACTTTCGTTGCGCGCGTCCTACACCACGTGCATTGGCGCAACATAGAACATATCCGGTCAAGCGACGCGTTCAATGCCGCGTTGCTTGACCGGATAGTCTGCCCTACACACGACGTCGGCGACGCGCCGCGACCGAAATGGCGCCAAGGCCGATAATCAGCATGGCGTAGGTGGACGGTTCGGGAACGGCCGTCGTCAGCACCCGCACATGGTCGCCAGGATCGGAGGCGTTCCAGTCAATGCTGAGGTCGTTTCCGAGGTAAGAGGCATCGTCCTGCGCTTCCAGCCCCGTCAATGCGACACCGGCATATGTAACAGTCGGAGTCAGGCGGTAAGCGGCCGAGGTGGTGTTGACGTCGGTGCTGCTCGTGAATAGCGCGGCAATGGAATGCTGGAACGAGACGGTTCCGGTCACGCCCTGGGTTCCGCTTGGGTCGAAAAAGATGAGCCAGGACTGCAAGTAGCCGATTTGTTTTTCCTTGAGGAAATAGACCACGCTGCGGTCGTCAACGGCGCCGCCACCAACGGTGGCATTGTTGACGGTGAGCCAGTCGACAAACGTGAATCCACTGGTAAGCGACGCAGTGGGTTGAGCGGACGCGGCGCTGCTACAGAGCGCAATGGCGGCGAGGGCGGCAAAGCGACGAATCATACTTTCCCCCAAGTAACAGAGTTCGGTGTGGGGTGCTGTCACATTATATCATCGCAATAATTGCGCCGCAATCACAGCAGAGTTCGGCAGGTAGCTACCAGAAGCAGCGAAGCCGGACGCACACCGTGTGTGCATCCGGCTTCGGCCAGTTTTCGTTTGGGCGGCCTACCGCAACGACATCACATTCAGCATGAACCCGGTCTGCCCCTGCCCGTTCGTTGAGCGCGTCATGGCGCCAACGCTCAGTTCATAGGTGCCCACTCGCAGACCAACACCCGCCGCGCCCTGAAACCCGTCGGTGATGGCCGCAACACCGCCGCGCAGGGCCAGCACGGAGATGCCAGTGTATTCTGCACCCATACCGGCGCGCATCTTCGGGCTCAGGGTAATGCCGTCGCCAAAACGCTGGCTGCCATCGACGGACATCAGCAGATTGCCAAAATGGCGAGCCACACCCGCTGCAAGTTCCGGCCTGAATCGCTCCGCTTCCAGCGCAGTGCGCATGGCGGCTGGCGCGGTTGCGTACGGCGCTTCATCAAACGTCGAGGTGTTGTTGACACCGTCAAACGTGAATCCACCAGCACGGCTGGTAAATGCGTCGGGCGACCACGCAAAGGAATTCACCACGTTGCGTGCCGTCACGCTGTACGTCGTGCCTGACTTCGCCCAGGACAGTCCAAGATCCACACCAAAACCACTGCCTGCGTTGCCGACATGATTGGAGTCGGTGTAGAGAACCGGAAATTCGATGTTGATGGCATCCGGCGTGGTAGCCGATCCGTGATCGGCCGCGCGTGCGGCGGCAAATCCGCGAATGTACTTGGCCGTTACACCGAAGGTGAGTTGCTCACCCCGGTCGTTCCGACGCAGCGGCACGCCGTAGCTCACGGCGCCAACGCCGAACAACGAACCATTTGCCTTCGAACCACCGAAGTTGAAACTCTTCGCGTCGCCGGTACGACCCGCGTTGCCGAACAGCAGCGCCTCGGCCGCGTCCTGATTGAGATTCACGTCACCAGCACCGACCACGCCAACCTGCAAACCGAAGCTGCGCACGTTCATGGCAAGCAGCGAGACACCGCCGGCCATGTCACCGGTTTGGCGCCCCGTTCCGATTTTCTGCAACCAGCTTTCACGCGTCGCTGCCGGAATGAGCACATTCTGGTGCGCTTTCAGATCGCCGAGCGTAATGGGGTTGACGCCGTTGCTGACATTTACCGCAAACAGACTGAAGCCGAACTGTTTGGGTTCACCAAGCGCCAGATTGGCGGGATTGAACGCGATGGCGTCATACCCACGTGCGACGGCCGTGTAGTTGCCAGCCATGCTGAATCCTGCGGCGTTTGCGGCAGGAATTTGTGCAGAGGCTGCCTGTGAGGTAGCCATGACGGCGACCACCACGCCGAGTGAGCGAATGTATTTCATGATCAGCCTCCAACCGACAGCGTGAGGTCAAAGCGTGTGGTCACCACCACCGCCTGCTTCGGGGTCACGCTGACTGGACCTGCAGTCGCGCTGGCCAGTCCGCTAATGGTTACGTGCACGTTGTGGCCGAACAGTTTTTTCAATTCATCCCGCGTGAAGTTGATGGTCTGCAACGTGTTTCCGGTGCCAAGCGGTACAGATTTCACCATCACTTCACCACCGTCTGGTTGGAGCATCACGGTGAGCGAGCTGGTCAGCGCAAACGGATTGTCAATGTTCAGCAGCAGTGCACCCTTCTGGGCGCGGTCGGTAATGCCTTCACCGACATCGCTGAAGTCCACGTCGCTGGTGGAACGCAGCGTGCGCCCCGCCACTGAAATGAGAGCGTTCGTCAACTTGAGATTGGTTGGCGTCGCGTTTGCCGAAATGGTGCGGCTTGCGTCCATCGTTACTGCGGCGCCTTCCGGCGAGTTCACCGCTATAGACACCGATACTGGTGTCGCGCCGGCAATGCCACCGGCCAGCGGAATGTTGACGTCCAACTTTCCGCCATTGGCCGCGAGTGAATGCTCTGAGCCGTCCAGCGTCACGGTGCCAAGCACAGTGAGGCCATTGGAAACGGTGACCACCGCGGTACCGAATGGTCCGACACTACCGTTTGGACGAAGCGGATCGAACGTGTAGTTATTCGTGACGCTCAGGGCGAGCAATCCACCGGTCAGCGTCGCGGAAGAAATATCCGAAGCCAGTTTGCTGGACATCGCCGCGTTGATCACCATCGCGGGCTTGAGTCCCGTGAATCCGTTGCCTGCCACGCACAGGGCGCAGTCGTCCGAGAGCGGACGTGCGACGGTGGCCATGGCCGCGTTCAGTGTAAAACCGCTGCTGTCGGGAAGAATGGAAACCCCGGCGGGCAGTAACGTCGCGACCGCAATGCGTGACGTGGCGCCGGGAACGATCCAGCGCTGTTCGACAATTGGTGCGGCAGTTGGCAGGTCGCAGGCGGCCATGGTCATGAGTGCGACTGCCCCTGCAAACGCAGGAAGTGCCGTCCATTGGCGGTGCGCGTGTGCACCAGGATGATTTCGCATTCGAAAGGAGGACTGATGTTTGGTGAATGGCGCGTGGCTGAATCCGGCCAGCTTCGGCGTCATTGCGTGATTCGCACTGCGGTGGACTGGACGTCAGGAAGACGAACCTCCGCAGCATTTATCACATTCTGCAACGCGGTGCACACTTTCAATGGCGCCGAATCTGCGGGCGACCCAATGTGGGCCCGCTTGCCACTGTTTTGAGAACGGTCGCGACTGTCACACTCCCGGCAACCCTTCCGTTGATTGTGTCCTGTTGTGGTACTGGCGTCCGTCTTTTGTTGTTCGTACCTTCCGCCGATGTCGGGTATTCTTGCAAGCGATACTCGACACGAAGCCATCACTTTGGCACACCACTCATGTCCGCCAATCAGCACGCCGTGCCACTCCCACTGAATCTGCACGAGTTCGAGGCGGCGGCCCAGGCCCGTCTGCCCCGGATGGTGTACGACTATTTTGCCGGCGGGGCCAACGACGAGTTGCTGTTGCGCACCACCCGCACCGCGTGGGATGCTACGCAACTTCGCTATCGCGTGATGCGCGATGTATCCGACCGCTCACTGGCGTGCTCGGTGTTGGGTCAGCCGCTGGAATGGCCGGTGATGGTCGCGCCAATGGCGTTGCAGCAAATGGCCCATGCCGACGGAGAACTTGCAACGGCGCGCGCGGCAAATCGCACGGCCACGGCAATGGTTCTCTCCACGTTATCCAACACCGCCGTCGAGTCGGTCCGTGCGGCGCTGCAACAACCGTTGTGGTTTCAACTGTACATCCAGCAGGATCGTGAGGCGACGGCGGCGCTGGTCGCGCGCGTCGAGAGCGCGGGCTGCACCGCACTGGTATTAACCGTCGACACGCCGCTACTCGGGCGGCGCGAACGCGACATCCGCAACGTATTGCATCTCCCCGCCGGACTTCGCACGCCGCATTTGCACGCCTCTACCACCAGCACACTCGCTCGACCGGACGACGCCGCATCAGCGCTCGCGTTATACGTCACCAGGCAATGGGATGCGAGCATCAGTTGGCGCGATCTCGCCTGGCTGCGATCGATCACCTCTGTTCCAATACTGGTCAAAGGTGTCGTGCGCGGTGATGATGCAGTGCTTGCCCTCGAACACGGCGCCGCCGGCGTAATTGTCTCCAATCACGGCGGCCGGCAACTCGATGCGTCGATTACCACCCCGCGCGCCTTACCCGACGTTGCCAAGGCCATGGCGGGCCGCGGCGCGCTCCTGGTCGACGGCGGCATTCGCCGCGGTAGCGATGTTGTAAAGGCCATTGCGATGGGCGCGCACGCGGTGTTGCTGGGGCGCCCGGTGTTATGGGGACTTGGCATTGACGGAGAGGACGGAGTCGTGCGCGTGTTGCAAATGCTGCGGGACGAATGCGATCTGGCGATGGCGCTCGCGGGCTGCCGCAACGTTTCTGAAATCACGGCTGACCTGCTGGCGTAAGTCGGACGACGCGAAATCGGCTACAAGACGGCGCCTTTTCCGACGATCTTCTTTCCAGCTTCTTCGAGCCGGAGCGGAATTGCGCGCACGGCTTCGCGATCATACTCGCGAATGGCCTCCGGCAGCTCTTGCCATGATACAAGATGTGGGCTGGTTCGCGACTCACCATCTTTCGGGCCCGAAAGGTACGTCCATCCGTCAAGCCAGCGTTGGGCGCACCAGCGGTCATGCTCCATTCGCGCCAGCACTTCGAGTGCGGCATTGGTGTCTTCGCCGTGCAGAGGATTCACTGCCGGGCGCGGATCGTCGAGATCCGCAATCTCACACCCGAGTGCCCGCAGTTTGATGCAGAGATGATGCGCTTGTTGGCGGTTGGACTCCCGAAACGATTCGTTCAGTGAAGGCCAGTCGGCAACCGACCGATCACGTTCGGCCGTCCGCTCGTCGGCTAGCCGCTTGGCAACAAACGCAAGATGCATCGATTGCGCGATGCTCTCGGTTGTCGAGTCCTCCTGGCTGGTTTGACGGCACTGCTCCCGGAGTGTCCCGAAGTCCCGCACGGGGGACGCGAGCGCGACGTTGTTCCAGATGGTGCGGCCAACCCCGGAAAGTTGTGTATTCTGCGCCATGCGCACCGCCACCCGTGTGCCGTACCGATTGAAGGTAGGCAGCATGCGTGTCACAATTTCCACGGCGCGTGGTTCGTCGTCGAAACACACAACCACGCTGGCCAGGGAGTTAGGGTCGGCGCACCAGGCGTCAACCAGCTTTCTCGCGCTGCCGGTTTCCGCGGGGAACGAGTGAAATTCGAGGTCGCAGCAGAGTTCGATATTCGGATGACGAAACAGCAACGCCTCGCGAGCCCGCTCGGCCTCGCGATCAATTACGGAAATGCGCAAGCGCAGCGACGGGTCGCGAGTGGCATTGGCAAAGTGCCCCACCTTCGCCGCTCGCGCTGCCACGGACCGCCCCATTCTTCCAAACCCCAGGAGAATGAGATGTGCGCGGCGCGGCGAATCGACCGCGATGCCATCGTGATCGATGGGCAGCCGCTCCAGGAGCAGTTT
>Ga0209181_10002557_pt1 | contig 29593 bp, 20 predicted proteins | sample MAT05_FD_187208 | JGI IMG/M metagenome (GOLD analysis project Ga0209181, IMG submission 187208) | Freshwater microbial communities from Lake Fryxell liftoff mats and glacier meltwater in Antarctica - MAT-05 (SPAdes) (version 2) | ecosystem: Environmental > Aquatic > Freshwater > Ice > Liftoff...
GTGGATGCAGGCGACACCCAACTTTCCGGCATTCGCAACAATCTAGCGTTTGAAAGCCTGACGATTACGCCCGACCAAAAGTTCATTTTCACTGCCACCGAAAACGCTTTGCTCCAAGATGGTTCTATCACTAGCCCGACCAGCACCAGCCCTGCTCGGATCATTCAATACAACCTGTTTGCAGGTCAGCCTGAGAAGGAATACCTGTACGAAATAGAGAAGGTCGCGATCGCGCCTCCCGTGGCTGGCAGCTTTAGCACCAATGGTTTAGTCGATTTACTGGCGATCGACAATCGCGGCACACTGCTAGCCGTCGAGCGTTCCTTTACCACAGGCGCTCCCGGCACTGGCAATACGATCAAAATCTACGAAATTAGCACTCAGGGTGCCAGCGATATTAGTTCGATTGAATCGCTTAACAGCCTCAGCGCCGCAGACCGGGCGGCAATCCAGCCAGTCCGCAAACGCCTGGTCTTGAACCTGGATGACTTGGACATTCCTACAGGTCTGGACAACATTGAAGGCATTGAATTTGGTCCAACCTTGCCCGATGGCAGCCGCTCGATTGTGTTGGTCAGCGACAACAACTTTAGCGCCACCCAGTTCACCCAAATTTTGGCGCTCAGCGCCGAGTTGATTCCCACGGTTACGCCCCGCGTGGAAACCCCTGCCAACCTCAACGATCCCAATCTGCCCTTCAGCCAGCGCGTCGATTCCGATGATCCAGCAGTTTACGTGAATCCCACCAATTCTGAAAATAGCTTGGTGCTGACTGCCGTGAAGAATGGCGGTTTGCAGGTCTATGACCTTTCCGGCAAGCTGCTGCAATCGGTCAACCCTGGCAATATCCGCTACAACAATGTGGATTTGCTCTACGGCTTTGAGTTGGGTGGTCAAACGGTGGATTTGGCGATCGCCAGCGATCGCAACAACGACAAACTGGTGATCTTCAAAATCGATGCCAACGGCGCAAACGGTGAATACGTCACCGACATTACCGACAGCAGCATCGGCACCCTGTTCCAATCGCCCCAGTTTAAGCCTCCCTACTCTGCATCTACCCGCAGCGCTTACGGCATCGCTGGCTACACCAGTCCCGTAACTGGTGACGCATACGCCTTTGTCACTCGTCGCCAAACTGGAGATGTGTCGCAGTACAAGCTGATTGACGCAGGCAACGGCAAAATCACCGCCGATCGCGTCCGCAGTTTCACCGTACCGATTCCAGTGGATGCCCCGGCTAAGACTAACCCCCAACTTGAAGGCATGGTGGTTGATCAAGAAACTGGCTTCCTCTACATCGGTCAAGAAAACATCGGTATCTGGAAATACCTGGCAGAACCCAATGGCGGCAACAATGGCGCTCTGATTGATGTGGTTAAGAAACTGGGCGGTAAGAACCTGACCGACGATGTAGAAGGCTTGACCATCTACTACGGCGCGAACGGCACCGGCTATTTGCTCGTCTCCAGTCAGGGCGACAACACCTTTGGCGTTTACTCCCGCGAAGGCAACAACGACTTTTTGGGACGGTTTGCGGTCGGTGCCAATGGCGCGATCGACAGTGTGCAAGAGTCTGACGGTGCTGCCGTGATCAACGTGCCACTCGGTCCTAACTATCCCTTTGGCTTGTTCGTCACCCAAGATGGCTTCAACGATCCGGCGGTATTAGTGGAAGACGATGGCGAACTGGAAAACATCAGCAACAACTTCAAGTTTGTGCCTTGGGAAAACATCGCCAATGCTTTCTCCACTCCGCTCAAAATTGACACCAGCAGCTTTGATCCGCGCAATCCTCAAGCGCAATCGTTGCTAAACGGCGTTGGCAGCGGGGACACGACCCAAACCTCCACCGTCTTGTGGACTCGCAGCAACTTCACCGGAGAAGTCACCTTCGAGTATTCCACCACAGCCAATTTCAGTCACATTACCGGAACCCAAACCTCCACGGTGACTGATGCAAAGCAGCCTGTAAAAGTGAATGTAACCGGGCTGGATGCCAATACCACCTACTACTACCGGGCGATCGATGCGGCTGGCGCGATCGCCAGTGGACAACTCAAAACTTCAGCACCCTTAGGCACCTACACAGGCTTGACCTTTGGCGTAACGGGCGACTGGCAGCAGGCTCCGCCTTTTCCTTCCCTGTCAAATGCGGATGCGCGCGGTTTAGAGTTCTTCCTCAAACTCGGCGACACCATCTACGCCGACACCGAAACGCCCGCATTGCCCGGTGTGGTGCAAGCCCGCACCCTGGATCAGTTCCGCATCAAGCAGGAGGAAAATGTATCCAGCCGCTTCGGTCTCAACACTGTCCGCGACCTGTATGCCTCAACCTCAATTTTGGCAACGATTGATGATCACGAAGTAGTAGACAACGTTGCAGGCGGCGCGGCTCCTGGCAACTCACCCGATGCCAGCGATGTGCATCCCACTGAGCCAGATTTGTTCACCGATGCGGTTGCCTTTGTCAACGACACTCGCGCCTTTGAAGATGCTCTGCAAGCCTTCCAGGAATATCACCCAATTCGCAATGAGTTTTATGGTGAAACGGGCGATCCACGGACAGCAGGCGAACGCAAACTGTATCGTGCGAACGCCTATGGCAGCGATGCGGCAATGTTCGTTTTAGATACGCGCTCTTTCCGAGATGCTCAACTGGCTCCGGCAAGTCTGGCAAACCCGATACCGTTCCTGGTGAATGCGTTTGACCCCAGCCGTACGTTGCTGGGTCGTCAGCAAGTTGCCGATCTGAAGCAAGATCTCCTGCAAGCGCAAATTAATGGCGTGACCTGGAAGTTTATTGCGGTGCCAGAGCCAATTCAAAACTTTGGCGTGATCAATGCTGAAGACCGCTTTGAAGGCTACGCCGCCGAGCGCACCGAGATCCTCAAGTTTGTGGATGACAACCACATCGATAACGTGGTCTTCTTCTCTGGAGATTTTCACGGCACGCTGGTCAACAACCTGACTTACCAAGTGGCACCGGGTCAAGCTCAAATTCAAACAAGTGCATTTGAAGTGGTGACCGGTCCTGCGGCATTCTTTGATGGGCTGTTTGGTCCAACGGTGGCTAGGCTGTCGTTGGGTGCCAACCTGATTACCCCAGACCAGTTTGGCTTCTATCAAGCTCTCCCGATCGCGCCTGACAGTGACAGCTTGCCCAACGATAAGGACGACTTTATCAAGCAGTTGCTCGTCGCCCAAACCAATGCCTTTGGCTATGACCCCATTGGCTTACAAGGTTCGCCAATTGATGCCACCTTGCTTCAAGGTGATTACCTCTCCACCCATACCTACGGCTGGACAGAAGTCAACATCGATCAGGCAACTCAAAAGCTAACGGTTACTACCTATGGCATTCCGCCTTACAGCGAAAGTCAACTGTTGGCAAATCCCGCCGCTATCACCAGCCTCATTCCCACCGTCGTCAGCCAGTTTGAAGTGAACCCCACCTTTAAGCTGAACGGCACGGCTAGCGACGATGCCCTAATCGGCACGGCTGGTAACGACAAGATTGTGGGCGGCGCTGGCAATGACTTCCTGCGCGGCGCATTTGGCAAAGACATCCTCACAGGTGGCACTGGAGCAGATACCTTTGTTGTCGAAGCCGGAACTGGCACAGACACCATCACCGACTTTAAAGCGACCGAGGGCGATCGCATTGCTCTCTCCGGCGGCTTAACCTTTGGCAGGCTTACCTTTGCCCAGGGCATCGGCGCAAGTGCAACGGATACCTTAATCAGCCAAACAGACAGCACAAACATTCTGGCTGTCCTCAACGGCGTTCAGGCAAACAGTCTAGTGGCTACGGACTTTACAACCGTTTAGACCAGCCTTCTCTGAATATTTGTTGAGCCACAATTCCTCAACAAATATTCAGACTAATGATGATTAAAGCTGTTTAATAATTTGTGCTTTTCTACCTAAGAGAAGCGCAAATTTTTGACATTCAATTAATTAGGTAATATTTGTTTGTTTCAATTGAGGAATCTTTTTATTACTAGCGAAAAATTTTGCCTTCCGAACCAAAAAATGCAGCCTTCAAAAGGCTTGCCAAATCGGCTAAAACTTTTTCTACAAAGTAGTTTTTGATATTTAAAATCTCTCTCAAGAGAGGTTCTTTTATCGATATTTTTAGAAGTTTTTTATTAAAAATGTTGTTGCTTCCTCAAGTCATTTTTTCGATTAAATTAAGGGATTGAAAAATCCATTCTTTTACCTTTTCTTTAATAGATTTTTTTGATTTCTTAACCTGAATATGCAACCTTGAAAGGTGCAACCGATTATGAGAATCATTCTTTAAAGATCGGGATGATTCTTGACTAAACTCCATTAAACAAGGTGAAGTTCTCATGCCAAACGGTAATCACGTTATTTTCATCCACCCGGATGGAACTAGCCCCTCTCATTACGCGGCGGCTCGATTTGTAGAATACGGTCCCGATGGACGCTTGAATTGGGACAAGCTAGACAAGTCTGCGGTTTATCTGGGTCACATGGCAGACCAGTTGGGCGGCACTTCCAACGCGGGTGCCGTCACCCACGCCACCGGAACCAAAGTCTATGCCGAATCCTTTGGTCTAAACCAAGACAATTCGCCTGTAACCTCTCTCGCAGGGACAACAGGTAAAACCATTGTGGAAGAAGCGATCGCTGCCAAAAAAGTCACCGCTCTGGTTCAATCAGGCGCAGCCTTTGAACCTGGCACTGCTGCCTTTGTTGCCCAAGTAGGCGAAACAGTTTCATCTACAGGTCAGCGGGTTACTCCTCGCCAGCAACTAACTGCCATCACCAAAGAGGTGCTTTTATCTGGAGTAGACTTCCTCTTAGGCGGCGGCGAACTCAATATGATCCCAATTGGGCAAGCAGGCTTTCACGGCACAGCAGCTCAATACGATGCGCTTAGCACTAGCTCGTTGAGTCGCCCTACCGAAAACCTGATCGATTTGGCGAAGAGCTTGGGCTACACCGTTGTTTACACCGAGCAGCAACTTCGGGATTTGCTGGATACTTCCAAATATCCCACTGCTCCCACAAAAGTATTGGGTGTGTTTGCGCCGATCCACACTTTTAACGATCGCCCCGAAGAAGTGCTGGCTCAAAACAATCTGCCGCTCTACTCACCCACGGCTCCTGAAATCGGCGAAATGCTTGAAATCACACAAAAGCTGATGGAAAAGCACCCCAATTTCAATAATGGTTCGATCGCGATTGTCGAAGAAGAAGGCAGCGACAACTTTGGCAATAACAACAATGCCGCTGGCACGATCGAAGGCACTCTGCGGGCAGACCGGGCGATCGGCGTTGCCCTAGATTTCATCAATCGTCACCCCAACACCTTACTGCTAACCGCAGCAGACAGTGATGCAGGTGGGTTGCAAGTGGTCGATCGCAGAAATGCAAATCAGCCTGTTGGCACCCTTAACGTTAATCCCACCACCACTAGCCGTCTGGTGCCTCTCGACGGAATTACTGGAGCAAACACACTGCCGTTTACCGCGCAACCTGATGCCAACGGAGATGCGTTCTCGTTTGCTGTGGGTTGGGCTGGCAATCCTGACTTCAGCGGCTCAATCGTCTCCAAGGCGCATGGTCTGAATGCCAACAAACTCCCCGCCACCGCCGACAACACGGTGATCTATGAGTTGATGTATGAGACATTGTTTAACGTTGAACTCGCACCCCGGATTCAAGAAGCACCCAAAGCACCCAAAGCCACCAAGGATACTGGAAACGTCATCTTCATTCACCCGGATGGTGCCAGCCCGTCTCATTACATGGCGTTGCGAAACATCGACTACGGACCCGACGGCAGAACTAACTGGGATAAAATGTCCAATGCTGGGGTTTACCTGGGGCATCTGGAAAACCAGTTGACTGCAACCTCTAATGCGGGTGCTGTCGTTCATGCCAACGGGGTGAAGACCTTTAATGAATCCTTTGGGTTAGAAGAAACCAACGAATTGGTGGTTCCGGCTTCTGGTCGCCAAGGTTTGAGCATTTTGGATGAAGCGATCGCCGCTGGAAAAGCGACAGCGTTGCTCCAGTCGGGTCAATTTGCCGAACCTGGAACTGCTGCATTTGCGGCAAAAACCACCAACCGGGTTGGGAATGAAATTCGGGCACGAGACAAGTTTGCTGAAATCATTGAGCAAACCATTCGCTCTGGCACCAACGTGATTATGGGCGGCGGCGAACTTTATATGCTGCCCAAAGGCACGACTGGTTTTCATGTGACAGCGGCGATCGATGCTTCTGAAAGCCGTTCCCAGTTCCGTCCCACGACTAACCTGATCGATTTGGCAAAATCCCTCGGCTATACCGTGGTCTACACCGAAGACCAGATGAATGCCGCCGTCAGTGGTGCCAATCCGCCCGAAAAATTGCTGGGTGTGTTTGCGGCAACGGCAACTTTTGATGATCGCACCGAGGAACAACTGGGATTAAATACCGCTAATCCTTTACCGTTATATGTTGCCACTGCACCAACCGTGGCTGAAATGCTGCAAGCCTCGCTGAAGATCGTCAGCAAAGATCCAGACGGTTTCTTTGTAGTCGTTGAAGAAGAAGGAACTGATAACTTCGCTAACGACAACAACGCGGTAGGAACCGTTGAGGCAATGCGACGGAGTGATGCGGCGATCGGTGTGGCGATTAACTACGTCAACACTCAAGACCCCAATACGCTCGTCATTACCGCCGCTGACAGTGATGCTGGAGGTTTGCAGGTGTTTCAATTTGCCCCTTACGTCCGTCCTTCCGGCAGCTTTGATGCCAGCAACCCTATCCTGGCAGGCAGTCAGCCCGAAGTGCCATTCATCACCGTCAACCCCACGACGACCAATACCACTCGCAACTTCCTGGATGGGGCTAAAGGCAGCACAGCCAGTGCCGCTGAACCCTGGATTCCATTTAAGGCGATGGATAGCATTGATGGTGCAATGGGCAACTTTGCGATCGCGTGGGTCGGCACTCCCGATTTTCCCGGCAGCATCGTCGCTAAAACCTACGGCATGAACGCCGATCTGCTCCCTTCCACGCTCGACAACACCGAGATTTACAAGGTGATGTATAAAACGCTGTTTGGTGTGAATTCCTTGCCCAGTTACGCCAGTGGCGGTTCGGCAAACGACACCTTAATCGGCACCGCAAACGATGATGTGCTGGTTGGCTTTAACGGCGATGACTTGTTGGTTGGCTTGGCAGGAAACGATTCTCTGTTTGGCGGACTAGGCGATGATTTGCTGCTTGGTGGCGCTGGCTATAACGTGCTGACAGGCGGCGCAGGCAAGGATTTGTTCACAGCGGCGACTGGGGATGGCTTTGATTGGATTGTGGACTTCACGGTCGGTCAGGATTTGATTAGGCTGACGGGCGTGAGCTTTAATCAGTTAGCGATCACGCAAGACACGGGCGATCGCTTCACCGATACCTTGCTCAAAGTAGCCAGCACCAATGAAATCGTGGCAGTTCTCGCTTGGGTTCAAGCAGACACCATTACCGCTAATAGCTTTGTTGGAGCATCTGGCACTGGCACCAACACCGACTTGAGAGTGGCTGAGGGCGATCGCATTGCTCTCTCTGGCGGCTCAACCTTTGGCAGATCTACCCTTGCTCAAGGCATCGGCACCAACACTACCGATCCCTTAATCAGCCAAACCGGCAGCAACAACACTCTGGCTATGCTTAACGGAGTTCAGCCAAACAGTCTCATGAATACATAAGTTAAGCTTTCTCAATCTTCACACCGAGGAGTTAACGCTCCTCGGTTTTTTGTTGGCTAAAAGATCGCAACCACGCCAAAATACTGGGCGATCGCAAAGTTATCACCAGCAACCCCGCCCACACCTGTAAGATCGGTTAAAACAGAGAGAATCGTGGAAGTAAGAATGAAACCAACAGGCTGGGGAAAGGTGAGCCAATGTCGATGAAAACAGTATTGTTCCTTTTAGGGGAACTAGATGACGATGATATCGACTGGATGCTAGCCACCGGAACTCGTGAAAATATACCCACCGGGACAGTGCTGATTGAGGAAGGAGTTTCCATTGATAACCTCTTTATTTTGCTGGAAGGAACTCTCAGTGTCACTACCACCGCCGCTCAAGGTCGCGAAATTGCTAATCTCCTGAGCGGCGATATCGTCGGGGAAATGTCTTTTATTGACACGCGACCCCCTTCAGCAACCGTTTCTGCCAAGGGAGAAGCTTTGGTTTTATGCATCCCCAGAGAAAAACTATCCGATCGCCTCAGGTTTGATATTGGCTTTGCTGCTCGGTTTTATCGCGCTCTAGCCATTTGTCTTTCCAGCCGGATGCGCCTCACGGTGAACCAATTACAAAACCGCGATAAGCCTCAATCTAGTCATCTTTACCCCGAATTGCCCGTTAGCGAATTGGCAAAAGATGCCCTAGAAAGTATTGAGCTGGCAAAAACCCGCTTGGATTGGTTGCTGCGACGGTTGAAAGATTCTTAGAGACGAGCTGAGAATTATTGTGAAATCGGCATGGCGGGATTCGACTTACTCTCTGACTTCAGATCTTGCTACTTCTGTCAATGCATAAGTCCTGTTTCGTGTATTATGCAACCCGAAAAATCACATTATTGACAGCACTTTATTCGTGTCCATTGTTTTTCTAAATTTGTCCTCTTAATCTTGATCCGCTCCTAGAAAGAGAATCCCCAGATCAATCAGTCTGCTGTAAGATCGAGGATTGAATGCGCGATCGCAGAACTTCGTGCAAATTACAAGTAATTATCTTTATACCTGCTCATGGCTATTGCTGCTCGTCGTTACCATATCACCACATTCGGTTGCCAGATGAATAAAGCTGACTCTGAGCGAATGGCTGGCATTCTAGAAAATATGGGCTTTGCATGGACAGAAGAACCCAACGACGCTGACTTGATTTTGTATAACACCTGCACCATTCGAGACAACGCAGAGCAAAAGGTTTACTCCCATCTAGGGCGACAGGCAAAACGCAAACATGCAGAGCCTAATCTAACCCTGGTTGTGGCGGGATGTGTGGCGCAGCAAGAAGGGGAAAAGCTGCTGCGGCGGGTGCCTGAGCTAGATCTAGTCATGGGACCTCAACATGCCAATCGCCTGCAAGAATTATTAGAGCAAGTTTTAGCAGGGGGGCAGGTGCTTGCCACAGAACCGATTCATATTATCGAAGACATTACCAAGCCCCGCAGAGATAGCACTGTTACCGCTTGGGTGAATGTTATTTATGGCTGCAATGAGCGCTGTACTTACTGCGTGGTGCCTAATGTGAGAGGAGTTGAGCAGTCCCGTACATCGGCTGACATTCGGGCTGAAATGGAAACTTTGGGGCAGCAAGGTTACAAAGAGGTGACGCTTTTGGGGCAGAACATTGATGCCTATGGGCGAGATTTGCCGGGTTCAACCCTAGAAGGACGGCATCAGCATACCCTGACCGATTTGCTTTACTACGTTCATGATGTCGCTGGAATAGAACGAATTCGGTTTGCCACTAGCCATCCTCGTTACTTTACCGAGCGTTTGATTCGCGCCTGTGCAGAACTACCAAAAGTGTGTGAGCATTTCCACATTCCCTTTCAATCGGGAGACAATGACGTGCTGAAGGCAATGGGGCGAGGCTATTCTCAGGAAAAATATTGCCGCATTATTGAAACGATTCGCAACGTGATGCCGGATGCTTCCGTTAGTGCGGATGTGATCGTGGGGTTTCCGGGTGAAACAGAACATCAGTTTGAGAACACGCTGAAGCTGGTTGAAGAAATTGGCTTTGACCTAATAAATACCGCTGCTTATTCTCCTCGTCCTGGAACCCCTGCGGCACTGTGGGAACAGTTGAGCGACGAGGTGAAGAGCGATCGCTTGCAGCGATTGAATCATCTGATGTCGATTAAAGCAATGGAGCGATCGCAGCGCTACCTAGGGCGGGTTGAAGAAATCTTGGTAGAAGAACAGAACGAGAAAAACCCGACTCAGGTAATGGGAAGAACTCGCGGCAATCGGTTGACCTTCTTCCCTGGCGAGATTGCAGAGTTCAAAGGAAAGCTTGTGAAGGTGAAAATTATAGATGTGCGAGCGTTTAGCTTAACGGCTGAAGTTTTAGCCCCGGCTATTTCAGCACCCGCTATTTCCTAAAGGGCAGGTAAATTACGGGATGCCAACTTTGCCGCAGCAACTCTGCGGTGAAGCTAGGAACTGACATTTTGAGAAACTGATTTCTAGCGCCATGACATGCGGCGATCGCGCTGATATCCGGTTCTACAGACGCTTTCAAAATTTCGGGAACCGCTAATCCTAACAGCACTTTCGTTTCAACCTGTAAGTCTAGGCTGATCAACTCTGCTTTCACGGCTGCTAGGGCTGTTTCAGCCGCCTGAATTTTTGGCTCCAGTGGAATCCCGCGCCGATCGACATCATCCACCACCCAGGAGAGATAACACGCTTGCAAAACTCGATTGGGCTGGCTGACGTGCTGTTTAAGTTGCTCAATTAAATATTTCGCCGTTTCCGAGCCATCGTAAGGAAGCATTAGATAGCGAAACAAGTGCTGACAGCGCAGCGCTAATTCTTCGGTAGTGTAGGTAGAAATTAGCTGGGGACGCAGTGCCAGGATTGCAATGGAAGTGCGTTCATAAAGGGCGATCGCGGTGCTACCAAAAAATTTTTCTGCAATCAAATTTCTGACGGGCGTTCCCACCACAATTAAATCGCTTTGCACTTCTTTAGCAACCTTTAAAATCGTGTCGGTTGGGCGACCAGATTCAACGACGACTTGCACGTCTATCTCCGCAGGTGCTTGAGCGATCGCAACACTCAAGCGATCGCGGGCAGAATTCATTTTGTTCTGATCTACTCGCGGAATTGCCCCACTTTCATTCAGCGGTACGCAATGTAAAAAAGTGACCTGTTGAACCCCCGCGATCGCCAAACTAGGAACGAAGTTGACTAAGCGTTGAAGTCCATCTGAGAGGTCTGTGCAAACAAGCAAACGCCGAAACATAATCTAACGCCAGGGGAAAATATTACACATAAATTGTTTCTAGACTAGCATTTTGCCGATCCCATAAATCCATACTAAACAGGACTTCCGCAAATCAACCGAAATTTGCCCCCCAACCCCCAATTCTGGGGGAGCTAGAGATCAAAGTCCCCCAGAATTGGGGGATTTAGGGGGCGAGTGCGTAAGTCCTACTAAATTGGGCGCATCCCAGTTTTGCAAGTTTGCCCTCAGATTATCCTCCCCGATCTCATAGACCCGCGGAGATGAGGGGAGATTTAGATAAATCTAAATTAGAGCGCTTATTTCTCTGGAAAGGCGCGATCGCTGACTTCTTGGGCAAAAGCATGAACTGCACCCGTAATGGTTTCTCTTAAATTGACATAGGCTTTCGCAAACGGTGGCTGACGCGCTGATAACCCCAGCAAATCAGCGGTGACTAACACTTGCCCATCACAATATCGCCCCGCTCCAATCCCAACGGTTGGAATAGCCAGCTTTTGGGTAATTTGTTGGGCGAGGGCGCTAGGAATGTGTTCTAACACGATCGCAAAGGCTCCCGCTTGTTCGAGGGCGATCGCTTCTGCCAAAATTTCTTCCCCCGTTACCGGTGAGGTTCCTTGCTGTCGATAGCCTAACCGATGCACCGATTGCGGAGTTAGCCCTACGTGCCCCATGACTGGAATCCCGACTTGCACCAGTCTCGCCACCGTTTCAACCGCGATCGCGTTTCCTCCTTCCAGTTTTACCGCTTGCACCCCTGTCTCTTTTAATAACCGACCGGCAGAGTGCAATGCCTGCTGCACACTTTCTTGGTAGGTCATAAAGGGGAGATCACACACGAGCAATGCTCGCTGCACTCCACGCCGTACCGCTTTTGCATGATGCACCATCTCATCTAGCGTAATCGGTAGGGTTGTGTCGTATCCTAAAGCAACCATTGCTAAAGAATCACCGATCAAAATTAGATCGACTCCGGCTTCATCTAGCACGGTTGCCAAGGCAAAATCCCACGCAGTTAGCGCCACGATCGCCCGCCCCTGCTGTTTCCACTGCCCAATTTGCTGAGTTGTTACTGCCATCAAACCATCTTTAAGCCCTATATTGCTTAACCCTACAATGCTTTCAGCGATCGCTGAGTAATTAGCTAGGCAAAATCCTTGCTGAAGGCTGTTTTCAGCGTCATCCCTTTGGAGTTAAAACCTTCAGATTTTGATACCTATATATAGATAAAAAACCTATGAAATTGACAAGTAACATACAGACGCTTGTGATTTAGACGCAACCAAGGCTAAATTAAATGCTTTTCACTCGTCATACACGTATCGTTTCAACCCCAAAATTGAAACTCCCCGATGATTGAGCAAGGTCAAATTAATTTAATCTGAAAAATATATAAATACTTAGACGAAAATTGGATGAAGCTTTTTAATTTGCTAACCGTCAAAGGCATGTATTAAAAAAAGCTATCAAAGTCTTCCTAAGATAACGAAAAAGCTGAGAGCTAGTAAGTAGCTCATTAAAGAGTGCAATTTATCCTATGGTTCAGGTTGTTTTAGTTCATCCACAAATTCCACCCAACACGGGCAATATTGCTAGAACCTGTGCAGCAACAGGCACAGAGCTACATTTAGTTGGACCTATGGGCTTTGAAATTAGCGATCGCTATCTCAAGCGTGCAGGCTTAGATTATTGGCCCTACGTAAATTTGACCTACCATCCCTCGATCCAAGACTTTGAAAAATTTCCTCGGCAGCCAGATAGTCGTTGGGTTGGCTTCAGCACTTCAGGACGATGTAGCTATATCGAGTTTGAATTTCGCCCATCTGATTGGCTACTCTTCGGCAGTGAAACTATGGGGCTACCCAAAGATCTGCTGCAAACTTGCGCTGAAACGGTTTATATTCCAATGGCTCAGCCCCAAGTCCGCAGCCTTAATCTCTCGGTTAGTGTTGCTATTGGCTTGTTTGAAGCACGTCGGCAGTTGGGATTGCTGCAATAGTAATGCAACGCTATTTGAGTTCATCATTAATCGCGAACCGCTCAAACAGAGTAGCGACACATTGCTTGACCAACTCATATCGTTGCCCACGACTCTAGCTGACTTGAATTCAAACAGCACTCTATCTATATATGTGCATCTATGTATCTAGCCTAAAAATTAATCGTTGATTCGCCGATGCAAATATTTAAACTGCAAGTTCATCAAGAAAATTTTTGGGCAACTTACTTTAAGTATAAAAACGGTTGGAAAATAGGAGCAATGGTCTTTTGTCCTACGGATTTACTCCGCAATAATAAGAAATTTCTATGGGTTCTTAATAGTTTCGCCCAGTTGCTCAATTACTGATTTCACACTTTCATTAATTCCTGAAAGCTTCAAGCAGTAGGCTTTTCGATTGTGCATAGCTGGACTTAAGGCTTGCACTAAACAAAATTGGTTGCCTGCATCTGTGATACAGTTCAGTGTCTTAAGAAGCAAATTGGTTTGTAGCATGATCAATTTTGCGGTGGGAGTGTGAGGAGTGTCGTTGTTTGGATAGTTGAGTCGTTTCCACAAAGTAGATTTTTGCATCTTTGCTTCTGTTTTTTTGGATTAGACAGGATGATGGTTTTTGCAGCTTCGGCTCTTGGAATTGTTTTAGAACGCTATTAAATTAAATCTTTTTCTGGTGTTGCTATCATTCCAAAGTTCCTTGTCCAGCTAAGTTTGATGCTTGCTTTGATTTTTTACTGTGAGTATGAACTTGTCTAAATCGAAAAAGCAGGGTACTCTTGCCTAAGTGTATTTGCCATGTGTGATCTGGATCGCTTCTGAATGTGATTCAAGTTGTTAACACAGCGTGGATGAATGGCTCAAAGACAGTTAAGCGCTGGAAGTTTAGGAGGTCGTTTTTTGAGACGAACATTTCCGCAGAAGGTTAAGCCTAGTCCTTCCTGTATGAACGAGCATGAAGAAACAATGGCTCAAGCAAGGCAGGCTATCCCAGAAACTAATCGCCGAGTTCGGACTTCGGCAGCAATGATTGGTCTGGCAATTTCGATGGGGGCTTATGGCCTGCCGATTTCTCGTCAAGGAGATGGGGCTGTTGCAGCAGAGCCTATTCAAAATGAACCTGTGACTTCGGCATCTTCAGCTTCCTTTGAAGCCGCTGCGCTTTCACCCGATTCTGAGGCGATTGAATCGTCTGCTTCTAGAAGCGATCGCAAAGCCAGCCACACGGTTCAAGAAGGGCAGACTCTTTGGGATGTTGCTCGATTTTATGGAACTGATGTCAGCTTAGTTGCATTGGCAAACAGTGTTTCTGTAAATGCTGTCCTTCAAGTGGGTCAGGTTCTGATCGTTCCAACAGATAACCGTTTGGCACAGATATCTGGCAATTCAGCTTCGACCATTTCACCGGGTTACTACGGTCCAATCTCTGGGCAGGCTCAAGGCTCTGAGTCTCAAGCTGATTTAACAGACAGCGACGACCTGAAGAATAAGCAGCACAAGGCACTTAAAAACCTTAAGCAGAAAACCCAAAGCTTGCAGAGTGGTTTAACCTCACTGAGTTCTAAGAAATATCAGGCTATCCCTAAATCAGCACAGCAAGTGCCTCAAGTAGAGCAGCAGTCTCAAGTAGTGTCTACTTTGCCTGCTGAGGTTGAAGTTGATCAAGTGCCAACACTAAAACCGTTGGTGCCCTCAGAGAGTCGGCAACAGGTGGCATTTCGCTCTCCTGTTAACACTCAGCTTCCAATGTCTGCTGCTCAGGGTAGTAAAGCATCTTCTTACCGGATTGCTGCTGGAGATACGCTTGCAGCGATCGCTCGTATTCACAATATTTCTGTGAAGCAGCTAGCGGATGCCAATCGAATCCCTAACCCGAACTACATTTTCGCAAATCAGACGTTAATCATTCCACCTTCCCAAAGTTCTGCTGTTGAACAGTCAGAATATCAGGGTTCGATCGCTTCTGTTCCAATTGCATCCACTGTTGCAAGCGCGTCATCTACGACTTCTTTGCCCAACCCGACTGTAACTTCTGCGCGATCGCCTGTAGCCGGAGTGCAAGTTGCTGCTACATCTTTTTCTGGCAAGAGTCAGGCTGAGCCAACGAGTGAATCTGAGTCTAGGTTGGTGCGTTATAACCATGTTGAGAACTTGAGGCAGGAGATAGATCAGCTTCGACAACGCTATCAAACTCAGGCACTTCGTCCTCAAACGAGTTCGGTTTTGAAACCCGAAGTCGCAGCTTCTAGTTCCACGGGCGGTAACTATGCTCCTATTTTGAGCGATCGGGTTAACCCGGAGTTTAGTGCTGATAGATCTGCAACTCTAAGAACCCAACTGCGAGAAATGCGTAGTCGAGTCAAAGGTGATCCGTCTAATGAGATGAAAGCATCGCCTCAGCAAATGGTGCCCATTCAAAGTCGGCGGCAAGTTGTGGCTGCTGCCCCCCTTGGCTCCGAGAGTTACGATCCGCTGCTGCAATCTAAGATTGGTAAGGCGGTATCCCCTGAATTGCCTTCCTTGGGCACCAGTGAGTCGTACTTGCCTGGAGGGAGTGAACGCTTAGAAGGTTTCATTTGGCCCGCCAAAGGGGTCTTAACATCGGGCTTTGGCTGGCGTTGGGGACGAATGCACAAAGGAGTTGATATTGCAGGTCCAACAGGTACGCCTGTTGTTGCCGCCGCCGAAGGTGTGGTTGTTACTGCTGGCTGGAACTCAGGTGGCTATGGCTATCTCGTAGAAATCCGGCATCCGGATGGCAGTTTAACTCTGTATGCGCACAACAATCGGGTATTAGTCCAAGCGGGTCAACAAGTCACTCAAGGACAGCAGATTTCTGAAATGGGAAGCACTGGCTACAGTACGGGTCCCCATCTCCACTTTGAGGTACATCCCTCAGGAAAAGGTGCTGTTAATCCCATGGCATATCTGCCTCGCGGTTAGTCCTGTCTCTCTAGATTCGATTAAAAAGGGGAGAAAAATCTCCCCTTTGCTGTTTGAATTTTATTGGATATATTCAATCACTGTTTTAGTATTGATTTCAATTATGCTACTTTAGTAGAGTTGTCTAGTGTTCTTAAGGCTCAGTAGCTCAGTGGTAGAGCAGGGGACTCATAAGCCCAAGGTCGCAGGTTCAAACCCCGCCTGAGCCATTTAAGTATCTGTTTCTTTAGAAAAGTTTGTTTCTAGAGGAAGCTGTCACTAATTAGGATGATCCAACTGCTATTTAGTAAGACAGACTAGAGAGAAATCGGTTAGGGGCAACTCTGTTGAGCCTTAAGGATATTGATCTCCATAATCAGTACCGCAGCCCTACTTGCTAGAGAAAGTCTTGACCGTGGGCGGTGGAGCGCACAATCTGGGAGCCAAACGATTGGGGCAAAAAATGGGGTGTTGAAAGCGAGAAATCAGTGACCGCACGATTTCTAGATCGCTGAGAACGATTGGATGGACTCGTTAAAAAAACGTATGGATATTGCGATCGCCCTAGCCATTCAAGCGATCGCGCTTCGGCTCATTAAGTCTACTGTCCAGCCGGAGCCGGAGCAACCGGAGCCGGAGCAGTCTCTTGAACGCGCTGTGCTGGCGCGGGTTGGGCTGCTGGTGCTGGCGGAGCTACAGGATTGGGAATAGTCACATTCACATTCGGAGCCGGAGCAGAGGATTGTTGCGGCACAGGAACGATGCGATCGCGCTCAATAATTCGCTCTTTCACTTGCGGCGAAGGGCTGGCTACTGGATTAGCCGGCGTAATGATGTTTGTAGTGCTAGGTCTTTGGTTGAGGAAGTAATAGGCAGCAACCCCTAAGCCAACTAAAGCGGTTAGCAACATACCTAACAGTAATCCGCCAAAGGCGTTACTGTCCTCGCGATCGCGCTGGACAGTTTCGTAATTGCGCTGTTGAGCAAGACGGTTTTGGGTATCAATATTTTGAGCAGGTACGGAAGTAGAAGGAATATCTGTAGAAGGAACATCGCGAGAATCTTGGTTGTTAAAGTTGGTCATAGTAAAGTATTAGAATTCAACAACTCAAGAGTACTGATATTTCTTGCTACTTTGGCTCTACCTATAAACCGATTTCTGCTTATCCAAAAGAGGGAGTTACGGCAGCGATCGCTGCTCCACCACAACTTGTCACACACCACATTTCTCGACAGGCTTTATAGTAGGAAAGCTCACTAATCTGTCAGACCTATGGATTCAAAATCAACGACCTCTCATTCAGCGGCGGAATCTTTCTCAATGGATGACTTTGCCAAAGCTTTGGAGAACTATGATTATGGGTTTCAGAGCGGACAGACCGTTTCCGGCAAAGCCATCAGCTATGAAACCGATGGCATTTATGTTGACATTGGCGCAAAATCTCTTGCCTTTCTCCCTGCCGATGAAGCAAGTTTGCGAGAGATTCGCGATCCAGAAGCAATTTTGCCTATTGGAGAATCGTGTGACTTTTTGATCATTCGCGAACAAGATGCCGATGGGCAGGTCACCCTTTCGCTAAAGCAGCTAGAAATTCGGCAGATGTGGGATCATATGGCAGAATTGCAAGACAGTACCCAAAGTCTTTCTGTCAAAGTGACGGGCATTAATAAGGGCGGCGTGACGGTGGATGTGCAAGGACTGCGGGGCTTTATTCCGCGATCGCACCTGCTCGAACGCGATAACCTAGAATCCCTCGTGGGCACAACCCTCACCGCCAATATTTTGGAAATCAACCAAGAAAAAGGAAAACTGGTTCTCTCCAATCGGTTAGCAACTCGCTCCGCTGCCGTTAGCCAGTTTGAAATTGGGCAACTGATAGAAGGCAAAATCAGCGGCATCAAACCGTTTGGCGTATTTGTAGATCTAGGCGGCACCAGCGGCTTGTTGCACATCAACCAAATCAGCAAAAACTACGTAGAATCACTGCCCAACCTGTTTCAAGTGGGGCAAATCATCAAAGCCATGATTGCCGACCTAGATGAAGCGAAGGGCAGAATTTCTCTTTCCACCAAAGTGTTAGAAAACTATCCGGGTGAAATGCTGGAAAAAATGGCAGATGTGATGGCGGAAGCCGATACCCGCCAAGAAAAAGCCCGTAAGCTCTTGATGAATAGTTGAGGAGCCTGTGTGGGGCGTTTTACTAAGCGCCCCTGGAAAATCAGGCTGAAGGGCACCTCGAAAAATACGAAAATGAGTGTCTCAAATCAAGAAAGAGATGAGATGATAAAGTGATGGTAATGTCGGGCAAGAAAGATGGGACAGCAAGGCTTTTGGGATGCCCTACAGCGCTACGAGAAACTAGAGCGGAACCAGGATTTGCTAGTGCGGCTGGGCGAGATCATCCCGTGGCAGGACTTTCGTGGGTTTCTAGAGCCAAGGGCGTGAAAAAGCGCTCTCATGCAGGGTTCCATCCTCAGACATGAGATGCGGTTTGAAACTCAACTTTACTCAAATCCAATTAATCGAGGTGCCCTATAGTTTTGCAGTTTTTTAAGCATTTGAAAGAATGATTGAATTATTCAATTTATTTCTATTCAATTTCGTTGTTCAAACTTTCTTAAAACACTCAGGTTTTTCACTAAAAAGACATCGCTTGCATCATTCAGAAAATCTGGAGTTAGTTGAGAGAGAACGTTGGCAAACTCCCACAGCTTAAGGGCGATCGCGCCCCGAAACTTAGTTCCTCATGATACAATCAATAGGTTAAAAGTCATCTTTTTAAGCACACAAATTCAGTTAAATTTGTTGATCTTTCAAAAGCTGTTCTTTTTGTGAAAATACTGATCTTTCGGAGTCTTTGACGCTATGACTTTTTCCCAGGAGCCGCCTCAAGATCGCATCGTCCCTACAGATTTACGAAACGAGATGCAGCGGTCTTACCTGGAATACGCCATGAGCGTGATTGTCGGGCGAGCGCTACCTGATGCCAGAGATGGATTGAAGCCAGTCCACCGTCGCATTTTGTATGCCATGCACGAGTTGGGTTTGGCACCCGATCGCCCCTTTAGAAAGTGCGCCCGTGTAGTAGGGGAAGTGCTGGGTAAATATCATCCTCACGGCGATACGGCAGTTTACGATGCCTTGGTGCGGATGGCGCAAGATTTTTCCATGCGATCGCCCCTAATTGACGGTCATGGCAACTTTGGTTCCATCGATAACGACCCACCTGCCGCCATGCGGTACACCGAGTGTCGCCTGCGCCCCCTCACGCGGGATGCGCTGTTGCAGGACATCGAATCGGAAACGGTCGATTTTGGCGATAACTTTGATGGCTCTCAGCAAGAACCGCTGGTCTTACCGTCGCGCATTCCTCAACTCTTGCTGAACGGGTCTTCTGGCATTGCCGTCGGCATGGCGACCAATATTCCGCCTCACAATTTGGGTGAACTGATTGATGGGCTGGTTGCCCTAATTCATAATCCCGACATTACCGTGCAGGAATTGATGCACTACATTCCTGGTCCTGATTTTCCCACGGGCGGGCAAATTTTGGGGCTAACCGGCATTCGCGAAGCCTACAATACTGGGCGTGGCTCGATCATCATGCGCGGGGTCGCCAACATTGAAACGATTGAGCATCGCGGCAGACCCGATCGCGAAGCTATCATCATCACCGAGCTACCTTACCAAACCAACAAAGCCGCGCTGATTGAAAAAATCGCGGAAATGGTGAATGAGCGTCGCTTAGAAGGCATTTCAGATATTCGAGATGAGAGCGATCGCGACGGGATGCGAATCGTGATTGAACTGCGGCGCGATGCCTATCCCCGCGTTGTCGTCAATAACCTCTACAAGCAAACCCCGCTCCAAGCAAACTTTGGGGCTAATATGCTGGCGCTGGTGGATGCCTACCCGCAACTGCTCAGCCTTAAGTATTTTCTCTCCGTTTTCCTAGATTTCCGCATCGTCACGATCACGCGCCGCACTCAATACCAACTGCGAAAAGCGGAAGAACGAGACCATATCCTGCAAGGGTTGCTGATTGCCCTGCTCAATCTAGATGCCATCATTATCTTGATTCGCGGTGCCGCCGATGCACCTACCGCGCGACTAGGATTGATTGAACGGTTTGGGCTATCAGACGCGCAAGGGGATGCCATTTTGCAGATGCAACTGCGGCGACTCACCGCTTTAGAAGCCGATAAGATTCATCAGGAACACGATGATCTGCAAATCCAAATTGTGGACTTGCGGGATATTCTGGCACGTCGCGAACGGATTCTGACCATTATTGAAACGGAACTGGCTGCAATCAAAGCTGCCCATGCCACTCCTCGCCGCACGGTGATTGAGCAGTCTGAAGATGAGATCATGGATGCGGATCTGATCGCGAATGAACGGGCGGTGATTTTGCTGACCGAGCAAGGCTATATTAAGCGGATGCCCGTCAACACGTTTGAGTCTCAAAATCGGGCAACGCGGGGCAAGTCGGGCACCCGGATGAAAGATGATGACGGGGTGGAGCAGTTTCTTGCCTGCCGTGATCACGATAGTATTCTGTTCTTTAGCGATCGCGGCGTGGTCTATTGCGTGAGAGCCTATCAGATTCCAGTTAGTTCTCGGACTGCCCGTGGGACTGCCATTGTGCAGCTATTGCCCATTCCTCACAACGAAAAAATTACCTCGATCATTTCCGTGAGTGAGTTCAGCGAGGAGGAGTATTTGGTGATGCTGACGAATAAGGGCTACATCAAAAAAACGGCGCTGTCGGCGTTCAAGAATATTCGCGCCAATGGCTTGATTGCCATCTCGTTAGAAGAAGCCGATCTGCTGCGCTGGGTGCGTCGTGCCCGTGCTGAAGACACGATTTTAATTGGCTCTCAGTTCGGCAAATCGATTCACTTTCGGGCAAGCCATGACCAACTACGTCCTCTGGGTCGCGCCACACGCGGCGTAAGAGCAATGGCACTGCGTCAGGGCGATAGTTTGGTGGGTCTAGATATTTTGCCCAGCGAGATTGTGGAAACTCTCGCGGCTGATCTGGAGTCCGATGGCAGCGGCGAGGATGAGGTGACCAGCGATGACGCGATGGAAACCTTGGAAGCCTTAGAAACAGCACCTTCCGGTCCTTGGATTTTGACGGTGACTGCATACGGCTATGGCAAGCGGGTGCCTGTGACCCAGTTCCGCTTGCAAAATCGGGCAGGCATGGGCATTGTGGCGACCAAGTTCCGCAAACCTGGCGATCATATGGCATCGCTGAGAATCGTCCATGAAGGCGAAGAATTAATGCTGATCACCAATCGCGGCATTATCATTCGCCAAGCAATTAACGCCATTTCCTGTCAATCTCGCGCTGCTTCTGGGGTTCGCCTGCAACGCTTGGACGAAGACGATGAGATTGTGGCAGTCGCTTTGGTGCCTGCTTCGGATGCAGAGGAAGATGCGCTGCTGGATGGGGACGTGAGCAGCGGGGAAGTAGTCGGCGGGGACTCGGCGATCGCAGCCTCTCCTGTTTTAGAAGCAAGCGCACCAGTCGAAGAATAGGTTAAACTCCCAGGCCGAGCTTGCGTCCTTTGAACCCTGATGCAAGCTCAGCTTTGTCTGCATTCCGTTCCTTAAACGATTTTCAAACCAGCAGATTTCTCTAACCAGAATTAACTTACTTCTTTCATATATTTGTTGTGTAATCTTTCTGATGTAATCTGATGGCACGAATGGTGTCAGGCGATCGCTAGGGAATACTGTCATGACGGCAACCACTTCATATCAATTTTGGGACTTGCTGGGCGGGGTATTTAGCCTGAGCTTAGAAGCCTTTCAAGAGATTGCCTCCTTACAGCGAGGAATATTGCCATCGGTGCTGGTGGTGATATTCGCCGGGTTATCCTTGGCGATTGGGCAAAGTATTGTGCTCTTCATCAATCGGGTTAAACCGATTCGCTTCGTCTTTAGCCTGTTGCTCAATGCCATCCTGTTTACCTTCGGCTTCTTGTTTTTGGCGTTTAGCACTTGGTTGATTTGTCTATTGCCCTGGTCGGTGGATGTTTCCTTCAGAACTCTGATCAAAGTATTTGGGTTCAGCTATGCGCCCCAGTTGTTCAGCTTTTTAGGTGCGTTGCCTTATGCAGGGCTTCCGATCTTAAATGTATTGTCGGTGTGGCGATTGCTGGCAGCAGTGGTGGGCTTTGAAGCCGCCGCTGGAGTGGATGGAGCGACGGCATTTGGCTATGTTGCCTTTGGCTGGGTGGCGCTGCAATTTTTGGAAGGCAGTATTGGACAACCGATCGCCAGATTGGGTCAAACGCTTGCCGATCGCGTGGCAGGTGTGGAACTCGTAGAAAATCGGACTGAATTGATAGAGCGGGTGCAGGCAGGGCGGGTGGCGGCTCCCATCGTCGCTGCGACTCAAACCACCGCACCAGAAATGAATCGGTTGATCCAGACATCGGGGCGATCGGCTCCAGAAGCAGCCCAAGCTGTTGCTCAAGCCGTCGTCAACAACGTGGGCAGCACCTGCTGCTACTATCACTCAACGCGCAGATGCTTCCCATCCTTTGGTGCAGCTTCAGCAAAAAAACAGCGGCATCCCCCAGCAGCTCAAGCTACTGGCAGGTTTACTGGCAACCTCGCTCGGATTGGGCAAAGAACGAGTTTAACTTAGGCAGCACAATGGAAGATAACCCGCTGCAAAACCTCAAGACTGGTCTGGGAAGCTGGCGCACCATACTGCCGCGTCTTGCCAGCGACACTGTTGTCCGCATTTTCTTAAAGCAGGGTGCCAGCGTTTGGGTGCTGCGGACTGACCAAATTGGCGGTCACGATCCAAATATCGCCCCGATCGCCCCCATGACTCTCTAATAAATAATTTGCCTACTCTACAGGAAGAAAGCTACATTGCAAACCCTGCTTCGCACGACCTGCGGTCTAACTTCCCCCTTTCTAGTTCCCTCTCCTTTGGGAGAGGGCAGTCTTTGCGCTATTTCTGAAAGCCACACGTTGCGTGATTTTGCAATCAACCATCGTCATCGTGGGCAAATCGGTTGTAGAGATAGTCCAAAATATAGTTCCGCATTTTATAGAATTCTGGATCTTCCATAATCCGCTCGCGATCGCGGGGTCTTGGAAATGGAATCTCTAAGATCTCGCCAATTTTTGCCGCAGGTCCATTAGTCATCATCACCAGGCGATCGGCTAAGAACAGCGCTTCATCAATGTCGTGAGTGATCATCAATACGGTACATCGATGATCATTCCAAATTTTCAACAGTTCAACCTGTAACTCCTCTCTGGTAATCGCATCCAACGCACCAAACGGTTCGTCGAGAATTAACACTTCTGGACGGATTGCCAACGCACGAGCGATCGCCACTCGTTGACGCATCCCCCCCGACAGTTGCCCCGGCTTCTTGTCGGCGGCTTCTGTCAGTCCCACCATTGCCAGATGTTCCTGCACAATCTGCTTTTTCTCAGCCTCAGATTTTTGAGGATATACAGAATCTACTCCCAGATATACATTTTCGTAAGCGCTCAGCCAGGGCAACAGCGCGTAACCCTGGAAAACCATCATGCGATCGGGTCCCGGTTTGGTAATCCGTTTGCCATGTAATGTAACTAATCCATCCGTGGGTTCCGAGAAACCTGCCACCATATTCAACAGGGTTGATTTGCCACAGCCAGAATGACCAATCACACAGACGAATTCGCCTTCTTGAACTTTTAAATTGACTTCCTCAAGCACAACATAGTCACCCTTGGGATTGGGGTAGACCTTAGAAACATTGTCGATGACGAGAAACGGTTCTTGATTAGAGATCGGAGAATCTGTGGTTGATTGGGTGGTTAGAGTTTGCATCGTTAGATAATGATGAATGATTGTTATTAACCTGCCAACAAAAGAATTGTGATAGGACTTACGCACTTGCCCCCTAAATCCCCCAATTCTGGGGGACTTTGATTTTCTTGCTCCCCCAGAATTGGGGGTTGGGGGGCAAATTCCGATTTATCTGCGTCAGTTCTAATCTAGTTATGTTGTCGCGAATGAATGGCTCATTGGCACTTCTGCCATGTAGATGTCGTGCTTGATCTCCAAGTTGTTGAGATAGGCGATCGGATCATCGGCACTAAAGGTTGTGCCATCAAATAGTTGAATCGGACCTCGACTGTAGGTGATTTCAGATAATCCCAATTCTCGTGCCGCTGTGCTAAAGGCACTGACTCGGCAAACTCGCTCTAGAATTTCGACCCAGTTGCGCGGAAAGGGAACATCTCCCCAGCGTGCCATTTGCGTCATCTGCCACAGATGTTCAGTCCGGCTGGGGCGATTGACACCCTGACCGTAGAACTGATGATGGGCGTACTCTTTAGGTGAGGGATGAAGACTGCACATTTGAGAATTGGGATCGCCCAAATAGATGTATTGCAGGTCAGTTCCCAAGTATTCGCGGCGAGAGAGGATTTCCCGAATTTCTTCATGGTTTGCCTCATCGGTGCAGTAGCGACATGCCTCTAGAAGGGCTTTCACTAATGCGATGTGAGTGTTGGGATAGGCAAGCGCCCATTCCTCCCGTACACCAAGCACTTTTCCAGGATGACCTTCCCACACTTCCAGATCGGTGGCGATCGTGTAGCCGATGCCCTCAACGGCAGCGCGGACGTTCCAGGGTTCGCCCACACAAAATCCATCAATGTTTCCAGCTTGCAGATTGGCAATCATTTGGGCTGGAGGAATGGTGTTGAGGTGAACCGTGCGATCGGGATCAATGCCACCCGCTGCTAGCCAATAGCGCAGCAACAGATTATGCATAGAGGCTGGATGAACCACCCCAAACACATGTTGTTTATTTTGGGTTTCCAACAGTATCCGCTTCAGGTCTTGTAGGGTGTGGATGCCCTCGTCATAGAAGCGTTTATCAAGGGTAATCGCATTCCCGTTGCGAGTTAGGGTGAGCGCACTGACCGTCGGCAGAAAACGACCACCCATTCCGCCCAAGGTCAACCAAATCGGCATTCCAGAGGGCATTTGAGCCGCATCTAGATAGTTACCTGCAATCCCATCTTGAATGCCACGCCAGCTAGATTCACGCACTAAGTTGACTTCATCCAAGCCATGGTGAGCAAAAAAGCCTTTCTCTTTAGCAACGGCGAGGGGGGCGCAAGCAGTCAGGGGCACAAAGCCAATTTCCAGGTTGATTTTCTCTAACCCATGGCGGGCGATCGCTCCTGTTTTGCGCGATTGCAGTTTTTTAATCCGCTTTTGTTGATTAAGGAAATAGATGATTTCACTCCGCATTGAGTAGTAGCTAGGATGATTCACCACTTCTAGTCGTTTGCGGGGGCGAGGAATATCGACCTCCATGATTTGTCCAATTTTCGACTCAGGACCATTGGTCAACATGATCACGCGATCGCTGAGTAACAACGCCTCGTCCACATCATGAGTCACCATCACTGCTGTCGCTTTGCTTTCATCACAAATTTGCATCAAGCGTTCTTGCAAATTGCCGCGTGTCAGGGCATCCAACGCGCCAAAGGGTTCATCTAGCAGCAATAGTTTAGGACGGATAGCCAGGGCACGGGCGATCGCCACTCGCTGTTTCATCCCACCCGACAATTGACCCGGCGACTTATCAGCAGCATGTTGCAAGCCCACTAAATGAATGTGATGTTCGATCACCTCGCGGCGCTCTGGAGCCGGTAAATGAGATAGCACTTCATCCACTGCTAGGGCAATGTTTTCTCGTACCGTCAACCAGGGCAGCAGCGAGTAATTTTGAAACACTACCATCTTGTCGGGTCCCGGTCGGCAAACCGTCTCACCATCCAGCAGAACCACGCCCTCGGTGGGCAAATCTAACCCGGCAATGATGTTTAGCAGCGTTGATTTACCACAGCCAGAGTGACCAATCAGTGAAACAAACTCACCCTTGCGGATGTTTAGATCAATGCCTTTCAACGCGATATAGCTATCGCCGTTGGCTAACGGAAAGGTTTTCTCAATGTTTTCGACACTAACAAAGTTGTCAACAGTAACAGATGTTGTCATGGCGGATAGGGGTTAGGTTGGAAAAACTCAAAACTCAAAACTATTCAGGCAAAATCGCCGATTGCAACCAGGTCATAAACTTATCCAGTAGCAGTCCCACCAGGCCGATGTAAATCAGCGCCAGAATGATTTCACTCACTTGACCGTTTTGGTAAGCATTCCAGATGAAGAAACCAATGCCAACAATGCCAGCCATGACAATTTCCGCTGCAATAATGGCTAGCCATGCCAGCCCAATTGAGATTCGCAATCCGGTAAAGATGTAGGGCAATGCCGCCGGAAATATCACTTTGGAGAAATACTTTCTATTGGATAGCTGCAACACACGAGCCACGTTGGTGTAGTCCTGAGGAATTTGTTGCACACCCACTGAGGTATTAATCAAAATGGGCCACACCGCCGTAATAAAGATGACGAACAGTGCCGCAGGTTGATTTTGCTGTAGTGCGGCAAGGGCGATCGGCACCCAGGCTAGAGGCGGCACGGTTCGCAGCAGTTGAAAGATGGGGTCGAGGGCTTTGGATAGTGTCTTGTTTAGCCCGACCAATATCCCTAAGCTGATACCGATAATGGCGGCGAATACATATCCGATCGCGACTCGTTGCAAACTAGCAAGGATCTGCCAGAATAAGCCCTTGTCGGTGCCGCCATTGTCATAGAAGGGAAACAGAATCAAAAGCCAAGTGTCTTGCACAACTTGAATTGGACCTGGCAGTGTGGCTTTGGGAAGAAAAGAAAAGAGTTGCCAGAGGACGAGAAGGATCGAGATCGCGATTACAGGCGGTATCAAGTCACTGAGTCGTTCTTTCAACTTCAACCGTGCCAAAAATGGAGAATTAAATGTTTTTGTGGTCGAGCGGTCGTCGGCGATCGTCATGGATATCTCCTTAAATTCAGTGATGAATGAATACTGTCTCCTAATATCCAAACCTAGGCTGTTAAAATGTGTAACAGAGAAAATGAGTTGTCCTACATATATAAATATTGGGATCAAAGACCCTGATGAGATAGCTCAGATCTTCTAATCTTTAGGAAGAATCAGACGGGGAATGCCCGATTCAAAAAGCATTGAAGCTATCCACTTCTTTTATAGAAAAAAGTCTATCCAGTTTTGGACAAAGATAATCAAAAATCTATCTTAGAAATACTTTAGCGGCATACGATACAAAAAACAATTGGAAAATGCATAGAAAGTTACTATGACAAAGCTAAAGATTTACTTATGTCTGCTTTCTCAGAATTTCTCAAGGCTGTTGAGTTAGCGATCGCGTCTCAATTCATTGACTTTAGACAATAGACAGGAGAAATCCGAGCGGATTTAACCGCAATCGCCAATTCTATTGATAGACTGAGGAAGCCTTTTCTACTGGAAACTACGTTTATGCAAAAGCGTCCTGTGTATGACAGCACCCATGTGATGCGCCGTGCCGATGAACTGATTGGAGCGGCATCTAATCGCTATCGGATTACGGTTCAGGTTGCCAATCGTGCCAAGAGACGGCGCTTTGAGGATTTTGATAACAACGAAGACCCTTCCATGAAGCCAGTGCTGCGGGCAATTATGGAAATGTCTGATGAATTGACCCAGCCTGAAATCATTGGTGAATAAGGGATTTTCTCTAATTAAAGGCTGACGATTGAGGGTTGACTGACCATGCTAAAACGCTTCCGTCGTCTGACTGCGATCGCCGTCGGTTCAATGGTCGCAATAGGATTTGCGCTCACGACTGGAGGTGGTTTTGTAGAATGGCAGCCCTCATCGGCGATCGCTCAACCAATTGTTCGCTCAGAAGGCGTATGGCGAACTGTTTACGAACAGCTCCCCGACTTTCCGCGAGAAAACCAATACATCAGTAAAGAAACGGGCAAGATTGCCCCAGAAAACACTTTGGTGAGTCGGCTGATTCGCTACCATCTCTACGTCAAAGGACGACCACCTATCTATCGCTTGGATTGGAAAATTACCCTTGCCGAGTATCTGGGTTTGACTGGAGCGCTTGAAACTAGCGACTATCCTGGGGCAAATAAGCTTAAAAAAAATCCTGCTGAAGGAGACATAGCAGCCATTCGCCAGCTAAACCGCGCCCAGCGAGATGCCCTAGTGCAAGCCTTAGTAAATGGGTTTTCGACCCAATCCGGGCGATCGCCTCTCCCCAAGCCTCCCTCCAACTAGCTTTCCTTTTCTCTCTTCCCTTTTCTCTTTTCCCTTTTCCCCTATGGCTCGGCTGCTTAAAACTGGCGTTGGCTGGCGAATTGGCTGGGATGCAGAAGCAGCTACCTTTCAAGGCTTGGTGGGTGCAGAAGATTGGGCATTAGAGCTAACCACGGCTGAACTTGAAGAATTTGCTCGATTGCTCAATCAACTGGTCAGCGCGATCGCCCAAATGCAATCCGAGTTAATGGCTGAAGAAGCGATCGCCTGCGAAGTGGAAGGCGATTTGATTTGGCTGGAAGCAAACGGCTATCCCCATGCCTACAGCCTACATTTAATGGTGCTGACCGGACGGCGTGGCGAAGGACATTGGACTGCCGAGGTAGTGCCGGAACTGCTTCAAGCGGTGCGATCGCTGAAGGTATTTTAAGATAGCAAAACTTAGAACAGAATCATGGTTAAGGTATGATTCACACAGAAATCTAAGATTTGGTTAGCAATGTTCAATTCAGGGCAGTCTAACAAAAGATTGTTTCAGCTTCGTGGCTGCACAAACACCGCTAAAGCTGCACAAACACTGCTAAATCTAAATATTACTGAACTAAGGGGTCTACCATCATGCCAAAAGCAACCACCAATGCAGATACCTTTCTCAAAAAACGTGTTTTAGCGGCTAACGATTTGCCAGATGCCGATAAAATTTCAATGGAAACGGGCAAGACTTTTAGTGTCACCGAATTCAGCCCCGATCGCAACCAACATATCCGCCTGATATTGGCATCTCCATTAACCGCAAAGGATGGTAAGTCAAAGCTCCAGGAAGTCTATGTTTACGACCCTCACATTACCGTCGAAGGGGAAGACGCTAAGCAAGTGATCAAACTGGATGTTCCTTACTACTCTCAGCTAAACAACGACCCCACAGTCTTTGGACCCGGCTGGCGGCAGTGCAACACCACCAGCAACACGATGCTGGCAAATTATTTGCTAAAAGGAGATCTCTCAAAGCAAGCCAAGCAACAAGGTTTTCCTGAGCCAGAGTCAGTTTTTATGCGGCTGGTCAACAAGTATGGCGATACTGTTGACCACACTGCTCAAACTAAGGCATTGAAAGACCTTGGCATTGAATCTTATTTCAGCTACAAGCTTTCTGGAAAAGATGTGTTGTTATCACTCAAAGCAGGCATTCCAGTGGTGGTTGGGTTTGCTTATAAAGGATCGGGTCACATTTGTGTCATTGTCGGGCATGATCCCGTAAACAAGGCTTGGCTGGTGCATGACCCCTATGGCACCCGCTACGGCTACAGCGACTCCTACGATGTGGGCTTTGGTGGTAAATACGATGCCTATACCTACAGCACCATGCAAATGATTTTTTGGGATCAAGGCAGTGAAGCAGGTTGGGGAAGAATCGTCACCAGCATCAAAGGCAAGGCTACTGGTTTGCCTACAGGACTATAAGGATTTGTAA
>Ga0209181_10002559_pt1 | contig 29590 bp, 22 predicted proteins | sample MAT05_FD_187208 | JGI IMG/M metagenome (GOLD analysis project Ga0209181, IMG submission 187208) | Freshwater microbial communities from Lake Fryxell liftoff mats and glacier meltwater in Antarctica - MAT-05 (SPAdes) (version 2) | ecosystem: Environmental > Aquatic > Freshwater > Ice > Liftoff...
CGTTGGCCTGAAAACCAATCACCCCTCTTCAGCCCGAAGGGCTGGGACAGCATAGCCCGGGGCAACGCCCCGGGACGGGTACGGATCAACCCGGTTTGGTATGATACACTGTGCGGATGACGCCGCGGCGCTGGCTCCTGCTCGTCCCCGCCCTGCCGGTCGCGCTGCTGGTCGCGGCCGAGCTGGGCGGCGACTGGGCGCTGGGCGTCCGCGTCGTCCGCCCGCCGCGGTCGCCGGACCCGCCGCTCCCCGCCGCCGACGCCGCGACCGACCCCGACCCCGCCGCCGCGGGCGTCGGCCTGTTCCTGCGGACGTTCACCGCCGCCCGCGACCAGCCGCACGTCGCCACCGGCCTCCTCGACGCCGAGCGCTTCTTCGCCGCCGTCACCCGGACCGACACGTACCGCACCGCCGGCGCCGACGCCGACCCGATCGCCGGCCCGGTCCGCGCCCGTCTGGCGCTCGTCGACGCCGTGCGAGCCGGCGGCCCCGGCTTCGCGCCGGAGTCGGTGGAGGTGCGGCAGGTGCTGCCGGGGGACGGGGCGAACGAGTTCGTCGCCGCCGCCCGGCACCGCACCGGCGGCCGCGCCGCCACCTACCGATGGTGGCTCGTCCGCGCCGGGAACGGGTGGAAGGTGTTCGACCTGGAGGACGTGCGGACCGGCGTCCGCCTCAGCCGGCAGGCGGCGGGGCAGCTCATCCGCGGCGGCGTGTCGCCGGAGGTGCGGGCGGGGCTGGCGGCGCTCGGCCCCGCGGCCGCGAAGCTCGCCGCCGGCGACCCCGACGGCGCGGCCGCGGCGCTGGCCCCGGCGCGGACGGCGGCGCTCCCGCCCGACGGGTTCGCGGTGCGCTGCCTGATCGAGGGCGGGGTGGCGGCGGTGACGGGGAAGGCGGACGAGGCGCGGGCGTGGGCCGACCGGGCCGACGCCGCCGCCCCCGGGATGCCGGCGGTGAGCCACCTGCGGGCGTCGGCCGCGGCCGCGGTCGGCGACTGGGCGGCGGTGGTGGGGCCGGCGCGGGCGTACGTGGCGGCGGTCGGCCCGGACGCGCCGACCGCCCGGCTGCTGGGGACGGCGCTGCGCGAGATGGGCCGCCCGGCCGAGGCCGTCGCCGCGTTCGAAATGGGGTTGCGCGACGACCCCGGGCGCGCGGACCTGCGCGCCGCCCGCGACCACGCCCGGGGGCTGGCGGCGGGAAAGTAGTCGGCGTCAGTCGATGACCTTGTTGAGCGGGAACTCGACGATGCCGCACGCCCCGGCGCGCTTCAGCGGCGGGATGAGGCGGCGCACCTCCTCCTCGGTGAGGATGACGAGCACGTCCACCCAGTCGGGGTCGGACAGGGCGGAAACCGTCGGCTTGTGCCCCGGAAGCAGCGCCACCACCGCCGCCTGCTTGTCGCGCGGCACATTCATCATCAGCCCGACGCGCCCCTCCGCGGCCATCGCCCCCTTCAGCATCAGCACCAGGTCGTCCATCTTCTGCCGCTTCCACGGGTCGGCGGCCGCGGCCGGGTTGGCGATGAACCGCGTCGTGCTCGTCAACAGGTCCGCCACGATCCGCAGGTTGTTCGCCCGCAGGCTGCTGCCGGTTTCCGTCACCTCGACGATGGCGTCGGCCAGCTTCGGCGGCTTCACCTCGGTGGCGCCCCAGCTGAACTCGACGCTCGCCGTGACGCCGTGCGACGCGAGCCACTTGCGGGTGATGTTCACCACCTCGGTGGCGATCCGCTTCCCCTGCAGGTCCTTCGGCGCCTGGATCGGCGAGTCGTTGGGCACGGCCAGCACCCACCGCACCGGCCGGCGGCTCACCTTGCTGAACACCAACTCGGCGAGCTCGACCACGTCGTCCTGGGCGTCGTTCTCGACGACCCAGTCGTGGCCGGTGAGGCCGCAGTCGAGGGAGCCGTCGCGGACGTACCGGGCCATCTCCTGGGCGCGGATGAGGGTGCAGTGGATGTCGGCGTCGTCGATGGTCGGGTAGTAGCTGCGGCTGGCGAACGTGACCTTGTAGCCGGCCTTGCGGAACAGCTCGGCGGTCGCGTCCTGGAGGGAACCGGCGGGGAGACCGAGCTTTAGTTGGTTGCTCATCGGGGAAGAGTACGGCGGGCGGCGGGCGGCGGGGAGTGGCAGACGGTCCCGACGCGCGGACGTGATCAACCCCTCCCCCGGCCCCTCCCCCAAAGGGGGAGGGGTGTTCGATCTCCGTAGCCTCCTGTGACACTGCTCCCGCTGTGCGGGCGCCCGGCAAGTCGCACAGTTCGTCCCCCCCTTCCCTCTTAGGGAAGGGGGCCGGGGGGTTAGGCGGCTCGGGGCTTCGACCACGTCCGCGCCTAAACTCATCGTATGACAGCACTCCTCTTGATCGCCCACGGGAGCCGCCGGGCCGAGGCGAACGCCGACCTGGAGTTCGTCGCCGACGGACTGCGGGGCCGCGGCACCTACCCGGACGTCCAGGTGTCGTACCTGGAACTGGCGGAGCCGTCGATCGACGCGGGCGGCGCCCGCTGCGCGGCCCGCGGGGCGGACCGGGTGGTCATGTTGCCGTACTTCTTGTCGCCGGGGAAGCACGTCGCCGAGGACCTGTCGGCGGCCCGCGCCCGGCTCGCGGCGGCGTTCCCGGCGGTGCGGTTCGTGCTCGCGGAACCGCTCGGGCGGCACCCGTTGGTGCTCGACATCCTGGCGGAGCGGGCGGCCGCCGCGAACCTCCCGCCGCCGCCGCCGCTCTAACCGGAACCGCCCTGTTCGGCGCCGGTCCTGGCGATTGCCCTTTTCGCGCGGGCCGTCCGGCTTAGAATAACACTTATTCGGGTCGGACCGACCGTTCCGTTGGACCCGCGGGGTGCCCGCGGACGGGCGCGGGGGCGTACGGGGCATCCCTCCAGGAGCATCGCTTGCAGCCGAATCCGGTGGCGAAGGAAAAGGACAAGAAGGTTCGCGTGTTCGAGCTGGCCAAGGACCTCAGCGTGGCCAGCAAGGACCTCATCGCGATGGCGCAGGAGCTCGGATACAGCGGGTTGAAGAACCAGCTGAACACCCTGGAGCCCGAACAGATCGACGCGCTGAAGGACCGAGCCAAGAAAGGCCCGCCCAAGGCTGCCGGCGCCCCCGCCGCCCCGACCAGGGCCGCCATCCCGTCGGCCGCCAAACTCGACACCACCATCAAGACGCTGCCGAAGGCCGTCGCCGCGAAGCCGGTCCCGCCCGCGCCGAAGCCCAAGCCCGTCCCGGCACCCCCCGTCGCCGAGCCGCCGCCGACCCCCGTCGTCGAGGCGCCCGCGCCCGAACCGGCCCCCGCGCCCACCCCGGAACCGGAACCGGAGGTTCCCGCGGTCGTTGCCGAGGACGCGCCGGCCGCCGGGGTTCCGCCGTCGCCCCAGGCTCCGCCGGCGAACGTCATCCCGTCCGTCACCGGCAGCGGCGTCCGCAACATCGGCGGCGGCGTCCGCAACCTGAACGCGCCCGCCCGCCCGACCGCCGCCCCGACGCGACCCCCCGTCTCGCCTCCGCCGGCCGCCGCCGCCCCGCCGGCCCACCCGCCCGCGCAGGTTTCGCCGCCGCCGACCCCCGCGCAACCCGCCGCGGCCGGCCCGCGACCCCCCGTCCCGCCGCCGCCGGCCGGCGGCCCGCCGCGGACGCTCCCGCCCGGCGGCCCGCCGCAGCGGCCGAGCGGCCCGGTCCCGCCCGTCGGCGGCGCGCCCGGCGCCCCGAAGCCCGGATTCCTGAAGCCGCCGGTCGTGCCGCCGCCGCGGCACGGGATCATCGCCGGCCCGCGCACCAGCGCCAACCAGTCCCTCCCGCCCGGCGCCAGCCCGCGCGGGCCGGGCGGCCCCGGCGGCGGCAGCCCCGTGTTCCGCCCCGGTCAACAACCGCCCGCGGGCGGCCCGCCGCGCCCGCCCGGCGCCGGCGGCCCCCCCGGCATGGCCGGCCGCGGCCCCGCCCCCGCGCCCGGAACCGGCGCGAAGTCGGTGCGCCTCACCCCCGAGATGCTCGACCGCCTCCGGATGGCGGCGTCGCGCGGGCAGAAGATCGAGATCCGCGACATCCAGCGCACGCCCCCGGGCGCGGGCGGCCCGCCGCGCCCCGGCGGTCCGCCCGCGCCCGGCAGCCCCCGCGTCGGCGGCCACGCCGGCCCGGCCGCCGGCGGCGAGGACGACGACGACAAGAAGAAGGGGCCCGGCGGTCTCCCCGCCCGCGGCGGCCCCCGGCCGCCCGGCCGCCCCGGCGCCACCCGCGACCGCGGCCCCGGTGGCGGCCAGCCGGCCATCGTCGTCGGCCCCGGCGGCCAGGTCGAGATCATCGACCAGAAGTGGGGCTCCCGCCGCGGCCCCCGCGCCGCCCTGTTCCGCAAGAGCCGCCGCACCCAGGTCAAGACCGAGATCACCGGGCCGGTCACCATCAGCCCGCCGATCACCGTCCGCACGCTGTCCGAGGCCATCGGCATGAAGGCCGGGGAGCTCGCCAAGCGGCTCCTCAAGGAGACCGGCCAGCTGTACGGGAACAGCTCGGCCATCGAGTTCGACACCGCCGCCCTGATCGCCGTCGAGAAGAACATCGACCTCATCCTGAAGAAGCAGGAGTCGGCCGAGGAGAAGCTCCTCCGCGAGTTCGAGGAGGCGGCCGAGGCGGTGGACCCGGAGAAGCTCCTCCCCCGCCCGCCGGTCGTCACCATCATGGGCCACGTGGACCACGGCAAGACGTCGCTCCTCGACATGATCCGCTCGACGAAGGTGGTGGACACCGAGGTCGGCGGCATCACGCAGGTCATCCGCGCGTGGTCGGTCCGCCACAAGGTCGAAGACCCCGAGACCGGCGAGAAGGTGATCGAGCGCCCCATCACCTTCCTCGACACCCCCGGCCACGAGGCGTTCACCAAGATGCGCGCCCGCGGGGCCAACGTCACCGACGTGGCCGTCATCGTCGTGGCCGCCACCGACGGCGTGCGGCCGCAGACGGAGGAGGCCATCGCCCACGCCCGCGCCGCCGACGTGCGCATCATCGTGGCCATCAACAAGGTGGACATGCCGAACGCCGACATCGAGAAGACGCGCCGGCAGCTCTACAGCCTCAACCTCCTGCCGGACGACATGGGCGGCGACACCCAGTTCGTCGAGACCTCGGCCGTCACCGGCCAGGGGATCGACGACCTCCTGACGGCCATCCTGCTGGAAGCCGAACTGAACCTCGCCGACGACCTCCAGGCCGACCCGGACCGCCCCGCCGCCGGCACCTGCCTCGAAGCCTACATGAGCGCCGACGAGGGCGTCATGGCGACGTTCCTGGTGCAGCAGGGGACGCTGAAGCGCGGCGACATCGTGCTGTGCGGCAGCACGTTCGGCCGCATCCGGGCGATGTACTCGGACATGGGCCGGGCCATCAAGGAGGCCGGCCCGAGCACCCCCGTCCGCATCACCGGCCTGAGCGAGGTGCCCAACGCCGACGACCCGTTCTACGCCGTGGACGAGCTGACCAAGGCCCAGGAGATCGCCGACCTGCGGCGGGTGAAGGACCGCGAGACGGCGCTGAACCGGTTCGCCCCGGTGAGCCTGGAGTCGCTGACCGCGGCGAAGTCGAAGATCAAGATCAGCGAGCTGAAGATCATCCTCAAGGCCGAGGCCCGCGGCTCGGTCGAGGCCATCCGCAAGGAGCTGGAGAAGCTGGTGCACGAGGAGGTGCGGACGCGCGTGCTCCACGCCGGCATCGGGGCCATCACCGAGAGCGACGTGCAGCTGGCCCTCACCAGCCCGGACGACACGCTCATCGTCGGGTTCAACGTGACGACCGACGACGGGGCGATGAAGTTGGCCGAGGCCCGCGAGATCAAGGTCCGCGAGTACCAGATCATCTACAACCTCGTGGACGACGTGAAGGCGGCGCTCGAGGGCCGGCTGAAGCCGATCGAGGAGGTGGTGCACCTGGGCCGCGCCGTGATCCGCGACACGTTCCGCATCACGAAGGTGGGCACGATCGCCGGGTGCTACGTGACGAGCGGGATCATCGAGCGGAACGCGCGGGTCCGGGTGATCCGCGAGGGCGTGGTGGTGTTCCCGCCGGCCGACAAGGTGGTGGGCCTGGACAGCCTGAAGCGGTTCAAGGACGACGCCAAGGAGGTCCGCGAGGGCTTCGAGTGCGGCATGCGGATCACCGGGTTCGACGACGTGAAGTCCGGCGACGTGATCGAGGCGTTCAAGATCGAGATCAAGCAGCGAACGCTGTGACACGATTGATGATCGGGGATTTATGATTGATGAATGACCGAAATCAGAAGCCGCCGCGCGTCGTCGGTCTTCATTAATCATCAATCATAAATCCCCGATCATCAATGGTTATTGGTTCGCTCACCGCCCGGCTGCTGGTCCGCGACAGCCGGACGCTCAAGGACAAGCGGCAGGTGGTGCGGTCGATCCTGGACAAGGCCCGGGCCGGGTTCGACGTGGCCGCGGCCGAGGTCGGCAGCCTCGACGACGTGAAGGTCGCCGAGCTGGCGTTCGCGGCCGTCGGCCCCGAGGCGGCGCTGGTCCGCGGGGCGCTGCAGAAGTTGTCCGAGGCGCTGCGCCGCCACCCGGTCGCCGAGTACCTCGGCGGCGACCTGACCGTCGGGCACGAGGTGGTGTAGCCGTAACGGGGGTGTAACGGGCGGCCCCGCGACTAGTGCCGTTGCACGTGACCGCCGTGTCCGGCAGGTCGGCCGCGACGACGTGTAACGGGTGGCCCCGCGACTAGTGCCGTTGCACGCCGACGAGTCGCTGGTGCCGTCGAAACTGGCGGCGTACCAGCGACTGACCACCGCGGAGTTGATTGAGTCGTTACGCCCCGGTCGGGACGATTCCTTGAAGGCTCGGCCGGACGGGACGATGCTCGACGGGCATCACCGGATCAGGGTATTGCGGGGTCGTGGGGTGGACGTGGACGAGTTGCCGCGCGAGGTCGTGGAGAAGGACTCGATCGGCGACCCGCCGGGGTGACGTGATGCGGACGGAATTGTTCTGGGTTCCGACGACGTTCCCCGGACGGCTCGCGGTCGCCCCGCGGCCGCGGGGGGGCGACTGGCTCGACGACGAGCTGGCCGCGTGGCGCGCTGCCGGCATCGAGACGGTGGTCTCCCTGTTAACGCCCGACGAGGTCGGAGACCTCGGTCTCGAAGACGAGGAGCGGGCGGGCGCGGCGCACGGCGTCCGGTTCCTCTCCCTCCCGATCCCGGACCGGGAAACCCCGGCGTCGCGTGTGGCGTTCGAGGGGCTGGTGTCCGAGATCGCCGACGAGTTGGCCGACGGCCGCGGGGTCGCGGTCCACTGCCGGCAGGGGATCGGCCGGGCCGGGCTGACCGCCGCCGCCGTACTGATCGCGGCCGGCCTGGACCCCGCCGCGGCGGTCGAGCGGGTCAGCGCCGCCCGCGGCCGCCCGGTGCCCGAGACCCCGGCCCAGCGCCGCTGGCTGGACGAGTTCGCCCGCGAGCGACCAGCCCTGACATCGAATTCCGCATTGCGAGCCGGGAGCGTGAGCGACCGGAACGATCCAGCATGAAGTCCCACCGCCAGGCCCGCGTCAACGAGGTGATCCGGGAGACGGCCGCCAACGCCATCCTCTTCCAGATCAAAGACCCCCGCGTGAAGGGGGTGACGGTCACGCGCGCCGAGGTGTCCGCCGACCTGCAGCACGCCAAGGTGTACGTGTCCGTCATGGGCTCCGAGAAGGAGCAGAAGCTCACCATGTACGGCCTCGCCAGCGCCGCCGGGTTCATCCAGACCAAGGTCGCCGAGCGGCTCACCACCCGGCACGTCCCGCACGTCAGCTTCGTGATGGACGAGGGGATCAAGAAGAGCCTCGCCATCGCCCAAATCCTCGCCGCCGAGAAGGCGCTGATGGCGCCCGACGAACCGCCCCCGGCCGACGAGGACGATGAGGACGACGAGGACGACGAGGACGAAGTGGACGAGACGGACACCGACACCGACGAAGACGACCAGCCCCCGCCCCCCGCCGACGGACCGACGGACCGGGCGAGCTGAACACGACCGGAAAGCGAGCGCCCGCCATGCCGGCGATCACGAACAAGCAGCAGATGCTCAGCACGGCGCACGCCGCGCTGAAGAAGCGCTTCCCGCTCCCGACCGGCGGCCCCGACGAGCCCCGGCCGGTGCTGGAGGAACTCGTCTACGCCGTCTGCCGCGAAGGGACGACCCCCGCCGACGCCGACCGCGCCTACGACGCCCTCCGCAAGACGTTCGTGGACTGGAACGAGGTCCGCGTCAGCACCGTGCAGGAGGTCGCCGACAGCCTCCGCCCGCTCCCCGGCGCCGGCCTCAAGGCCGGGTGGATCATCGCGCTGTTGCAGGCCGTCTTCGAGATGACCTACTCCTACGACCTGGACGAGCTGGAGAAGAAGGGGCTGAAGCAGGCCGCGAAGCAGCTGGCCCGCTACTTCGACCCGAAGGATTTGGAGAAGCTCGGCCTGCGGCAGGCGGCCAAGCAGGCGGCCCGGCTCGAAACGATGCACGACTACGCGGTGGCGTGGGTGGTGCAGCGGCGGCTCGGCGGCCACGCCATCCCGCTGGACAACCCGACGCTGCGGGTGCTGCGCCGCCTCGGCGTGGTGGAGCCGGGCGAGCCGGAGAGCCTGGAGGGGCTGCGCGGCAGCGTCGAGCACGTGATCCCGAAGGCGAAGGGGCCGGAGTTCACCGACCTGATGAGCGTCCACGCCCGGGAGCTGTGCGTGGACGGCACCCCGGACTGCCCGCACTGCCCGCTGAAGGCCGACTGCCCGACCGCGCCTCTCGTGCTCGCCGCCGGCAAGAAGCCCGGCGAGGGGAAGCCGAAGAAGTCGCGCTGAGGCCGGGAGCGGGAGACAAAAAACGGATTAACCACAGAGTCACAGAGGGCACAGAGGGAAGACAGAAGGCCGAGATGAAACCATTCTTTGAAATGACTTTCCCTCGCTCTTCGGTCTTTCCTCTGTGCCCTCTGTGACTCTGTGGTGGAATCTGACTTCACGATTCCTACGGAGTTCCCCCATGTTTCGACGGGCGTTCGCGTTCGGGCTGACGGCCGCGCTCCTGGTCGCCGCCGGCGGGGCGGCCCAGCCGCCGAAGCTCTCCCCGGAGCAGACCAAGGCCAAGAACGAGCTGAAGAAGCTCGAGGAGTTCCTCGGCGTGTGGAACCTCGAAGGTTCCGTGAAGGCCGGCGGCAAGGAGACGATCTGGAAGGAGCAGGTGGACTGGAGCTGGAAGTTCCGCACCGCCGACCCGACGATCAAGGTCGTGTTCGGCGAGGGGAAGGGGAAGTTCTTCACCGGCGGCGAGCTGACCTACGACGCGGCCGCGAAGAAGTACAAGCTGGCGCTGACCGGCGCGGACAAGAAGCTGAGCGAGTACGCCGGCGACCTGAAGGTCGGCGTGCTGAAGCTGGAGCGGAAGGACGACAAGGGCGACGTCCACCGGATCGCCGTGAACACGCTGGCGGACGGCGTGCGGATGCAGCTGAGGGTGGAGAAGCAGGAGGGCGGCAAGGGGCTGTTCCAGTCGGCGTTCTCGATGACGGGGAACCGGAGCGGCGAGTCGCTGGCCGGCGGGGCGAAGAAGGCCGAGTGCATCGTCACCGGCGGGGCCGCGTCGATCGGCGTGACGTTCCAGGGGAAGCAGTACTTCGTGTGCTGCTCCGGCTGCCGCGACGCGTTCAACGAGACGCCCGAGAAGTTCATCGCCGAGGCGGCGAAGAAGAAGTAGTGGTCGGAATCGCCGCTTGCGGCTTCGCGCCGCGGGGCGCGAAGCCGCAAGCGGCAACTCAACTTGTTCCACCCCATCTCGAAGTGCTACCCTCCGCTCCCCCGGAGGTCGCACCGTTGCCCGCGTCCCGTTCACTGGCCGTCGCCGCCGCCATCAACTGGGCGGCGTTCGCCTGCGCGATGGCCGTGTCGTTCTTCATGGCCCCGTACCTCATCCACGGCCTCGGCAAAGAACGCTACGGCGTGTGGTGCGTCGTCGACGGCATCCTGGCGTACTTCACGCTCCTGGACATGGGCGTGGCCGCGTGCCTGGTGCGGTTCGTCGCCCGCCACCACGCCGCCGGCGAGCGCGACGAGCTGAACCGCCTCGTGTCCGCGTGCCTGGCCGTGTTCCTGGCCGCGGCCGTCGTCGTGGTGGTGGTCGGCTCGGCGCTCGTTCCATTCGTCGGGCCGGCGCTCGAACGACAACTCGGCGAGCCGGGCGACGTCTCAGCGTTCATGCTGCTGATGCTCCTGAACGTCGCCGCGACGCTGCCGCTGAGCGTCTTCCCGACCATCCTCGACGGGATGCAGCGGTTCGGCACCAAGAGCGCCCTGCGGCTCGCGTTCCTGGCGGTGCGCGTCGGCGGCGTCGTGGTCGTGCTGGAAACGCAACCCGGCCTGCTGGCGCTGGGCATCGTGTACACGGCGACGAACCTGGTCGAGCACGCCGCGGCCGCGTGGCTGGCGTACCGGGCGGTGCCGGGCCTGCGCATCAGCCGGCGGCTGATCGACTGCGAGACGCTGCACCGCGTGAAGGGGTACAGCCTCGACTCGTTCCTCGCCATGCTCGCCGGCCGCGTCACGGTGCAGACCGGGGCGATCGTGATCGGCGGGTTCGCGGGCGTGGTCGCGGCGGCGCACTACTCAGTGGCCGCGCGGCTGATCGAGACGGCGAAGGGGCTGCTGCGGGCGGTCACCTCGACGCTCACGCCGACGGTGAGCGAGCGCGAGGCGACGGGCGACCTGGCGGGGGTGCGGGCGGTGTTCCTCGGCGGCACGCGGTGGGTGCTGTACCTGGTGCTGCCGGTCCACCTGGGCATCCTGGCGTACGGCCGGCCGTTCCTGGCGCGGTGGGTCGGCACCGAGTACGCCGACGTGTGCTTCCCCGCGGCGGCGATCCTGTCGGCGACGCTGACGATCGGCGTGGCGCAGTCGGCGGCGTCGCGGGTGCTGTACGGCATGGGGAAGCTGCGGCTGTTCGCCCGGCTGGCGCTGTTGGAGGCGGTGGTGAACCTCGTCCTGAGTTTGGCGCTGGTCGGCCCGTACGGGGTGGAGGGCGTGGCGGTGGCGGTGGCGGGGCCGAACCTGCTGTTCTGCGCGGCGACGATCGGCTACGCGGCGTGGGTGCTGGACGTGGGGGCGGTGGCGTACCTACGCTCGGCGTGGGCGCGGCCGCTGCTGGCGGCGGCGGTGCCGGCCGTGGTGTGGGTGCTGATGCCGCCGGCGGAAGCGGCGTGGGGCGCGATCGCCTTCGCCATCGCCTGCGGGCTGGGGCCGTACGCGCTGGGCGTATTCGTGCTTGAGGCGTTGCCCTTCAAGTGGCAGAAGCGCCAAAGCCCGGGGACGGCCGTCCCCGGGCTTTCAGAAGTTAGGGGGAACCGAGCCGCGCCGCCAGGAGCGCCGCCACTTCCTCGGCTGACCGTCCGCGGATGAGCACCTGCTTGTTGCGGTTCGTGTGTCCCGCCGCCAGTTCCACCTCGGAGCGCTTCAGCCCGAGCCAGTCGCGCAGCAGTTCCACCAGCGCGGTGTTGGCGCGGCCGTCCTCGGGCGGCGCCGTCACGGCCACCTTCAGCGCGCCGCCGTGCTCGCCGCCGACGGCGTTCTTGCGAGCCCCGGGCTGGGCTCGGATGCTCATCAGGACGCCGTCCGGGTGTGGCGTGAGTGTCACCATGGCGGCTCGTTCCCCGGGGCGTTGCCCCGGGCTATGTTGTCCCAGGCCGTTGGCCTGAAAACCAACCACCCCTCTTCAGCCCGAAGGGCTGGGATAGCATAGCCCGGGGCAACGCCCCGGGTGGCACGCCCGGAGCCGACCCGTGCACCCCACCCGCCGCCAACTCCTCGCCGCCGGGGCCGCCGCGCTCGCGCCGGCGCCCGTCGTCGCGCTGCCGACCGCCGCCCCCGCCGACCTCGGCATCGACCCGCGCCGCCTTCAACACGCCTACGACCGCCTCGACGAGTGGACACGCGGCCCGACCGCCCCCGTCCCCGGCGGCGCCATCCTCGTCGGCCGCCACGGCAAGACGCTCGCGCCGCGGTTCTTCGGCCGGCAGGGACCGGAGCCCGACGCCGGCCCGATCCGCGGCGACGGCCTGTTCCTCATGGCGTCGATCACCAAGCCCGTCGTCTACATGGCGGCGATGATCCTGGTCGAGCGCGGCAAGCTGAACCTTACCGACCCGGTGACGCGCTACGTCCCCGAGTTCGCGGCGCACGGCAAGGGGGCGGTGCTGGTGTCGCACCTGTTCACGCACACGTCCGGGCTGCCGGACATGCCGCCGGGGAACGCCGAGCTGCGGCGGAAGCACGCCGACCTGAAGACCTTCTACGCCGCGGCCGCGAAGGACACGACGCTCCACTTCCCGCCCGGCACGAACGTCAGCTACCAGAGCTGCGGCACAATCGTCGTCGCCGACATCGTCGAGCGGCTGAGCGGGATGCCGGTCGCAGAGTTCGTGAAGCGCGAAATCTTCGACCCGCTGGGCATGACAAACACGCGGCTGGGACTCGGCGGGCTCGACCGCGACCGCGTGGTTCGCGTCCAGCTCCAGGACTACATGGTCGGCAGCGACTTCCACTGGAACACGCGTTACTGGCAGGACCTGGGGGCGCCGTGGGGCGGCATGTTCAGCACGCCGGCCGACTTCGCCGTGGTGCTGCAACTGCTGCTGAACGGCGGCGCGGTCGGCGGCGTGCGCGTCCTTTCGCCGGCGTCGGTACGGGTGATGACGACGAACCGGCTGGACGACTACGCGGACCTGCCGGAGCCGCTACGGCGGACGCAGCCGTGGGGCCTCGGCTGGCGGCTGAACCACCCGGGTACGCCGGGCAGCTGGAGTGATTTGCTGGGCCGCGACGTGTTCGGCCACACCGGCGCGACGGGCACGCTGGCGTGGGCCGACCCGCGGACGGGCGGGTTCGCGGTGATCCTGACGAACGCGCTGCGCGAGAAGCAGCCGTGGCGGCTGGTCCACCTGTCGAACGCGGTCGCGGCGGCGTTCGTGTAGCGCCGGTCGCGCCGGCGAGCCGGGCGGCGTCAGCCGCCCGGTGCGCCGGCGAAGTTCGACACCGGGCCTACTGCCGCACCTGCAGGATGACCCGCACGCCCTTCTTGTTCGACGAGATGATGTCCAACAGGCCGTCGCCGTTGATGTCGGCGACCTCGAACTGGGTGCCGATGCCGCTGTCGTCGTCGATCGTCATCGGGGTGAAGGTGGTCATGCCGTCGGGGCCGCGGGTGTTGCGGAACCAATAAATGATCGCCGGCCCGTCCGACCCCGGCTCGCTGCGGCCGTGGCTCCACCACCGCTTCCCGGTCACGAAGTCGGGAATCCCGTCGCCGTCGATGTCCACGAAGTGGGCCGCGTGCGTCTCGCTCACCAGCATCGGGAACAGCGGCATCGTCTGGAACGCCGGGTGGCCGTCGGGGTCGGCGGCGGGGCGTTGCTTGTGCCACCAGATGCCGAACCGGTGCGCCGAGCTGCTGATGATGTCGGCCTTGCCGTCGTTGTCCATGTCCCAGGTGAACATGTCGGCGCACGCGTCGCCGAGCCGGGCCGGGTGGAACGTCCACGGCGTCTTGCCGTCCGCCGTCGCCGGCTGCTGCCACCACCCGCCGGTGCAGATCACGTCCTTCTTCTTGTCGCCGTTCACGTCGCCGACGCCGAGGCCGTGGCTGAACCGCTGCGTCCCCGGGATCTCGTTGCCGGTCTTCGGCACAGCCTTGCCGTCCTTCATCTCGGGCGGCGTGCTCGGCGGGCTGATCGGGTGCATCACCCACTTCGCCGACGAGTTCTTCTCGTCCGGGGTGAAGTAGGCCATCTGCCCTTCGTTCCCCTTGCCCGACGGCTGTAAGCCCATCACCAGCACCCGCTTGCCGGTGCCGAGAACGTCGGTGTACAGCGGCGTCTCGTTACACGCCGAGTCCCAGATGGTGTGCTTCGTCCAGAAGCCGTCCTGCCCCTTCGGGTTCTCCATCCAGTAGCACGGGGCGCCGGGGAAGTCGATGACGATGAGGTCGGGGTAGCCGTCCTTGTTGAAGTCGTCGGCCCAGCAGGCGAAGGAGCGGCTGTAGTTGTTCAGGCCGGTACCGTGGTCCTTGAACGGCTGCATCTCGTGCGGCGTCCAGTTCGGCGCCTCGTACCAGTACTCGCCGTTGAGCACGTCGATCTTGCCGTCCTTGTTGACGTCGGCGACGGCCACGCCCTCGGAGCGGAACTTGGTGTCGAGGACGGTCCTCTTCCAGCTGATCCTGGTGTCGGCCTTGGGGGCGGCGGACTTGTCCTGGGCGAACGCGAGGTGCCCGCCGACGCCGGCGGCGACGGCCAGGGCGACCGCGACCGCGGGGAGGAGCCGGGACATGGGGGAGGCCTCCGGGGTGGGATTCTCCGCCACTGTACGACCGCAGATCAAAAAGCCCACCCGTTGCAACGGGTGGGCTTCGCCCCGTCCAACCACATTGCGGGACGCCGGGGAAGGCGTGGCCGTACGCCCAAGTTGCAACGGGTGGGCTTCGCCCCGTCCAACCACATGCGACGGATTCGACCGGGTACGAACCCGGCGCTACGGCGCCAGCAGTCGCTCGGCCTCGGCCAGCCCCGCGGCCGCGGGCGGGAAGTCGGGCCGCACCCGCAGCGCCGCCCGGAAGGCGTCCGCGGCCTCGGCCGGGCGGCTGACGCGGAGCAGCGCCTGCCCCAGGTTCGTCCAGGTGAACGGCACCCCGGGATCGCGGCGCGCCGCCTCGCGGAGCGGGTCCACGGCCGCGGCCGGCTCGCCGGCGTTCATCAGGGCGGTGCCGAGGTTGAACTGCACCCGCGGCGTCGTCGGCTCCAGCTCGGCCGCCCGGCGGAACGCCGCCGCCGCCGCCGCGAACTCGCGCTTCCGGTTGCGGGCGATGCCGAGGAACTGGTGTGCGGTGGCGTTCCCGGGGTCGAGGCGGACGGCGGCGTCGAGGGCGGCGATGCCGTCGTCCTCGCGGCCGGTGTTCACCAGGGCGCCGCCGAGGCGGGTGTGCGCCCCGGTGCTCGTGGGGTCGAGCTCGACCGCCTTGCGGAACCAGCGCACGGCCCCGCGCTCGTCCCCCTTGTTCGCGTGGGCCACGCCGAGGAACTGGTACGCGACCGACTCGCCGGGCGCCAGCTCGATCGCCCGGCGGAGCACCTCCAACCCCTCGTCCGGGAGGCCGGCGTCCACCAGCGCCCCGCCGAGCTGGACGTGGTAGGCGGCGTTGTCGGGCGACTCCGCGGCCAGCGCCCGCATCGCGTCGAGGTGGCCGCGCGGGTTGCCGGTGCGGGCCAACATGGCGCCCAGCCGCTCCCACGCCTTGCGCGAGGCGGGGTCGGCCGCCGTCGCCCGCCACCCCGCCGCCACCGCCTCCGCCCGGTCGCCGGCCTCCTCCAGCAGCCGCGCCAGCTCCAGGTGGGCGTCCACGTACCCGGGGAAGCCGCGGGACGCCTTCGTGAGCGAGGCGACGGCGGCGAGCCGGTCGCCGGTGGCGGCGAAGGCGCGGCCGAGGTTGTACGCCGCCAGCGGGCTGTCGGGGTCGATCCGGGCGGCGGCCAGGTAGGCGTCGCGCGCCCCGGCCGGGTCGCCGGCCTTCATCAGCGCCACGCCCAGGTTGATGTTCGCGGCGAAGTTGTCGGGCCGCAGCGCCCGCGCGGCGCGGTAGAAGCCCACCGCCCGGGTGGCGTCGCGCTTCACCCACATGTCGCCGAGGTGGAAGGCGATGCGGTAGTCGGCCGGGTGGGCGGCGTGCGCCCGCACCAGCACCGACGTCGGGTCGAGCCGCTCGGCCAGCATCAGCCGGGCCAGCGACACCACCGCCGCCGGCGTCAGCTTCGTCGGCTCGGCCTCGGCCGCCAGCGCCGCCAGCCGCGCCGGGTCCGAGCGGACCGCCGGGTCGCGGAGCCGGTCGGTCCACGGCCCGGGGTCGGCCCGCCGCGCCACCTCCAGCGCCCGGGCCAGCAGCCCCCGGTCCGCCTCCGTCGCCACCCAGTCGTCGAGCGCGGCCACGAGGTGCGCGCGGATCGGCGACTTCCCGATCGCGTCAGCCAACTGCCCCGGGTCGCCGGCGGCGAGGTCGAGGCCGGCGGCGGCGAACGCGGCGCGGAAGTCGCCCGAGGCGTCGGCGTAGTGGCCGAGGCCGCCCTTCTGCGGCACCCACACCAGTTGCTTCGTCCGGGCGGCGTCGAGGGCGCGGACGGTGTTCAGGTCCGCCGCCGCCGCGGCCACCCGGCGGGCGAGGTCGTCGGAGCCGGCGCGGGCGGCCAGACTGCCGGCCAGATCGACGGCGTGGGCGGCGGCGGCGAACCGGAACCGGTCGCGCAGGTCCACGACCAGGGCGAGGTTCTGTTCGGCGTCGGCGTAGGTCGAGCGCGTCTCGGCGGCGGCGCGCGCGCGGGCCAGGTCGCGCTCGAGTACCACCCGGGCCTGCTCGGCGGCGGCCTGCTCGGCGTCGAGTTGGTGCTGCCGGTTCGTGCGGTCGTGCCACCACGCGGCGGCGCCGGCGACCACCCCGACCAGCGCGACCGCCACCCACAGGCCGGCGCGGGCGCGGCGGGCGCGGGTGTCGGCGGCGGCGCGGGCGGCGGCGGCGCGAACGTCGGCGGCGGCGCGAACCTCGGCGGCGGCGCGGTCGGCCTCGGCCCGGCGGGCGCGCTCCTCGGCCCGGGCGCGGTAGGTCGCCACGGCCTCGGCCACCGCCTTCCCGTCGGCCGGCCGGTCCGGCGCGTGCGGGCTCAGGCAGCGGTACGCCAGCCGCGTCAACTCCGGGTCGGTGCCGGCCGTCGGCAGGTGCTCGCGGAGCGTCGCGGCGGCGACGATCCCCTCCTCGGCCGCGGACCCGGCCGTCCAGTCGTCCGGCACCGGCTGTCGCCCGGTGAGCACCGCCGCGAGGATGCCGCCGAGCGCGAACACGTCCGCCCGGGCGTCGATGGCTTCGCCGCGGGCCTGCTCCGGCGCCATGTACCCCGGCGTGCCCAGAACAGTCCCCGCGACGGTGAAGTCGGAGTGATGAGTGGTGAATGATGAATCCCGACCCGCGTCGTCGGTCGGCAGGAGTTTCGATTCCTCATTCCGCGCTCCGCATTCACCATTCTCACAGGCCAGTCCCCAGTCCATCACCTGCACCTCGCCGAACGCCCCGACCATGACGTTCGCCGGCTTCAGGTCGCGGTGGACGACGCCCTGGCTGTGCGCGTAGCCGACCGCCTGACACACCTGCTCGAACACGCCGACGAACCGGCCCAGCGCGTGCCCCGGGTCGGGCCGGTCGGACAGCAGCGCCGCCAGCGTGCGGCCGCGCACCAGCTTCATCACCAGGAACGGCAACCCCGCCGCGGTGCGGCCCAGCGCGTGAACCGGCGGCACCCCCGGGTGCGGCAGCCGCGCCGTGATCTCCGCCTCGCGGCCGAACCGGTCCGCCGCCGTCGGGTCGGACGTCGGCAGGAGGAACTTGATCGCCACCTCGCGGTTGAGCTTCGGGTCGCGTGCGGCGACGACGCGGCCCATGCCGCCGCGGGCGATCTCGTGGAGCACGACGTACCCGGGGGCGACGTCCGCGCCGGCCGGCGGCAGCGGCGTGTGGACCGCGGTGCCGGCGAGGACGCGGGTCGGCGCCGGCTCGGCCGGGCGTGGCGTGCGGGTACGGGCGTCGAGCACGGGCAGACCTCCGCTATTGGGCAAGGTCGGAGAAGCCGGTTGCGCGGGTAGTGCGGGTGTACCGTAGAACAGAAATCGCCGCGCCGCCGGCGGGTACGGTCGCTTCGGTATTCTTGTTTCCGGCCACCCCCCCACCAGGTCGCGGAAACATGTCACCGAGTCATAACGAAAATGGCCTGAACGATATTTGGGCTGCAGTTAGACGGGATAACCCGCTGCCGCGAAATGCTTTGCGGGGAGGCGTATTGCGATAAGAGGGCGGAAACGGCTTCTTCAAGGTGTACTGGGTGGAAAGCCCACCCGTTGTAACGGGTGGGCTTCGCTCCGGTATCATTCCTTGACGCGATTGAAGGTCCAGACCAGCGTCCGCGGGTCGGTCGGCTTCGCGAACCCGGTGGGCCGGTTCTTCGCACCGCCCTCGGGGACGTGGAACGACAGTTTCAGCGTGTCGCCGTCGATCCGGTACACGCCCTCCAGCACGCGCTCGGTCTTGTCGCGGCGGGTCTCGATCAGGTCGATGCACTTCGGGTCGGTGGTCGGGTCGATGGCGCCGATTCGCAACTGCTCCTTCTTGCCGCCAAAGGACATGGTGATGTCGGACCCCTTGAAGGTGAACAGGACGCCGCTGTTCGGCGCCTCCTCCTCCTTGCCGGTGCCGACCGACTTGAACACCTCCCAGCCGCCCGCGAGGCGCTTCAGCTCGGCCTTCGCGGCGGCCGTCCACCCCTTCACCTTGGCGGCGTCGGCGGCGGCCGGCGGGGTGGCGAGCGCGACGGCTACGAGTGCGGCGACGAGGCCGGCGGCGGCGGGGCGCATCGTGTGTCCTCCGGGTGAATCGGTCGTCGGACGGGCCGGTGGCTCGGGGCTTCGGCTTTCCTAGGTCGGGTCGAGTCTTCGAGGCCCGACGCGGGATGGCAAGTACGAGCGGGGGGAGTCGGGAACGAACACACCTCGGGTTTCGCTCCCGACCGTTCGCCGTCGGCCGGTCGCTCCCCGCGTCGGGCCTCGAAGACTCGACCCGACCTACGGGAGACGCCGTCAGTACTTCGCCAACTCGCCCGGCGCCTTGCCGAGGCCGAGGCCGTCCGTCACCTTCTTCGCGGCGTCCAGCATCAACTTCAACTCGCTGCCGACGGCGATGAACTGCCACCCGTCGGCGATCCGCTGCTTCGCCTCCTCCACCGAAAACGTGTGAATCCCCGCCGGCACGCCCAGCTCCTTGCACCCCGCCAGGATGTCCGCCAGCGCCTGCTTGAACACGTCCGGCGACGGCTCCGATCCGTCCGCGGCGCGCATGCTCGCCTTCAGGTCGTTCGGCCCCACGAACACAGCGTCCACCCCGGGCACCGAGTACACGTCGCGGAAGTTGCGGACGGCGTCGATGTGCTCGCACTGGAGCACGACCAGGATTTCGTCGTCGGCCTTCGCGTAGTAGTCGGCGGGGGTGGCGGCGAAGTTCAGGGCGTGGGTGGCGCCGCCGACGCTGCGGGTGCCCTTCGGTGGGTAGAGGCACGCACTCACCGCTTCTTCGGCCTCCTTGCGGGTGTTCACCATCGGCACCACGACGCCGTGGGCGCCGGTGTCGAGGACGCGCTTGATGTGGTCGTGGCGGTTCGCCGGCACCCGCGCCAGGCACACCCCGCCGGCGTCGGCGACGGCGGCGAAGCACGCGGCCGTCGCCTCGATGCCGATGGCGTTGTGCTCGGTGTCCACCGTGAGGTAGTCCCAGCCGCTGCGGGCCAGGAACCGCGCGGCGACGGGGCTGCCGAGCGACAGCCAGGTGCCGACGGCCGGTCGGCCGGCGCGGAGGAGCCGCTTGGCGGAGTTCGGGCGCATGGGAGGGGTCTCGGGGGGCAGGCGGGATGGAAGGTTGGTGTAGAAGCTGGGAAAGCCCGGGGACGGCCGTCCCCGGGCTTTCCGCGCGCTCACGGCGTCGGCACCGGGTCGTCGCGCCCCACGGGCGTGCCCTCCCACGTCACGGCGCCGGTGCGGGCGTCGTAGGTGAGCACCCGGTGGGCGCTGCCGGGGGCGGGCGGCTCCTCCCGCGCCGGCAGCCACTTCGCCAGCTCGCGCTTCACGCCGGCCAGCGCCGGGTCGGCGGCGCGGTTCGTCCACTCGTTCGGGTCCGCGACCGCGTCGTACAGCTCCTCGCTGCCGTCGGCGTAGCGGATGTAGCGCCAGCGCTCGGAGCGCACCGCGTGGTTGCCGGGGTTGTGCGTCGTCAGCGCCGGCCGGTCGCGCGCCGCCGCCGCGTCGCGCAGCTGCGGCACCAGCGACAACCCGTCCAGGTCCGTCCGCGCCGGCAGACCCGCCAGTTCCAGCAGCGTCGGGTACACGTCGAGCAGCTCGGCCGGTCGACCGCAGCGGCCGCGCCCCACCCCGGGGCCGGCGAACACCAGCGGCACCCGCGTCGAGCGCTCCCACAGCGAATTCTTCCCCGTGATCCCCTTCTCGCCGAGGTGGTAGCCGTGGTCGCTCCACACCACCACGATCGTCTCACGCGCCCGGCCGGTCTTGTCCAGCGCGTCCAGCACGCGGCCGAGCTGGTGGTCCATGAACGCGGTCGAAGCGAGGTAGCCGCGGACCAGCGGCCGCCACTCGTTCGCCGCTTCCAGCGTCGCCAGCCGCGGCTCGGGGAGCTTCCAGTGCAAGTACCACGAGAAGCGCGGCGTGTCGGCGCGGTCGTCGGCGCGGACCGGCGGCAGCTCCACGCGGTCGGCGGGGAACTTGGCGAACCACGCCGGCGGCGCGAAGCACGGGACGTGCGGCAGGCGGAACCCGCAGGCCACGAAGAACGGCCGGTCCTTCGGCGCCCGGTTCAGCGCGGCGATGGCGGCGTCGGCGATCTGGTGGTCGGCGGCGTCTTCACTTCGTTCCGGGAACGGTCCCCAGTCCATGAGCGGGTGCGGGGTGCCGGGCAGCTGCGCGAACCGCTTCGCGGGGCGGCCCATGCCGGGAGCCGGCCCCCACTCGGCGAACTCGGCCGGCCGGTCCTTCGCGGCGACGGAGCCGTCGTGAAAGATTTTCCCGCAGGTGAACGTGAAGTACCCCGCGCGGGTGAACGTCTGCGGCAGGGTGACGCGGTCGCGGGTCGCGGGGGCGGCGCGGAACCCCGGGGCGAGGCCGTAGACGCCGGTGGCGGTGGGACGCAGTCCGGTGAGGAGGCTGGTGCGCGACGGGTTGCACAGCGGCGCCTGGCAGTGGGCGTTGGTGAACGCGGTGCCGCGGGCGGCGAGGCGGTCGAGGTTCGGGGTGCTGGCCTGCGGGTGGCCGCGGAGGTGGCCGACCCAGTCGTTCAGGTCGTCCACGGCGACGAACAGCACGTTCGGCGCGGCGCCCGCGGGGGCGGCGAGGAGCAGTACCACGACGAGGGGGAGGAGGCGCATAGGGGTAGTTTAGGGGCTCGGGGCTTCGCCGCTCGCGGCGGTGCAACGCCGCGAGCGGCGGAACCCGGGTTGCGTCCCGTCCCCCGTTCGGCTATTCCCCCGCCTACTGGGGGGTGGGTGATGGCGCTGCTCGAGGTCGAGGGGCTGGTCAAGTACTTCGGCCGGCGGCGCGTCGTCAACGGCGTGTCGTTCCACGTCGGCGCCGGCGAGGTCGTCGGCCTCCTCGGCCCCAACGGCGCCGGCAAGACCACCAGCTTCCGCATGGCCACCGGCCAGCTCTCCCCCAACGCCGGCAAGGTCACGTTCGACGGCGCCGACGTCACCGGCCTGCCGATGTACAAGCGCGCCCGCCGCGGCATGGGCTACCTCTCGCAAGAGCCCAGCGTCTTCCGCAAGCTGTCCGTCGAGAACAACCTGATCGCCATCCTGGAGGCGCTGCCGCGCAGCCGCAGCCTCGGGCGGAAGCTCACCCGCAAGGAGCGGTGGGCGCGCACGAACGACGCCCTGACCCGGTTCAAGCTCGACCACGTCCGCACGAACGTCGCCGGCAGCTGCTCCGGCGGCGAGAAGCGGCGGCTGGAGATCGCCCGCTGCCTGGTGTGCGAGCCGCTGCTGATCCTCCTCGACGAGCCGTTCGCGGCGGTGGACCCGAAGACGACCGAGGACATCCGCAACAACATCCGCGACCTGGCGAACCACGGCATCGGCATCCTCATCACCGACCACAACGTCCGCGAGGTGTTCCGCACCGCCGACCGGGTGTACCTGATCGCCGACGGCCAGGTGGTGACCCGCGGCACCCCGCACGAGCTGGTGAACGACCAGAAGGCCATCGACGCCTACCTCGGCCGGAGCTTCGAGGAGGACGGCTTCACCCGCGCCATGACCAGCCGGCTGAAGCCGGGCGGGGCGCTGAGCCCGCCGCCGACGCCGTACCCCCCGGCCGCGAACGCCGCCGCGCCGCCGAAGCCGCCGGTGACGCCGGTGACGCCGCCGCCGCCGAAGCCGCTGACGTTCACGCCCGCCCCCGCGCCGCCGCGGCCGGCGCCGCCGAAGGCCGCACCCGAGCCGGTCGCCACCGTGACGCCGCCGCCGGTGCTCTTCCCGAACCCCACCCCGACCGCGTTCCCGGCCACGACGCCGGCCCCGTCGAGCGGCCTGTTCAGCGGCAAGGTCGGGTCGATGCTCGAGGGGGAGAAGGTGCGGCGGCTGGTGGAGTCGCTGGCCGACGACACCGCGGTGAAGACCGCGACGCTGGAACTGGTGAAGAAGGGCGGCGCCGCGGCGGCGGTGCTGCTGGAGGCGCTGGAGTGGCGCGACCCGGTTCACCGCCGGCGGGCGTTCGAAGTGCTGAAGTTCCTCGCGAAGGACGCCGGCCCGCTGGAGTTCGACCCCGACGCGGCCACCGACGTGCGGCTCCGTCAGGTGGCCCAGTTGCGTCGGCGGCTGGAGGCGCGGCGCTGACCCCGGGTTCCGCCGCTCGCGGCGGTGCAGCGCCTACGCTGCACCGCCGCGAGCGGCGGAGCCCCGCCCCCCCCGGCGCCGTAGATTGCCCCCCAACAACCGCCTTCCCCAATCGTGGTGACGCCGTGAAAGGAATTCTGCTGGCCGGCGGGGCCGGGAGCCGGCTCTACCCGCTCACCAAGTCGGTGAGCAAGCAGCTCCTCCCCGTCTACGACAAGCCCGTCATCTACTACCCGCTCTCCGTGCTGATGCTCGCCGGCATCCGCGACGTGCTCGTCATCAGCACGCCGCGCGACACCCCGGCCATCGAGCAGCTCCTCGGCGACGGCGCCCGCCTCGGCATGCGCCTCTCGTACAAGGTGCAGGAGAACCCCGGCGGCATCGCCCAGGCGTTCCTCGTCGGCGAGGAGTTCGTCGCCGGCGACCCGGTGTGCCTGGTCCTCGGCGACAACATCTTCTTCGGCCACGACCTCGTCCCGGTCCTCACCGCGTCGGCCGGCATCACCACCGGGGCGCGGGTGTTCGCGTACCACGTCACCGACCCGGAGCGGTTCGGCGTCGTCGAATTCGGCAAGGACTTCAAGGCCCGCACGCTGGAGGAGAAGCCGACGAAGCCGCGCTCGAACTGGGCCGTGACCGGCCTCTACTTCTACGACGGCGACGTGACTGCGATCGCGAAGGGGCTGAAGCCGTCGCCGCGCGGCGAGCTGGAGATCACGGACGTGAACCTCGAATACCTCCGCCGCGGGCAGCTCGACGTGACGCCGCTCGGCCGCGGCGTGGCGTGGCTGGACGCGGGGACGTTCGACTCGCTGCTGTCGTCGTCGCAGTTCGTACAGACGCTGGAGCAGCGGCAGGGGCTGAAGATCGCCTGTCTGGAGGAGATCGCCCTGTCGAAGGGGTTCATCGACGTGGCGCAGTTCGAGCGGCTGGCGACCGAGAGCGGGAACAACGACTACGGCGCGTACCTGAAGCGCGTGCTGGCCGAGCACCGCGCCGGCGGGGCGTGACCACCGGCGAGCCGACCGCCGTCAGGCGGCGGGTGAAGAACGGCACCCGCCGCCTGACGGCGGTCGGCTCGCCAACGCTCACTCCACCCCCGCCGGCAAATCCACCGGCGCCTTCGCCGCACCCCCGGGGCGCGTCATCTCCTCGCGCAACTTCGTCGTCGTGTTCGCCGTCGCGCCGCCGGTCGCCAGGAAGAAGCCGCGAAACACGGGGCCGGCGTCGATGTTCGTCGCCGGGTTCGCGTCGGCGGTGAACCGCGCCTTCAACAGCGGCTCCCAGCCGCCGGCCTTCGCCTTCACCCAGCCGTCGGTGAACGCCGCCTGCCGGGCCTTCGTCGTGGACACCTTGTTCCGCCGGAAGTCCTCGACGAACGAATAACACCCCTTCAGCAGCTCCCCCTTCGTGAGCGTCGAGAAGGTGACGAGGTGCCGCCACTCCTTCGCGTCCGCCGGGCGGAAGTAGCCGGCGTAGGCGGTGCGGTCGGGGCCGTCGGCCTTCGCGGTGACGAGGAAGCGGTACGGCCGGCCGAGCTTCCAGTCGTGGTCGAAGAACGACTGGCCGCCGGTGCCTTCGTTGCCGAACCGGCCGACGCGGACGCCGTCGCCCTGGTGGAGGAGTTTGACGCGCTTCTCGTCGGCCACCTTCTTCGGGTCGTCGCCGCCGGCCGGGTCCCACACGGAGAAGATCGCCAGCTTCTTGCCCGACGCCAACTCCTGGATGCCGAAGTAGCCCTTCGACCAGCCGCACGCCATGAAGTAGCTGCCGTCGGCCGACGCCTCGACGGTCGCCGTGGTGGTGAACGCGACGGCCTCCGGGGCGGGGTAGCCGAGGTGGACGGAGCGGCAGGCGATGCCGAACAGCTTCTCGTCGGCGGGCGCGGCCGCGGCGAGGGCGAGCGCCGCGAGGGCGGCGGCGAGGGCGGGGCGCACGGCGGGCCTCCGGGAACGGGGTGACGGTGCCGCCCGCGCTACGGCCGGACGGCGTCGAGGGCGGCGCGGGCCGGCCCCTGGATCGGGGCGATGGCGCCGCCGATGACGCGGCCCGGCACCGTCCCCTTCGCCTCGCGGACGGCCCCCTGGCGGAAGTCGTCGCGGGCCTGCGCCTCGTTCGCCGCCCACCGCGCCGCCCCGAGGAAGTACCACGGCAGCGGGCTGTCCGGGTCGTGCCAGGCGGCGTCGGCGAGGGCGCGCTCGGCGGCGGCGACGTTGCCCGCGCGGTACGCCGCGACCCCCGCCCCCAGACTCCGCACGGCCGCGTCCGGGTCGCGGCGGCGCGTCGCGTCCACGGCCACCCGCGACGCCGCGGCCGGGTCCGTGAGCGACGCCAGCCCCACGTCCGCGGCCCGCGCCCAGTCCTTGTCCGCGGCGTACGCCGGGCTCCGCTTCGCCGCCTCGAACCGGGCGCGGGCGGCGGCCTTGTCCCCCTTCAGCGCCAGCGCCTGCCCCGCGACCGCGTTGGCCCGCGCCGCCGCCTCGGAGTCCGGCACCGCCGACTTCAGCACCCGGTCGGCGGCGGCCAGGGCGGGGTCGGCGTCGGACGGGCGGCGGAGGTCGGTCAGCACCGCCTGCCACAGCGGCAGCGCCTCGACCGGGCTCACCGCGTTCGCCAGCTCCGCCCGGAACTGCTTCTCCGCGACCACCAGCGCCGCCTTCGCCGCGGCCGCGTCGTCGGCCGCCCGCTTCTCCAGCGCCGCCGACTCGGCCTTGTGGTCGGCCTTCAGCTTCGTCAGCGTCGCGTCCCCGTCGGTCTTCAGCTTCGTCAGCATCCCGGCCGCGTCGGTCTTCAGCTTCGCCAACTCGGTCGCCGCGTCGGTCTTCGTCTTCGTCAGCAGCTTCTCGGCGTCGGCCTTCGTGCGGGTCAGCTCGGTGGCGGCCTCGGTCTTCGTCTTGTCGAGCACCTTCGTGGCGTCGTCGGTCGCCTTCTTCAGGGCCGCGTCGGCGTCGGCCCTGGCCGCGGCGTAGTCGGTCGCGTGCTTCGTGGTCGCGGCCTTGAGGTCGGCGGCGGCCCGTTTCGCGTCGGCGTCCAGCTTGCCGGCGCGGGCGGCGAGGTCCAGGAGCGTCCCGGTCGTCGCCGGGCCGCCGACCGCGGCTGCCGTCCCCGGCGGGATCAGGCTCGTCAGGTCCGGCCCGGTCGCCCGGCTGGCCGCGGACTTCGCGGCGGCCACCACGTCGGCCGGGCTGTGCTTCTCGGGGAGAATCTTCGCCGCCCTCAGCTCCGCGGCGACGCCGGACACCACCGCCTCGGCGTCCTTGCGGCTCTTCTCCGCGGCCACCAGCTCGGCGTCGAGCGCCTTGGCCTTCGCGGCGTTGTCGTCGGCCAGCTTCTTCGCCGCGTCCACGTCCTTCATCAGGGCGACGGCGTCGGTCTTGGCCTTCGTCAGGTCCGCGGCGGCCTTCTTGAGGTCGTCGCCGATCTTCGCGGCCGTCTCCTTCTCAGTCTTGAGCGCGTCCTTCGTGGTCTTCAAAGCTTCTTGCTCGGCCAGGAGCCCCTTCTGCGCGACGATCAGCTTTTCGGTGGCGAGCTTGGCGTCGGACACTGCCGTGTCGCGCTCGGTGCGGTAGCCGGCGAACGTGTCGAGCGCCTTGCCGACGGTCTCGGCGCGGGCCAGGGGGCCGACCGTCGGGTGGAGGTAGACCGTCTTGCTGAGCGCCCAGTAGGCCGCGAGTTCGTCGCAGGCGCGGGGGAAGATTTGCTCGCGCGGGTCGGTCAGCGGGTTGAGGCCGCGGCCGGCCAACGCGGCGGCGCGCTTCGCGTGCGCCGCCTTCGCCTCGTTCACGGCCGCGATGGCCTTGTCGTAGTCGCGGCGGGCGCCGAAGTTCACCGCGCGCCAGAACGGCCCGCCGGCCTCGGCCGGTTCGGCCGCGGGGGCCGGGTTGTCCTGCAGGAACAGGAACGCCGCCGCGACGGCGAGCCGCTCGGCGTCGGCCGGGGCGAGGCGGAACGACGTGGCCCCGGGCGCGGCCGGCGGGGCGGTCGCGTCGAGGCGGTCGAGCGCGGCCTGGAACACGTCCGCGGCCTTCGGGAACTTCGCCGCCGCGGCCGCGTACACCTCCTTCGCCTTCGTGCGGTCGCCGGCCACCTCATGCGTCAGCCCCAGGTGGACCGCGGCCCGAACCGCCGCCCGCTCGCCGTCGGCCGTCTTCGCGGCGTCGGCGTCGTTCACCACGGCCTCGAGGTCGGCGCGGGCGTCCTTCAGCGCGGCGTCGTCGCCGGTCACGGCGGCGGGCTCGCGGAGGCGGGCGAACAACCGGGCCTGCCCGCGCGCCGCCTTCGCCTCGGGCGTGGTCGCGCCGGCGGCCTCGAGCGCCTTCAGCGCCCGCGCCGGGTCGCCGGAGTCGAGCGCCGCCTGCGCGTCGGCGGTCGTCGGCGGGGCGACGGTGCCGGGGGTCGGCGCCGCGTTCGTGTCGGGCGGCCGCGGCACCACGGCGACGGGGCCGGTCGGCTTCGCGGGGTCGAGCAAGCCGGAGGAGTAGACGCCGAAGGCGCCGCCGACGCCCAGCAGCAGCCCGCCGAGGAGGCCGAACATGGCCCCGCGGTTCACACCCGCGCCGGCCGACGGCACGACGCGGGTCTCGTCCGTCGAGTCGTCGGCGCCGCGGGCGGGGCGGCGCGGCGGCTTCGGCGGCGCCGGCTCCGACTCCGTCAGCAGCAGCTCGCTCGTGCTCGACCCGGCCACCCAGTCCAGCTCCACCGACCCGCTCGTCGAGGGCTGCGCGGTGCCGGGGCGGACCGGCGCGGCGGGCTCGGCGAGGAACCCGGGGTCGGTCGTCCGGTCCAGGTTGAAGTCCTTCCCCTTCGGCTTCTTCCCCCCGGACGGCACGACGGGCGTCATCCAGTCCAGCCCGGCGCCCTCCTGGCGGCTGGCGGCCAGCACGTCGCCGCTCGACGGGTTTTTCCCCTGCGCGCGGCCCGGGTCGGTCAGGTCGAAGGCGTCGTCCTCGGAGAACGCCTCGTGCAGCGTCCGCTCCGGGTACGTCGGGCCGCCGCCCATGTCGTCGAAGTCCACCCCGCTCGCGGCCGGGTCCGGGTGGTCCGAGAACTCGACCGCGTCGCCCTCGGTGGTCAGCGCGTCCGACCCGCCCGAGATCGGCGCCACCGGGGTCGTGAAGATGCTCGACGGGGCCGACGACAGCGACGGCTCCTCGCCCTCGTCGACGCCGGCGAACAGGTCGGTGGCGTCGGCCGCTTCGGGCGTCAGCTCGAACCGCGGGCCGGCGGGGCGCGGCTCGGGGAACAGGTCGGACCCGCCCCCGTCGGCGCCGAAGTCCACTTCCTCCTGCGCGTCCCACCGCCCCGCCCGGCCGGAGGAGCCGGCGCCGGGGAGGAACTCGGCCGGGAGCGCGTCGTCGGACATGGTGGGGTCGATGTCCGGCGCCTCGAGGCGGACGGCCGACCCATCGGTGAGCGGCTCGGCCGGCTCGCTCAGGTCGGCGAGGATGCTGCTGGCGTCGGCCCCGCGGTAGGGGCTGGCGCCGAAGTCGGGGGCGTCGGCGTCCGGGAGCGGCGGGGCGTGGGCGAGCGTCGCCGAGTCGCCGAACAGCGGCTCGGCCTCGGGCACCTCGTCGGCCACCGGCAGGTCGTCGGCCGGCTCCTGCACCGTGCTCCCGCCGGGCGGCTGGTCGAACGTCAGGGCCACGTCCGAGGTGTTGTCGGCGGGGCGGCCCACCGGTGACGCCGGCGACGCGGGGTCGGCCCACGAGGTCGCGGCGATCACGTCCGACTGGTCGCCGCGCGGCCGGCTCGGCGGCGGCGACGCGAACACGTCCGACCCTTCGCCCTGCGCCGCGGCCGGGAGCGGCCCGGCCAGCTCGGCCTCGATGCCGTCGGACGCCGCCGCCGCGACCGGGATGTCGTCGCGCGAGAACCACCCGGACGCCGGCTCCACCGCCTCCACGACCGCGTCCACGTTCACCGCCGAGTCGCCGGCGGCGTCCGCCGCGGGGATGAACCCGGACGCCGGCCCGGCGTCCGGCACCGACTCGCCGAACAGGCTCGACGCCGACGGGCTCGGCCCGGCCAGGTCCACGATCTCGCCCGAGTCCGCGGCCGACGCCACCGGCACCGGGTCGTCGAACAGCGCCGACGACGACGCCGGCGGCGCCGTCGGGATCGGCTCCGGCTCGGCCCCGTCCGTGACCCAGCTCTCGGCGGGCGACACCGGCGGGAGCGGCGGCAGCCCCGACTGCTCGGCCTCCGAGAGGTACTCGACGCCGAGCGTGCGCTCGCCGGCGTCGTCTTCGGGGAGGTCCGGCAGGTCGAACGCCACCACGTCCTCGACCACCTCCGCGGCGGGGACGAGTTCCGCCACCTCGTCGAGGTCGGTGAGCGCGAGGGGGATGTGGTCGTCCGTTGGGGGGTCGGGCGGCAGCGGCGGCAGGAAGTCGGGGCGGCGGTCGGTCGGGTTGGACATGGTGCAGCGGCTCCGCGGTGTCAGCCGAAGGGTAATCGCTATTCTCCCCGAAATCGGTACGGGCACAAGGTTTTTGCCCCACTTTCCCAGAGTGCCACCCCGCCACGCGGTAGAGTCGGCCCAACCCGCAGGGGCGAACGCGGAGGTTTGAGCCCGGTAGGGCGCCTTCACTAGCCCCGGGCGGCGTTGGCGTAGAACCGGCGGCGTGAACCCCACGAACTCCGCCCCAACCCGCAGGGACGGACCCGGGTTTGAGCCCGGTAGGGCGCCTTCGCTAGCCCGGGGCGGAAGCCCCGGGCGGCGTTGGCGTAGAACCGGCGACATGAACCCCACGAACTCCGCCCCAGGCCGCCCGGGGCTTCCGCCCCGGGCTAGCGAAGGCGCCCTACCGGGCTCAAACCCCCGCGCGCCCGCCTCCGGGGGCTTCCCCCGCGGCCGCGTCCCTGGGATAATCACACCTCCCACCGGAGACCCCGTCGATGCCGTCCCGCTTCCTCGCCGTCGCACTCCTCGCGCTCGCCGCCGGCCCCGCCGCCGCGCAGGCGCCGGTCGACGACGCCTTCTTCGAGGCGAAGGTGCGGCCGCTGCTGGCGCAGCACTGCCAGGCGTGCCACGGCAAGGACAAGCACAAGGGCGAGCTCCGGCTCGACACCAAAGCGGGGTTCGACAAGGGCGGCGAGACCGGCCC